>JAEEGG010012685.1_pt1 | contig 18131 bp, 8 predicted proteins | sample 9134161 | NCBI WGS metagenome assembly JAEEGG01 (sample SAMN16246543, study PRJNA631951) | gut metagenome | biome: gut microbiome; feature: rumen; material: CR-attached | host: Bos | place: Iran: Karaj | collected 2018-10 | reverse complement strand
GAGTTGTGCAAGGCGGCGAATGCGAAAGTGGAAGATTTGATAGCAATTGATAATTAGCTGTTCATTATCTTTTTGCCGAGTATTACGGTAAGAACAATGCCCAAGACAAAAACAATCACTGCAAGCCAATAAATCTGCGTCAACCCGACAAGCGAACTTGCCAGAAACGAAAGCGCAATAAGTGCGATAATTTTCACAAACTTTTTGCGGACATATTCCTTTTTGGCTTTTTTGTCCTTTGGAAACGAATACACCCCTTGAAACATAATAATCGGGTCGCCAAATATGCAAGTCCAGCATATATCAGCAGCGATATGCCCATTGCTGCCATTATTATTGAAAATACAGTTTCCATAAATTAATCTTTATTCCTTTGTAAATTTTGTCATTGCAATTTTCCCGTTATTGTCGTGTGCGACAATTAAGTATATGCCTGACGCAAGGTGCTTTATGTCGCAAGTTGTGCTATCTCCGTTGACATTTGTTTGCAAGACGGATTGTCCTGTCGCGGAGAATATTTCTATTGAAGCGATTGTTTCTGATGATGTTATGTTAAGTGTTGTCGTTGCAGGATTGGGAAATACGCTAAGTTTTGTGATATAACCTTCTATTGAACTTAGTGTTGTGCCGGCAATATTAGATTTTGCAACAATATTTGTATTGTTGGCATTTGCTGTTTGTATTTGATAGTAGCAGAAACTTCTGTCTGGGTTGTTGTCGTTAAACGAGTTCTGGTCGCTTGGTACTTCGCCAATCTGTTCCATCGCAAATGGGTTTGCACCTCGATATATTTTGTACGTATCGTATTGGAATCCTTCGTAGGGTGTCCAGTTAAGTGTTGGAATTCCATTTTGTCCAGCTTCCAGATTGAGATGCATTGTACGGTGGCGGCTGGTCATTTCCGATTCTCCGCAGTTGTCGTTGGAGGTGACAATGTAGCTGTATGGTTGTAGCGTTGGATCGGCTATCATGTCTGTCCATATTGTTGTGTAGGGTGGGAGAGAGGCTGCAAATTCGTAGTTGTCATCGTTGGTTCCTCTGTAAATGTTGTATTGCGTAATGTGTTCGTCGTTGTCTGGAATAAACTCTACAACATTTTGGTTCAGCATATTTGTGCTAACACTTTTAATTTCAGGGATTGGAGTTGTTCGATAAACATAAACATTTATTGCAGTATCGTATGTGCATCCAAAATTGTCGGTGCAAGAGAATGTGTATTCCTGAAGTCCTGTTGTTGATGAAACTGGAATTGCGATAGTTTCTCCATTGTCGGTTGTATCCGTAGCTATGCCGTTTCCATTCCACGACAAGTTGCTGTTTTCGTAAAAGTTTTGATATGACCATTCGTCTTCTGCCTCATGCATGTGAATTCCCCATTCGAACAGGTAGCCATTGTCGCCTTTAAATACATCGTTAATGTATAGTTTCCAAGTACCGTCTATTGGACAGCCAATTAAAGAAGTCATACTTTCGTATGGTCCATATTGTCTTGTGCTGGAAATTGGAAATGTGTCAATTGCCCACCTTGTGTATTCTGTTCCACAGCTGTCGGTATATGTTATTGAATGATAAGGACTGTTAGTTCCCCAAGGTTCGGTTCCGTCAGGGTATATGCGGTAAGTCCATCCTTCTCCTGGGGTAAGATAGCATGGATCTGATACATACATCGGGTCTGGAGATATTCCTACCATTGTGTTACTTGCTGCCGAACTTGAACCCGCCAAATGAATTCCGCCAGTCAATGTCCAGTCCATTGGTGTAGGCGAGGTATAATGTGAATATGCATGTAGCAGGCATTTTTGTCCATTGGGACATTCAAGCATAATGCTTAAATCAGCGAAATACGAATGTTCAAGGTTAATGTAAACATGGTCGATGTCGTCTATTGAATTCAAGATTGCCATCGAATCTCGTGCGTGAATCTCTAGGGGTGCAATGTGAGTTAAACTATATGTTGATGCGCCATCTATAAGGTCTGTTGATGAGTATCTTCCAACAACTGGCATTTGCGATTGCCATTTCTCTGGATTTACTGTGCCGGTTAGAGTTATTTCCGAGCCAGAACAAATGGAATCTTGGCTTGTCGTAGCTTCTATCTGCGGTCTTACTGAAACTTGAACATCAATTGTGTAGTCGTTGCTGTTAACTACATTGTATATGTCGTGGGATTGGCATTTTATGCGAAATCCGTCGCTAGTATCAAATGTCCTGCTAATTTGTCTTCCTGCATCGTACATCACAATTGTATCGTAGCTTCCCGTTACGATTATCCAGTCGTAAGTGAGATTTTCATCGTTTTGTTCGTATATGGCGTTGCCGTGGAATGTATTTGTAGCCGTGAATGTTATGCTTTGACCATTACATATATTTGCGTAGTTTATCCCATCGCTTGTGGTTTGTGGCACATCGGTTTCGATGATGGTTGTAAAATACATTGATTCCTTTGGTTGGCTCATTTGCGTTTCACATTCTCCAACAGCCGTTATGCAGTACCAGTATGGACGAACAGAAAAATCCGTTGTTTCGTCTGTCCACGAAGTCGGTTCTGATGCTGGAATTGAGGCGACAAGGTCGTAGTTTGTGCTGTCGCTGCTGCGATAGATGCGGTATTCATATATTTCATCGTTGTCGATGGCTGTCCATGTAATCGTGTTGTGACTTAGGCTGTCTGTTACAACCATATCTATTTCTGGAGTTTCGATGGCTCTGCCTACATATATGTTTATTGTTGTGTCGTATGAACATCCAAAATTGTCGGAGCAAGAAAATGTGTATTCCTGATTGCCACCAGTTGCAACTGTTGGAATTGCTGTTGCCGTTGTTATTTCGTTTTCTGTATAAACTGAATCTATGCCGTTTCCGCTCCATGAAAAATCACTTAATGTGTATGATGAAGGCGAAGAAGACGGCGAAGATGTTGATGTGTTCATATAACTCCATTCGTTAATGGAATTTTCCATTACTATTCCCCAATCAAAAAGATATCCATTGTCAGAGCTTATTTCATCATTAATGTGCAAAGACCAAGTTCCGTTTATTGGACATCCGATTAGAGAAGACATGCTCTCGTAAGGTCCATATTTTCCGTTTCGTGGTATAGTGTCAACGATTTCAATTGTAGCATGTCTGTCTTCGCAAGGATCGGTTATGTATGAATAATAGGTCGTTGTTGGACTTGACTGCCCGAAAGGAATAGTCCCGTTGGGGTAAATGCGGTATGTCCAGCCAACCCCAGGCGCTGTATAACATGGACTTGATGAATATGGGTCAATGGCCATTCCTAAATAATGATTAGCACCTCCTCTTGAACCTTCCAGATGTATTCCTCCTGTTAAAGTCCAATCCATCGCATGCAAACTGGAATTGATTGGATTTATTGAATGTAGCATACACTTTTGCCCGTTGGGACATTCTAGCATAATACTTAAATCACCAAAATATGAATGTTCAATATTCATATAAAAGTGGTCTATTTCGCTAATGGAATTAATTATTGCAAAAGAGTCTGGCGAATGAACATCCATATTAAATGATGAGATATAGCCATCTGGCAGAAATTGTGTCGAGTCGGAGTAATTGCAGCTTACCAATGTATTTTCCTGACTTTCCTCTTGTGGTTGATGTGCTATACCTGTTAGAGTTATTTCATAACCAGAACACACAGTGTCGAAGTTTGCAGAGGCTTCTAATTGAGGTGTTGAGGATACCAGAATAGTGAGCGTATTGTTGTTTGTATTAGTATTGCTGCTTGCATTATGTGCCTTGCATTTGACAAGGTAATTGTCCCTTGTGTCGAAAGTATGGCTGATTTGGTTTCCTGCATTGGGCACAACTATTGTGTCGAATCTTCCGCTTATGATTGTCCATTCGTATGTTAGGCTGTCAGGATTCAGAATGTATGTAGTGTCGCCTTGGCAGCTGCTTGTGGCTGTGAATGTAACGCTTTGACCGATGCAAACAACAAGAATGGAACCATCGCCAGCAGTTTGAGAAGCATCAGTTTCGATAGTTGTAGTGAAATATGTTGTAGAACGGTTGCTTCTCTCTCTTGTCCTTTCTGCTTCTTCGATTGCACGTATCTTGTCAGCATCAGTTATGACGATATTATCCAATGGCTGATTCTGTGCATAAATGTCTGTGCAAAAGCAAGATATTGTCGCTATTGCGATTAGTAATGAAAATCTGACCTTCATATTATTATGCTTTGTTTAATAGTTGTTAATTATGACACAAAAATAGTCAATAATATTTATTAGTATCGTATTTTTTGATAAAAATATTTCTTCTTTGCCTTTCTAGTAGTTCATGATAATTTTATGTATTGCCCTATACTAGACTGAGTTGGATAAAGGTTAGCTGTTCATTATCTTTTTACCGATTATTACGGTAAGGACTATTCCTAATACAAAAACAATCAGGGCAAGCCAATAAATCTGTGTCAACCCGACAAGCGAACTTGCCAGAAACGAAAGCGCAACAAGCGCTATAATTTTTACAAACTTTTTGCGGACATATTCTTTTTTCTCCTTTTTATCCTTCGGAAACGAATACACACCCTGAAACAAAATTATCGGATCGCCAGACAAATATGCGATACCGGCATATATAAGCAGCGATATCCCCATTGTTGCCATTATTATTGAAAATACTGTTTCCATAAACGAGTCTTTATTCCTTTGTAAATTTTGTCATTCCGATTTTACCGTTGCTATCGTGGGCGATAATGATGTATATGCCTGATGCAAGATGATTTATGTCGCAAATTGTGTTGTCACTATTGATGTTCATTTGCAAAACAGATTGACCGGTTGCCGAGAATATTTCTATTGTTGATAGTGTTTCCGACGATGTTATGTTAAGCGTTGTGCTTGCTGGATTAGGAAATACGCTGAAATCTGATATTTCATAGCTGTCTATTGAGTTTTGTCGCGATTGCTCTATGTTTGATTTTGCAATAATGTTGCTGTCCTCGGAATTGGATATTTCTATTTGATAGTAGCTGTTTTCATTGGTGTTATTGTCGGTAAACGAGTTCTGGCAGCTTGGAATTTCGCCAATCATTTCCATAGCAAATGGATTTTCGCCACGGTATATCTTGTAAGTATCGTATTGGAATCCTTCGTAGTGCGTCCAGTTGAGGTTGACAGTTCCGTTTTCTACGCGTTCCAAGTCGAGATGCATAGTACGATGGATGATGCTCATTTCAGATTCTCCACAGAAACCATTTGTGGTTACGGCATAGCTGCATGCTTGCAAATGGTTGCTTCCCATGTCAGTCCAAATTGTTTCGGTGCGAGGGAGCGTGGCAGCAAGTATGTAGCTAGTGAAGTCTCCATAATCAAACACTCTGTAGATGTTGTATTGGCTAATGTCTTCACCATTTATATAAAAGAAATCTATAACATTTTGGTTCAGTATATTTGTGCTTGCACTTCTGATTTCAGGGACTGGCGGTGTGCGATAGACATAAGCATTTATTGCAGTGCTGTATGAGCATCCGAAATTGTCGGTGCAGGTAAAAGTGTATTCCTGTTGCCCCGTAGTTGTAGTGCTTGGGATTGCGATTGCTGCACCATTGTCGGTAGTATCAGTTGTTACGCCGTTTCCGCTCCAAGAAAAGCCTTCAATTTCGTAAGAGTTCATAAACGACCATTCGTCCTCGGTTTCATCCAAATAAATGCCCCATCCGAAAATGTAACCGTTGTCATTTTGCAATTTGTCATTTACATGTAGTTTCCATGTTCCATTTACAGGACAGCCAATCAAAGACGACATGCTTTCATAAGGACCATATTGCCCATCTTGCGGTGCTGCATCAATAACTTGTATATTTTCCCTATTATTGCAGTCATCGGTGTAGCTTATAATGTGATATGGCGATGACGGTCCAAGTGGTATGGTTCCGTCAGGGTATATGCTATACGCCCAGCCTTCTCCGGGAGTCCAAAAGCATGGGTTGGTTGATGATGACGGGTCTGGTGATAATCCTAAATGAAGAGAACCTCCTCCTAGTGAACCGTTTAGGTGTATTCCGCCGGTTAATGACCAGTCCATTGGGGTAGGCATTCCGGAGGTGTATGCTTTAAGCAGACATTTCTGACCATTAGGACATTCTAGCATTATGCTCAAATCGCCAAGATACGAGTGCTCCATGTTGATATATACATGGTCTATCTGGTCGGTAGAATTTATTGTCGCCGAAGTGTCCTGTGCGTAAATTTCTATGCTCGAACTGTAATTTTGTGTTCCCCCATTGTCGGGTATTAAGTCTGTGCCCGAATAACTATTGTTTGTCGGTATTTGCGATTGCCATTGTGGCTGATGCACAATGCCATGTAGTGTTATTTCTGTTCCCGAGCATATAGAATCGGGGCTTACCGTCAATTCAAATTGTGGTCTTATGGATACTTGAACATTGATGGTGTTGTCGTTGCTATTTGTTATATTGAATGTGTCGCGAGTCTGGCATTTTACACGGAAACCACCGCTTGTGTCGAATGTGCGGCTTATTTGCATTCCGGCATCTAGGAGTACAATCGTGTCGTATCTGCCTGTTATTATTGTCCAGTCGTATGTGAGGCTTTCGTCGCTATGCTCGTAATTGCCATTGTCGTGGAACGTATTCGATGCGGTAAATGTAATGCTTTGTCCCTGACAAATATTGGCATAAATTTTCCCTTCGCTTGTGGTTTGCGGGACATTGGTGCTGATTGTTGTGGTGAAATGCATTGATTCCACATATTGGCTCATTGCTGTTTCGCAGCCACCGAACGCCGTAATGCAGTACCTGTACGGGACAGAAATTTCTGTTGTTTCGTCTGTCCATTCGGTAGGCTCGTTTGTAGGAATTGTTGCCACAAGTTCGTATGTTGTAGTATCGCTGCTGCGGTAGATGCGGTATTCCTGTATATCATCGTTGTCGATGGCAGACCAAGTAATGTAGTTGTGGTTGAGGCTGTCGGTTACAATCTGGTTTATTTGCGGAGTTTCGAGTGCATTTATAAATATGTTTATAGTGGTGTCGTATGAACAGCCGAAATTGTCAGTCAATTGGAAAGTATATGGATATAAACTGCTTTCTGTCACAAATGGAGTGAGGATTGTTGTTGTCGCGCTTGTGTCGGATATGTATTCGCCTGTCCATGATATTTCGCCTTCTTGATATGAGTTTGAAAATGGAGCGTTGAAATATATTCCCCATTCAAATACGTGACCGTAGTCTTGCCTAAGGCCGTCGTAGGCGTAAAGAGTCCATTCTCCATTTATCGGGCAGCCGATAAGTGAAGTCATGCTTTCGTATGTGGCATAATTGCCTTCGTCAAGAATGCTACATGTCCTTTCGATGCCGCAGTTGTCGATGAAGGATGTTGTCGTACATGTTTGGCAATCATCGTTAGCATAATCGCCTCCGAAAGGATTTGTTGCTGTCGGAGTGAAATAATACGAATAGCCATTGCCGGGAGTTCCATAGCATGGGGCGTATGCGTCTTCTGCAAATGTCGGTTCTCCAAGACAATAAAAGCCGCCATTGGTAGAATTCGGATTGTTTATGCCGCCGGTATTTGTCCATTGCCAGCTCGATGGGGCAGGGGATTTTATCAGACATTTCTGGTCGTTTGGGCATTTTATCATCATATTGACATCTACCAAGGCAGAATGGGACATATTAACATATATGCGGTCGATGTCGTCGATGGAATTAATGTGGCAGGTATCGTCAAATCCTGATACATGGATGGCGCCACTATATTGAGCCTTGTAATAGTCTCGTGTAGATTTTTCGGTATATAAAATCCATACGCCAAACGGTTGTGGAGAATTGTGACTTAATATTTGTGGAATAGGAATGTTACCTATCGGTTCCGAGTGAGGGCTGGCGGACAGTTCCATTTCGGTTCCTATACATAATGTATCCTGATGACCTGTTATATTAAATGTCGGTCTTGCGGAAACTCTGACGAATACGGTATTGTCGTTTGTATTATGTCCGTCGTTTTCATCGTTTGCCTTGCATAGTACCTTGTATATTCCACCCGATTCAAAAGTATGTGTTAAATTTTGCCCCGCATCATAAAACCATATAGTATCGTTGTTGTTGATAATAGCCCAGTTGTATATAAGTGATTCGTTGTTTTGTTCGTATTGTCGTGTTTCTGAGAATGTGTTAGTAGCAGTAAAGTCTAATTCGTCACCAGAGCAGATGTCATAGTATGTTATGTTATAAAATATCACTGGAGTTAAATTTGTTTCGATTGTAGTCGTGAAGTTTTGAGGGTTGTCGCTACACCATATTTTTGCAGAAAATCCAGATCCTGTAAGTGCCAATGATTGCCAACTTAGGGTTAGCGTCATGTCAGATGAAAATTCCATTCCGCTTAGCGAGGAGTCAGTTGCGTTTATTGCAAATAGATAATTATCATTGAAAATCGACATCATTGAACCCGATGCAAGGTTAAATTCTGTAAATTTTATGTGTATTACTTTGCCTTCTTCAACTTGTATTTGCTTGTTGAATGATTCGTTGCTACCATAATCGCCGTCGGGACCGCCACTGTCGTATATAAATATTGTCGTTTCTTGTTCCGAACTGGCATTGGAGCAGTCGAGGGTAAAGGTGTTGCCATCTGTACCAACGCTATCGCTGATATGCCAGACTTGAGCATGTATGTTGTTGCTAAAAAAGCATATAACTGCCGTTGTGAGTAAAGCTATATAGTTCCTCATAATTATTCCTTTATGTTGTTCTACAAATATATAACGAAAAAATTACATTGAGGTTGCCTTTGCAACATAAATATTTTACTGTTCCTTCTTTTCTTCGTAGTTTTCGATAATATTCTGTATGGTTTTGCGAAGGTTCTGCTGAAGTGAAATTCTGCCCGCACCAGCTTTGTTGACAAGGTTAATGGATTGTGCAATAGACTTTTCGTCCTTGTAGAGTGGTTTCACAAGGCGGAACTGGAAATCGTCGGTTTCTTCGGCGAGTTCACCTTCCTCTTCGTCGTCTTTGCCCTTGTCCTTCTTGTTCTTCTTCGGCTCTTTGGTCTGAACATTAATACCTAAATTCGGTAATCCTTTTGGTTCAAGCACCGAAATGTGGAAGAAATACTTGAAGTCGAAATTCATCTTTCCGCTTACGGCAACCTTATATTTGTCCATAGATAGAGTGAATGGATAGACGCTCAATGTGTTGTTGTCGATTGTAAATTCTACCGACATATTGTCTATCACATTCTTGGTTTTTTTCTTGAACATCAAGTATTTTGCTACTGTAGTAAATGTCTCGCCATCGAGTAGAACCAGGTTCTTGCCGTTGATGTGGCATGCGGTCTGCAAGGTTGGCAGTATTGGTTCCATTTCCTTGTCGAGTAAAGTCATAGCCGAAAGTTCGCAGTCCAACTTGCCTTCGAACGAACTCAGCATTGGCAGTATCGAGTCGATCATTGGGAAGGCAGTCAGCAGGTCTTCTACAGTTATGTTTGTTCCAAATAGGTCGAGGCCAGCTTTAGCGCTGTCTGGATTGTTGCAAGTGTATATTGCATTGAGTTTCAAGTCGCCGACATTGCTTGAGGTTTTCATGTCTTTGATTGATAACGTGCTATTCTGTGCCGAAATGTTGCCGTTAAGGTCGTTCATCTTGAGTCCGGCAAATTTTACAGTATCAAGTTTAAGATTTACCTTGCAGTCGAGGTTTGCTGGAATTTCGATAAGTGTCATTGGCACGGTATCGTATTCTTGTTCTACAGTATCCTGTATTTCCGTGTCATCGGTTGAAGCAAGTTCCTCGCTGTGGGCTTTTTCTATCAGGGCTTTCATACGGCCCATTCTGTCGTTGTATATTTCGCTGAGGTCTTTTTTGCTGTATGCTTTTCGTAACGAATCGACATAGTGAGCTCGTGCCGAGTCGGTTATGTTTGATGGGCGTTGAGGAGCATTGCTCATGCCAGATTTTGCCTTTGCGAACCTTTCCTGTAAAGTTTTCTTGGCTTCATCGTCCTTGATTTTTGCTTGTTCTCCAACGTAGTTTGCATAAAGTATCTCGTTGATATCTAGGTTGCGCGATGTTATGTTCAGGTCGGCACTAAGCGTACGTCCGCGCAGGAAGGCTCGGCGCATATTGTCAACACGTCCGTTTACTTTCAGCAGTGACCTGCCCAATCGAAGCATGAAGTTGTTGAGATGCAATGTGTCGTCGGTGAATGTTATGTCGAGACGACGTGTACCTGTCTTAAGGTCGAAGTAAGGTGACATATATCGTGCCGCCTTAGCGTATATCTTTCCGTCGAAGCGGAATCGTCGTAATGCGCTTTCTGCATCTTCGATTCCTTTGCAAAGTTTGATGAGTGAATCTGTATTAATGGAAGTTCGTGTCGATTGGTCGATTTCAACTCGTTCTCCGTTTACACGCGTGAACCTGCGGACTCTCGGTCTTCCGTTTAGCACTATTCTTGTGGAGTCAAGGAATGCACCCTGAGTAGGTTCGTAATAAACGATGGAGTCTAGTCCGAGCGAAGCCCTAAGTGCAGGAATGAGAGCATCGGTGGTGTCGGGGCGTATTGCCATTGAAATACGTCCAGTTTTTCCCGAAACGAACATTGTGTCGGCTATAATTGCCTGCATTCCTCTCAAGCTGCCAGCGACAATCAGGTGAGGTACATCGTTTATGGGCTCTTCAACATTGGCGTATAGATTCAGTTTCGAAACCCTTGCCTCGATGGTGCGCGGTGAAGTAATCCTAACTGTGTCAACAGTCACTCTTGCACTGCTGAGCTGTAGCCTTTCCGAGCGACGCGATTTCGTTGAATTAACGCCCAGGTCGGCTTTTGCGTTTTGTCCGTATACGAAAAGTCTTTGCGATGGAATCCTAAGCAAAATCCTTTCTATGTTGATATTACCGAGCATGTATATTTTCGGTAAGTACATCTTCATCAGGTTGGCAAGCGAGAATCTTACATCAATGTCTGACGAAAGTTGTCCTTTATAAACAATATCGTCGATTGGGAAAAGATTTGAAATGTAGTCAAGGTTTAGGTCGCATTTCAGTTTTGCATCTATGTACGGGTCGCCAAGAATGTTGCTGGCTTTGCCTTTCAGGTTGAAATAGGTTTCTCCAACGGTTGCGTTCAGTTGCTTGACGTTTATGTAGGATTCGGCTTGTTTTTCAGAGTTGTATTTTAGGTTGGTTTCCATGTTTAGCTTGACTTCTGCGTTTTGTTCAAGCACAATGGCTCTTATGTCGTTCAGCACAAGGTTGGCATCAATGTTAGGATAAACATCGTCTTTGTATGTGCCTTTGGCTGTGCCATTGAAATTTACGGAACCAGAAATCCTATATTTTTTTAGGTCGGAAACAAGACTTTTGGGTATCATTTCCAGTACATTGTCGATGTGAGGAATGTCTAGGGCAAGGGACAGGTCGGTGTTCCACGACGAGTCGATCTGGTTTTTCGCCTGGCCCGATGCTCCAATATATATGTCGGTGCTTGTTATGCTTAATGTGTCGATGTCGTATTCGTTGAAATCGGAATTCGCTAATGCCTTTAGTTCAATATTTAAGGGTATATCGCTGAATGTCAGTGTGGAATCGTTGTATTCCGAAAGCAAAAGGTTTAGTTTTGTGTCGAGGTCGTAGGTTGTGTCGGATATTATTGCGTGTGCTGTAATTCCTAATGTATCGAGGTTTATCGTTGTCTGCGATGTGCTGTCGCTGAATTCTGCTGATAATAGGCCAAATGCGGTTGACAGAGTGTAGTTTCCATCTGTAATGTTTCCGTTTAGGTTTATTGTTGTCGGTTCAACTTTCGCTAGAATTTGTGAAGAACCATCATCATAGGTGGCTTTAAGTTTCAAGTTGGTTGCGAGGTCTATTATTTCGGCGTTAATTTCGCCAGTAAGTTCCAGATTGGTGGAGTCGAGCGAAGCTTTCATTTGCGATTCTTCGTCTATGTACGATGCTTGCAGTTCGTCGATTAGCAGGCGATTTATGCGTATTTTGTAGTCGAATGAAGATGTATCTTCTTCTGGAGTAGTGTCTGATTCATAGATTTCCCAGTTTGCTTTGCCGTCAGCTGTTATGTATCCGTTGACAGTAGGGTGGGAGAGGAAGGCTTCGTTGACGATTATGCTGTCGTTTTTCAAGAATTCCATGATGTTTACCGATAGTCTTAGAGTGTCGAATTTTATAAGCGTATCGGTAAGGTCGTCCTTTATTGCCTTTGAGATTATTTCGCTGTTGATGAGTTCGAGTTCAATATTCGGCATGTTCTTCCAGACCTTGATGTTTATTTTCCCCAAGTCGAATTTTGCGTTAAGGTAGTCGCCTGCGATTTCGTTCACCTTTCTGTTGCCCGATTCGGAGTTGATGTAGGTTTCCAGAATAAGTGGAGAAAAAGCGACTAGCAGTATAAGAATGCCTAAAAGACTACCAAATGCAATCAGTAGTCCTTTCAATACTTTTCTACCTTTACTTTTCTTTTTCTTGACTTGTTCTTCCATAAGTGTCGGATTTCAAGAATATGCCTAAAACTAATGTGTTTAAAAATGGAAAAGCGAAACGCATGGCTTCGCTTCCCATTTTGTTTGTTGAACTATATTATTTAATACCTAAGTTCTTCTTGATGTCCTTTGGCAAAGCGTCCTTGTGAACGACGATGTTCATGGTTTTGTATCTGACGTAAGCCTTGCTTGCGTAGAACATTCCTTTGTATTCGCCGTATTCACCCCAGCTGTTCTTAACCATATAGTATTCATTGCCAGTCTGGTCCTTTGCTGTTCCGTAGATAAGCATACCATGGTCATCGGTTGTTTCCCAGTTGTCGAATGCTATCTGACGTTCTTCCTGTGTAACCCAGCGCTGTGGAGTCGGGTGCTTTGCTGCTTCATCGGCAATCTGCTTTGCGCTCATGCCTGTCCAGTGAGCCATATCGCTACCTTTCATACTTGCTGCTTCAGCGTTGGTTTCTGGCAAAACGCAGAATCCCTTGCGAGTACCAATCTTGAATCCCTGTTCGCTAACATCTGCACCCCAAGCTACTGTGTAGCCGTTTTCGATAGCGTTGTCAAAAATTCTCATCATTTCGTCAATGGTGACATTGTAGCACTGTGCCCATCTCCAGTTATCCTGAATTTCGAGAACGAATTTCTCGTTGAATGGGTGGTGTGTGTATGATGTTATTGATACATAGTCGTCTGGGTTAAGGCCAAGTGACTGGTAGAATGACATTGGAGTGTATTCGCGTCCCTTGTAGTTGAACTTTTCTGGGCATTTGCCAAGATATACATCGTGGATAGCCTTGATTGCCTGGAGCCAGAGTGTCTGGTTTTCTGCATTCTTCTGCAAGCTCTTGTGTTCGCCCTTAGCAATAGCCTTTACAACAGCCTCAGATACAGCAGAAAGTTCGGTGTGGTCTGACAAGGTGTCGCCGTACATAACACCGGGACGCATTTCCTCTTCGGGAACGAGTCCGAAATGTGACATACCATATAATACATCGTAGAACGAACCGCCTTGTGAGAACGAAACGTCACCATGGGTACGAACTGCAGCCTGTGCGCGGTCGATATAAGTATTGGAAACTATAAACATTTCAGAGAAGTCGTATTCGCCCTTGCCCATACGGAGCAATTCTGCTTCAATGAAACCAAGTCCTGAATAGCACCAGCAGGTTCCTGCGCGGTGTTGGTCTTTTACCGAGGTAACTGGAATCTCTTTCACATTTGTGAATACGTAACCTTCGTCTTCTTTCTCTTCTTTTTCCTGTGCCCAGACAACTGTAGTTGCAAGCATGAAGCTGAGCATTGCAATAATAACTTTCCTATTCATATTTATCTTATTTAATTTGTTGACATACAGAATTTAATGTAAGATATAAATCTTCATTTTAAATTGTTTCAAAGTTAATCAATCCTTTCATTCGTGCAATAAAATAAAATGTTAATAATTTATTGTGTGGAATTCACTTGCAGAATAGGTCGCGTATAAACAAAAAAAGGGGAGATTCCCCCTTTCTTGTTTAGTACAATATTGATAACGGTCCGGAATATGTGTTATATCCTTCGCCAATGTATACCACGAAGAAATATGTTCCTGCAGGTACTAATTTTCCACGGAATTCACCGTTCCAGTATTCTGATGTGCCGTCTCCTTCGTATAGTTTCTGTCCCCATCTGTTGAAAACGAATATCTTGGCATCGGGATACATCTGTATGTTTGAAATTTCCCAAGTGTCGTTTATGCCATCGCCATTAGGCGTGAATACGTTGGGCACATGCAAGCATTCGTTGGAGTTGTCGGGAATTCTAATGTTTTTAAGTGAGTATGTGCAACCAGTTTCGTCAGAAATAACCAAATGGTATATTCCCGATCTTAAGCCTGTGATTGCAGCGTTATCCGAGAGTGGAGTATTGCTTTCGTTGTCTGTAGTTATGTAGTATGGCGGGTGTCCACCTACTGCTGCTATATGAATTTCACCATCGGCAGCTTCCTTGCAGCTTACATCAACAATTTGGTAATCTACAGACATTCTATCGGGACTGCCTATTATTGCATTGGTTCTGGTCATGCATCCCATTGCATCGGTTATATATATGGTGTGTTCGCCAGCCGAAATATTTTCGAGTCTATTTATGCTTGAGCTTTGCGACAAGAATTCGTTCAGGGAGTATTTGTATGGAGAAGTTCCACCGTTGACTTCTACAATTATTATTCCGTCGCTACCGCCAAAACAAGATACATCGTATCCTGTTGCGCTTGCCGAAATGGCTTCGGGCTGTATGATGTTGAACGAAGCGCTTATGTCGCAACCATTAGCATCGGTGACTGTCAGTCGGTAAGTGCCATCGCATAGTTCTTCTAATACAGACATGTCGTAGCCGGTATTCCATCTGTATGAGTAACTTGGTATTCCTCCTGTTATCTCGACAGCAATTCGTCCGTCGCACATTCCTACGCAGCTAGCGTTCTTTATGTTGCTGTTTATCCTAAGAGCTTCTGGTTGTGTTATTGTAATTGTTTCTGTTGCGGTGCAATTGTGGTCGTCTGTTACTGTTACAAGGTAATTGCCAGCAATAAGATTGCTTGCTGTTGCCGACGATTGTCCGTTGTTCCAGTTGTATGTGTATGGTTCGTGTCCGTTGTTGACATTGGTGACAGTAATGCTACCGTTGTGTCCGTTGTTGCATGTAACATTTTCGTGTGTGACTGTTATTGTAATAGGAGGTTCCTGTGTTATTTTGGTCGAATCTGTAATAGTACAGCCGTTGTTATCGGTAATTGTGTATGAATGGAATACTCCTGGTGTTATCGAGTTGTTTGAGAAATTGTTTGACCCGTCATCCCAAACAATTGAATATGGAGCAACACCACCACTGGGCGTTACATTAATTGTTCCGTACCGGTCGTTGCAGTATGCTTCAATATTTTCGTGTGAACTAGTAAGTTCATCTGGTTCTGTAATGGTTATTGTTGCTTGTGCCGAGCAACCATCAGAATCAGTAACTCTGTATGTCCTTTGTCCTGCCATGACGGTTTCGGTGCGTTCTCCTGTATATGGTGCAATACCGTATTGAGCAGTAACAACTACTTCAGTGGAATTACCATAGCAAAGGATTGGGTCGTATGCTACATTTATCTGCACCTCCCTGGCAATTGGATGTTCGGCAGAGGCGGTACATCCATATTCATTTGTTACTGTTACAGAGTACGTTCCTGCTTCGGATACAACAATTTCCTGGCTATTTTCGCCGGTAGACCACATGTACGAATTGCCGCCTCCTGCCATTATTGATACAGAACCATTGCACAGTGAGTTTCTTCCGACAAAACTAACTGTAGGCAGTTCTCTGACAGTGAGGTAGAGGTTTGTAATGCTGTCGATACCGCTTGGCAGTAGTTCTGTATGTGTGTAATGTCCTGTGGTAGATTCGCTGAATCCGTTTTCGTTGTATGTTTCGCCTTCGCAAATCTGAACAATGATGTCGTTTACAATTGTTCGGATAATAACATGGTTTATTACAGTGCTGTCGCATCCAGCTGTACTCTGGTATAAGTGAGTTATAGTTGTATCGTTTCTAGCGACAAATGTTTCACCTTGCACTGTTATTGTTTCCCCATAGTTTGCTTCGGTTGTTATTTCGGTTTCCCATACATGGCCTATTGATACATCGAAGTTTACAGCAGTTGAGAAACTTGAGCATCCGTTGCCATTTGAAGTTACCTGCATGCTTATTGTGTAGTAGCCTTGCTGTGTAAATGTGTGTTCGGCCGATGTGCCTGTGGTGGTAGTTCCATCCCCGAAATTCCAGTTGATATTGTCGTAGTCGTAGTCGACTTCTGATGTGAACGATATTTCCTGACCTTCGCAGAATGTTCCGTCAACGTTGGCTTCGGTGCTTCCAATGCCGTTGATGTACATTCGTTCGGCAAGGTTTGTCGCCATTGAACCTACCGAATAAGCGTAAGAAACTACATTACCTATTCCATAAACGTGAGCAATGAATCCGTTTCCATTACTCGTTATTGAGTGGGCAGAATGGCTGATGGTTTTTCGTGCAAACGAGTAGTTTGTATTTCCAGATACAGTTTCCCAGCCCGAAACAGCACTTCCGTCAAGTCTGATTTGCGATGTGTTGGATGTTTCGGTGACAATGTTGACTACGTGGAGATTAGGTGCGTTAGTGGCTGAAACAGAAGGATAGAAAGTGTTGAAAACGATATTATTTATTCTTTGTTCTAGAGGTGCAACCCAAACCATAGATGGGTCGCCTAAACCGGAACTGCCCATTGATTCGCTTACAAGGTACATGTAAACAGCGCTTGGATTTGATGTTTCTATATATGCGGACTTTTCGGAAGCAGTTATATAAAACTCGTAAGTTTGTCCTGCGTTTATTGTGGCAAGCAAGGTGTTGTTTTTCTTTATGGTAGTATTGTTTGCTGATGCAGTAACCCTTACATAGTCTCTATTTCTTCCTGTAGATGCGCTTTGCAATGTGTTTGTGACTACGAATTTCTTGCCCCATGAAGTTACAGGGAATGCTTGTTCGTATATATGGTCGGCATATTGTGCGCTGGAAGGAACATCTGTCAGGTAGTCGCCACTGGTAACGGCAATTTTTTTGCAATCTCGTGCTACTACTCTGGTGCCCGATAAGTCGCCATTGCTTCCTACTGACGTTGACCTCAAAAATATTGATTGTCCTCTGTTTAATGAAACATTAAATGTTGTGTTTGCATTATGTGTGGTTCCTGCGCTAACGTTTACCGATGGAGTTATGTCTACTATAGTATTGTCTTCTGTGGCTGTGATTGAAAATTCACTCGTATTTATTACAGGAGGATAGCATTGTATGATGTATTCGTTTCCTAGTGCGGTTGTTGGAAGAACAATTGATCCGTCGAAACTTGCAGATGCAAAATTTGACGAGTATAGGGATATTGTATCGGTTGAAGTGATTAATAGTCCTTTGTTTACCGCTGAAGAAGTCGTTTCTGTAAGGTAGCATTGAGAGTGTTGTGCGGATGGAATTACGCATTTATATGTAGAATTAGCTGCTACATTGAATGTTGTTGTCCATGTTGAGTTCGGGTTTCTTACGGTTACGCTACATGCTCGTTTTGCAGAAACCATAAGGCTCAGTTCGAAACCAGATTCACCTGCTGTATGGTCGCTGTTTTGTAGAAAAACAGCAAAGAATTCCGTTCCCTGTGTTGTAACTGATTGCTGTTGCGAATAGGCTAGGCTTGATGCAAGCAACATTATTATGAATATCAAAAATCTTCTCATACGGACAAAACAAAAAATCGCTCAAAGTTAAGATTTTTTTTTCTTTTTCCATAATAAAAAATGATTTATTTTTTGCACGAAAATGCGGAGGCTAACTATGTGCTGATATTGGCTTGTGTTTTATACGTGACAAATATGTATGCATTGTAGGGAATATTTATGTCTTCAGCTTCTTAATTAAGCAAGTATATTTGATTTCTTTTTTGAAAATAAGCAAGCGTATTTTGCTTAAAAATGACATAAAATAAAAACGAACAAGCAAATAATCTTGTCCGTTTTTGTTGACTATCAGGTAGATAATCAAAAATTTCTTTTAATACTCGTCCTCGTTGAAGAAGAAATCGTCTT
>JAEEGG010012684.1_pt1 | contig 18135 bp, 10 predicted proteins | sample 9134161 | NCBI WGS metagenome assembly JAEEGG01 (sample SAMN16246543, study PRJNA631951) | gut metagenome | biome: gut microbiome; feature: rumen; material: CR-attached | host: Bos | place: Iran: Karaj | collected 2018-10 | reverse complement strand
GTAGGGCATGTTAGCTTAGCAAAGGCGTTAGCCGAAAGCGGCCTTGTTGATGAGATGTGGCTGCTGGTCTCTCCGCAGAACCCTTTCAAGGTGGATGCCGACCTTCTTGATGATGACGAGCGGCTGCGGCTGGCTCGGCTTGCTGTGGCCGATGTGCCTGGCGTGGAGGTTTGCGACAGAGAGTTCGCCCTGCCTCGTCCTTCCTATATGTATAATACGCTTCAGGCTTTGAGCCAGGAGCATCCCGACCGCGAGTTCGTGCTCGTCATTGGTGCCGATAACTGGGAGCGCTTTCCTGACTGGTATCGCAGCAAGGACATCCTTGCTTCTTTTCGTGTGATCATCTATCCCCGGCCAGGCTACAAACTCGGAAAACTGCCTCGCCGAGTGAAGCTTGCCGATACGCCGTTGCTCGATATCAGCAGTACCGACATACGCCGTCGCATTGCCTCCGAACCAGATTATGATGGAGAAGGACTTGCCCCCTCTGTCTGGCAAGAAATAAGAGAAAAAGGGTATTATCGTCCAAAATGACCAAAATTGTTTGACAAATTGCTTGCTTAATTATACCTTTGCACACCAAAACAGTTATAATGGAACTAAACAAAGTATTATTAGCAGTAATCTGTTGCATGTCCTCTCATAGCATGTTTGCTGAAGAGGAACTGATAAAGTTCGGTAACTTTGACTCCTGGATAACACGCAGCATCAAGGAAAGTGTGTTGGTGGGAGGGAAGATGCAAACGCTTTATGAGATAGGTCCGAAGGGAACCTTCGACGGTGCCCGAGCCTACACCAATCAAGGCGGTTCCCCTTGGGCGTGTAGCAACATTTATGCTAAAGTGGCAGGCGTGGTCAAGACCAATGTCAGCGTCTTTCCCGACAAGCATCAAGGCGGCCAGTGTGCAAAGCTTTCTACCCATATAGTCAACTGCAAGGCCATCGGCGTCGTCAATATCAGCGTCCTTGCCACAGGAAGTATCTTCCTCGGCAACATGTTGGAGCCCATCACAGGCTCGAGCAACCCGATGAGCAAGATGAGCATAGGAATTCCTTTTACCAAGAAACCTAAGGCCGTGAAGTTCGACTACAAATACAACTCGCCAGGCACTGAACGCATTCGTGAGACGGGTTTCAGCAAGCGACAGAAGGTGAGTGGAAAGGACATGGGGCAATGCCTTTGCCTCCTGCAGAAACGGTGGGAAGATGCCGAGGGAAACATACATGCTTTACGCATCGGCACCATGCGTCAGCAGTTCAGCCAGAATTGCGATTGGAAGGAAGGCCAGACTTTCACCATTCATTATGGCGACATCACCCGCGAGAAGTTCTACAAGGCAGATATGGGCCTGATGTCTGGCACGAATGTGTTTTATGCTCTTAACAGCAAAGGGAAGAACGTCCCGGTGCAGGAGGAAGGTTGGGCTGAGGCCGACGAACAGCCTACCCATATCATCCTGAAGTTCGACAGCAGTTATGGGGGAGCATACGTCGGCACAGTCGGCAACACCCTTTGGTTGGACAATGTGAAGCTTGTGTATTGAATGCGACCATATTATCTTGTTCAAGAATCGTTGCTCCGCAGGAATCTGCAACTTATCAAGAGAGTTGCGGACGAAGCCGATGTGGAGATTATCCTTGCTTTCAAGGCCTTTGCTTTATGGCGAACGTTCCCCATTTTCCGCGATTTCATCGGGCATACTACTGCTAGCAGCCTTTGCGAAGCCCGCCTTTCGCTGGAGGAGTTTGGTTCCCTTGCACACACTTATAGCCCTGCTTACGAGGAGGATGAGTTCGACGAGATATTGCATTGTAGCGGCCATGTGACCTTCAATTCCCTCTCTCAATATGAGAGATTTCTTCCCAAAATGTCCCATTTCATCGAGCACCCTGTGTCTTATGGCCTTCGCGTCAATCCTGAATATAGCGAGATAGAAACCGAGCTATACAACCCTTGCGCACCAGGAAGCAGGTTCGGTGTGCTTGCAGAGCAATTGCCCGAAAAGCTTCCTGCCCGTATCGAAGGTTTCCATTGCCATTGCCATTGCGAGAGTCCTGCTTCAGCCCTGGAGCATACACTCGAGCATCTCGAGGCGAAGTTCTCTCGTTGGTTCCCGCAACTCAAGTGGCTCAATCTTGGAGGGGGACACCTGATGACACGAAAGGATTATGATGTGGAACACCTTATTTATATATTAAGGGGTTTGCATCGCCGCTATCCTCATCTCCGTATCATCCTTGAGCCGGGTAGTGCTTTTGCATGGCAGACAGGACCTCTGGTGTCTCAGGTGGTCGATATCGTCGAGAATCATGGCATCCAGACCGCCATCCTGAATGTCTCTTTTACTTGCCACATGCCCGATTGCCTGGAGATGCCTTATCAACCCGATGTGCGCGGAGCCGAGAGCCTTCCTTTTGAGGCCGCTTCGGCGCCTGGTGCGAAAGAGGAGAACATTTACCGTCTAGGCGGCAACAGTTGCCTGAGCGGCGACTACATGGGCAGTTGGCGTTTTCCCAAGCCTCTCGAAGTGGGGCAGGAGATAGTGTTCGAGGACATGATACACTACACGACGGTCAAGACCACGATGTTCAACGGCATCATGCATCCCTCCATCGTTCTTGAGCGTGAGGACGGCAGTCGTGAGACATTGCGCGAGTACACATACGAAGATTACAGAGACAGGATGGATTGAAGCTTTAGGACATTTCCCCTTTTGTTTAGGGAAAATCCTCGTTTTTCTGTTGTATTATTGCCTTACCTTTGCAGTGTGAATTAGAAATCGCATTGTCAAACAACACAAAAAGATACAGCTATGAAAAAGTTCTTTCTCTCCTTCGTAATCATGATGGCAGCCTGGATGGGTGCCAGCGCAATGAGTTTCGAGCGTGCACAGGCAGAGGCTCTCTACCTGACCGATAAGATGGCCTATGAGCTCAACCTCAACGACCAGCAGTATAACGACGCCTATGAGATCAACCTCGACTACTTCCTTCGTGTCGACACTCCCTCCGATCTCTATGGCAACTACTACACTTATCGTCTCTACGACCTCCGCTGCATCCTGCACGACTGGCAGTACAATCTCTTGGTGGCAGCCGATTATTTCCTCCGCCCGATAGCTTGGCGTGCAGGTGGTTGGTACTTCCCCATCTACAGCTACTACAATCGCGGTTACTTCTACTATAGCCGTCCTACGGTATGGGTTTCCTATTATGGCGGACATGGTCGCAGCTACTATCGCAACGGCTTCTATGGCAATCGCCGTCCTATTTGGAATGGTGGTCTGAGAGGTCACGACATGCATCGCATAGTAAGTCACAGAGGCAGCCATAATGAAGGACATCGTTATGGAACAGGTGGTCGCAGTGGTAGTGGCCGCATCCAAGGCAATGGTTACCATATAGATTTTAATGGGCACCATTCTGGAGGCAACAGCGGTTATCGTGATGGCAACAATCATGGCGGCATGAATTCCGGCGGGAACGGCTATCGCGATGGTGGCTCTCACAGCGGCATGAATTCTGGCGGCAGCGGCAATCACAATGGTGGCTCTCACAGTGGTGTGAATCCTGGTGGTGACCGTCCTTCCGGAGGCGGTGTAAGTCGCGGTGGCAGCGTGAGTCGTGGCAACTCCTTCGACGGTAGCAGCTCAAGGATGGGTGGCATGTCCCGTGGCAGCTCCAGCTACTCTTCTCCCTCTCGTAGCAGCTCATCCGTCATGAGCGGTTCTCGTGGCAGCTTCGGCGGAAGCACCCGTAGCAGTTCCCCCAGCATGGGTGTCAGCTCTCGTGGCAGCAGCATGAGTGGCGGCTCTCGCGGCGGAGGCTTCAGTAGCGGTGGTAGCCGTGGAGGCGGCAGCTTCGGAGGCGGTTCCCGCGGAGGTGGCGGCAGCAGCCGTGGCGGTGGTCGCAGATAAATAAAAAGTTCATAAGATGATTCCAAGGCCGGCATCCTTTTAGGGTGTCGGTCTTTTTATTGTGCATAAGACAAGCGGGAAAAGGTGCCTCGTATGCGTAGAATCACATTCTTTAGTATTGTGTCTCCAAGCCCCCTAACGCCGAGAGTGAGGATGAAAGGGCACCAGCAATATAATCGCCTCCTTACGCATTCCTCTTTCCCGCCTTCTGTGTTTTCTTTTCTGCGCAACGGCATGTTCAATATGCAAGCTGCGGCCCGACATACGCAACCTGTGAATGCAGATGCGCAAGTTGTGATTCTGCATACGCAGTCTGCGTACCAAGATTTAAGCGAGAGGAAAAGTTGAAGCAAGAAGGCGGAAAGTCAGTAGCGCGAACGCGGAAAAAGCAATAAAGAAAGTGAGGAAACGGAAAGATAAAAGGGGGAAAAGGTGGATGAGGCGTGTTTTTCTTTATCGCACATGCTTTAAATTCAGAAAATACATCTATCTTTGTACCAAGATTTCTACATAAATGCCATGAACAGATACATTTCCATCCGTCATTACCTCTGCTTGGCCACTGTCCTGGCGTTTTCGGCAATGGCTTCTGCACAGCTGAAAGTGACTCGTCTCACCACAGAACACATGACAAATCCCTCTACCGTAGATGAGCTTCATCCGCGTTTGTCGTGGATTAACGAAGCGAAAAACGACAGGGTTCGTGGCGAGGTTCAGACGGCCTATCGTATCGTAGTGGCTTCGTCGAAGCAGAAACTCGAGGCTGGCGACTTCGATCTTTGGGACTCCGGAAAGGTGGAGGACGACTGCTCGACGCTGATTCCCTACAACGGGAAGCCGCTTGTTTCCGGTCAGGACTGCTTCTGGAAGGTGCAGACCTGGAATGGGAAGGGCAAGGTCTCTGCTTGGAGCGAGCCTGCCTGCTGGGGTATGGGCTTGCTCAATTCCGGTGATTGGAAAGCCCGATGGATAAGTGCCGGGCAGGAGAAGGGAGCGCCTCTTTTCCGCAAGGCATTTGCCCTGAAACGGGGCGTTCTCGGGGCGAAAGTCTTTGTGACGGGGGGCGGATATTTCGAACTTTACATGAATGGTCAGCGAGTGGGCGATGACTATCTGGTGCCTAACTTCACGAACTATACCACTCGCAAAGACCTGGACAAAGGCGGTTTGGCGCTCGACCCCAGCTTCACGGCCTATCGCATCCTGTATCTGGCTTATGATGTCACAGCCATGCTCCATCAAGGACAAAACGCGATGGGGGCAATGCTGGGCGATGGCTTCTATCGCTGCTCGAGCCGCTGGGTGCGTTCCTTCGGCGAGCCGTGCCTGCTGGTGCAGCTTGAGGTGACCTATGAAGACGGCTCGAAGGACATCGTAGCCACCGACGGCTCTTGGCTCACGAAGCCTTCTCCCATTACGATGACAGGCGTCTATGACGGAGAGATATACGATGCCCGTTTGGAGACGCCTCAATGGGCAGAGGCTGGTTGCGACGAGACAGGATGGAAACCCGTCAAGATGGCTCAGGCACCCATAGGCAAGCTCACAGCCCACACCTCACCGACCGATAAGATTTGCGAAGTGCTGAAACCCGTTCAGTTCACTCGAAACGACAATGGCGACTACGAAGTGGAGTTCGATAAGGAAATCTCCGGTTGGCTTCGCTTGAAGGACATCGAGGGCGCGGCCGGGCAGAAGATGGAGGTGAAGTACGTCTGCGAATCGCCTTTGGGCGTTGAGGAATACCTGTTCAAAGGTGTAGGCAAAGAGACTTATGCTCCCCGCTTCACCTGGTATGTCTTTTCGAAAGCCATTATCAGCGGCGTGCAGAACCTCAGCAAGGAGCAAGTGCAGGCAGAGGCCGTCAATACCGATGTTCGCATCAACTCCGAATTCCATACCAGCAACGGGCTGTTCAACACCATCAACCGCATTTGGCAGCGCTCGCAACTGGATAACATGCACGGCTGTGTGGCCAGCGACTGCCCTCATCGCGAACGCTCGCCCTATACCGGCGACGGGCAGATAGCAGCAGCTCAGGTGATGCTCAATTTCGATGCTGCGGCCTTCTACCATAAATGGCTGCGAGATATGCGAGATGCGCAGAACCCGAAGAGCGGCTATGTGCCCAATGGTGCTCCCTGGCAGCCTGGTTGCGGTGGCGGAGTGGCTTGGGGAGCTGCCATGAACGTCATTCCTTGGGAATTCTATCTGCAGTATGGCGACCTCAAGGAGCTGGAAGCGAATTACAAGGCGATGAAGGCTCAGGTGAAACACATGCTTGGTTGGCTCACCCCCGACGGCACCATGTTGCAGAAGAAACTCAACGAAGAGAGCAAAGAGGTCTGCTATTGGTTCAACCTGGGCGACTGGGTGCCTCCCTACGAATTGCCGAGCGATGAAATCGTCCACACCTTCTATCTTTGGCTCTGTGCCAAGAACACTGCTTTAGCGGCAGAAGTACTGAAAAATCCCGATGAAATGGCGCATTTTCGCGACATAGCAGAGAAGGCAAAGGCGGCTTTCCATAAGAAATTCTACAACGAGGAGGAGAAGACTTATGGCGACTTTGGTCCCAATGTCTTGGCTTTGTGGATGGGAGTGCCCGAGGAAAGGAAAGCCGATGTAGTGGCCTCGCTTCGCAAAGAGATTATGGAGAAGCATGAAGGACACATCAACACGGGCTTCGTCTCCGCCAAGTTCTTCTTCGAAACCCTCTCCAACAATGGCTTGCACGACGTGGCAATGACGGTCATGAACAAGACGGACTATCCCAGTTTCGGCAACTGGATTCAGCAAGGGGCAACGGTCACTTGGGAACAATGGGACGGCCAGAACTCGCACAATCATCCCATGTTTGGTGGCGGCTTGACGTGGTTCTCGCGTCATTTGGCAGGTGTGAATGTCACGAAAGCCGGCGCAGGCTATCGCCATTTCGAGGTGCGGCCAATGCCGGCGGAGGGGCTGGATAGCGTCTGCTACAGTTTGCAGTCGCCTCAAGGCCTCGTCAGTTCGAAAGTCCGAAGCAAGGACGGCAAGCTTCGTCAACTTGTCGTCACAGTTCCTGTTGGCAGTACGGCAAGTGTCTTCCTTCCTGCCGATGCCCTTGACCTTAAGGAGAGCGGCCGCAAGCTTGATAAACTCACCATCAAGGAAGCAGGAAAGTCCGGCATCCTCAGCATCAACTCGCCTCAAAACGGCATAATCAAAGTGGAAATAGCCCAAGGCACCTATAACTTTACAATGGATGCATCTGATCATAACATGAAGAATAAATGATGCAATGACGATATCTTTACACATAGAACGAAATAAAAGACTAAAGCTTATGAAGAGAAAAGACATGTTGCTTGTGGCAGCAATATTAACAGCAGCCCTGACGAGTTGTAACAACAAAGAGAGAAAGGTTGAGGCAACAGATTTCGAGGATGCTGTCAAGGTAGCTCTGACAGATAACGGGCGAATCGACCTGAGCAAACTTCAATGGACGAGGGAGCCTGCGGGGTATGAATTGAAAGGCGATACTCTGTGTATTACAACAGCTCCGCATACCGACCTGTGGCAGCGCACCTATTATCACTTCCAAAACGACAATGCCCCTGTGCTGCAAATGAAGACACGCGAGAAGTTCTTCAGTTTCGTCGTGAAGACTGACTTCACGCAGAGTCATCATCGCTTTGACCAGTGTGGCATTGTGATGTATCTCGACAGCGAGAATTGGTTGAAAGGCTCTGTTGAGTATGAAAACGAGGAGTTCCAGCATCTTGGCAGCGTAGCCACTAACAAGGGCTATTCAGACTGGGCCACAACGGCCATTCCTGCTGATGTGAAGACAATGTGGTATCGTTTCTCTCGCCGTGAGGATGACTACTGCATTGAGTGTTCGACCGACGGCACAGAGTTCAGCCAGATGCGTGTCTGTCACATGTATGCAGCTGCCGATGAAATACAATTTGGCATCTACGCCTGTTCCCCGGAAGAATCATCATTCACAGCCGTCTTCTCTGACATGAAGATTACGGAGTGTGCATGGAAGGCACATGATGGTCAGCAGCCGGATGAAAAGCCCTAATCAGGCTCTATCGGTATTTATTTAAATCAGTAAAAAGAAGAATTACATTCCCCAATACCAAATACATGAAAATGGAAAAGAAACAGATTAAAGCCGTCTTTGTGAACGGCAGTCCGCGTAAGAAGTGGAACACAGCAAAGGTTTTGGAGAGTGCCATGAAAGGTGCTCAGGAGGCTGGTGCCGAGTGCGAATTGGTAAACCTCTACGACATCGACTTCAAGGGGTGCAAGAGTTGTTTTGCCTGCAAGCTCAAGAACTCAAAGACCAATGGCGTATGTGCTTTGAAAGATGACCTTCGCCCTGTTTTGGAGCGTTGTCGCCAGGCAGATGTCATCGTGCTTGGCTCACCCGTGTATTACAGTTATCCGACTGGAGAGTTGCGCTCGTTCATGGAGCGTCTGATGTTTCCTGTAGGCACATATCTGTACGAGAACGGAAAGCACATCACTTTGCGTGACAAAGTCATCCCGACAGCAATGATTTTCACTATGAACTGCCCGAAGGACTATATGAGTCAGATTGGCTATCCTCCCATTCTGGAGGAGAACACGAAGGTTATGGCCGACATCTTTGGGTACTCTGAGACACTTTATGTCTGCAACACCTATCAGTTCAACGACTATTCACGCTACGACTTTAACCTTTTCTCGGAAGAAGAAAAGCGTAAGTATCGTGACGAGCATTTCGACACAGACCTGAAGAATGCCTACGAACTTGGCAAAAGATTGGTTGCCAAGAGCAAAGAATGTTAAAGTAAGTATCATCCGCATGCGTGGGCATCATGGTGGGCCATCATTAGAAATGAACTATGAGAAAGATTATCGCAACACTGCTTATAATGTCGGCCATTGTGGCGGCCAAGGCACAGACAGAAAAGAGGAGTGGGTTTGACGATCTCTATTATTACATCGAGAATCTTGACGTCTTTGAGTATGGTCAGGAGGAAGCGCGTGCGTATTACATCCCTGGCCACAACATCCTGCTCAACGGCAAGTGGAAGTTCTTCTATGCCGACACGCCGCAGGAGATTCCGAGCAACTTCTTCGAGGAGAAATACTCCGATGCGAAGTGGTCCACCATCGATGTGCCGTCGAACTGGGAGATGAGAGGCTACGGCGACCCGCTGTTCCGCAATGTGGCTGCGCCTTTCAAAGCAGACCCGCCGATGACGCCACGAGACTACAACCCGACAGGAGCATATCGCACCACATTCACCATTCCAGCCGACTGGAACGGCGAGGAGGTGTTCCTGCGTTTTGAGAAGGTGGCATCGGCATCGTTCTTGTGGCTCAACGGTCAGGAGGTCGGCTACAATGAAGGGGCTCAGGAGCCTGCCGAGTACAATATCACTCCATATCTGAAGAAAGGTCGCAACACATTGGCCATGAAGGTCATTAAATACAGCGACGGCTTTTATCTGGAGGGACAGGACTACTGGCGCCTGGCTGGAATCTTCGACGATGTATATCTCTATGCCACGCCCAAGACCCGTCTGTTTGACTGGTATGTGACAACTGATTTGGATAAGGAGTATCGCGATGCAGACTTGAACATCGAGGTGACCATAAGAAGCTATGACATGCAGCCTGTCACAACACCACTCAAGGTTCAGGCCGTCCTGACCGCTGCGGACGGTCAGGAGGTGGCGCGACTGGAGAGCCAGACAGCAACATTCGCTGCAGGGAGCAGCACATTGAAGCTCAACATGAGCAAGCATATTGCCAACCCCTTGAAATGGACTGCCGAGACGCCGAATCTCTATAATCTAAAGATATATCTCTTAGATGCTGCTACCGGCAAGCGCCTATCGGAAAGCACGCCTGAGGATGCCCGTCAGGATGTGGGCTTCAAAGAGACAGAAATACGCAACAATGTGTTTTACCTCAATGGTAAGCCGTTGAAGATCAATGCCCAATGCTCGCACATGCAGGATCCCGACAACGGTCACGCTGTTACAGACGAATTGATAAAAAAGGATATGACCATTCTGAAACAGTTTGGCTTCAACGGCGTGCGCACCAGCCACTATCCGCCCGTGCCGCGTTATCTTGAATATGCCGCACGCTTCGGATTGTATATCATCGACGAAGCTGGCGTAGAAGCACATGCCACAGAATGGGTTTCAAACGACAAGCGCTTTATACCGATGTATAGGGAACGTGTGCGCCGTATGGTGCTGCGTGACCGCAACCAGCCCGCTGTGCTGTTTTGGAGTGCCGGCAACGAGAGTGGCGAGGGGCCAAATATTGGTGAAGTGATTGATGAAGGACGCAAATACGATCACACTCGCTGGTGGATGTATGGCGGCAATGCTTACAGCCATCCCGCCGAAGACATCATTGGTCCGCGTTATCCGACAGCACTGGCTCTCGACCTCAGGGTGGGTCTTCATGGCGATGGCGATGTGCGCCCGTCGTTCATGGATGAGTATATCTCGGTGGCTGGTAACGGTGGCGGCATGTTCGACGAGATGTGGCGTGCCGTCTATACCCATGAGCGCTGCATTGGCGGTGCAGTCTGGGATTTTGTGTCGCCGGGTCTTACGCAGCCTGCACGCAGGCTCACGGACAAATCGGGCCATGATGTCATGGCGCATATCATGGGAAATGCCAAACTTGTGGCCGACACCCGTAATCGCAAAAATCATGTGATTGACTTGAGCGGGCACGATGAGTGGGTGGAAGTCTATCGCGAAGACTGTTTGGAAGTGACCGGCAACACCCTGACAATCAGTTTCGATGTCTGTCCCCGCAAGCTCATCAGTTCCTGCGGCTCATTCGTGACCAAGGGAGAATGGCAGTTTGGCGTCCAGCAGACCGGCAAGGAGCAACTGTTATTCTATATCAATACCGACAAGGCTCCCTCGACACAAGGCGAAGCCAATGCCCGTCCCTTTGGTGGAAGGCCTGCAGCAACGAATCATAAGTACGAACTTTCGGCCGCTTTGCCCAACGATTGGGAGAATAAGTGGCACCATGTGGAGGCTTGCTACGACGGCAAACAGATGACGGTAAGCATCGATAACGCGCAGGTGGCTCAAGCGGAGGCACAGGGCAACATCATCAATGCGCCATTCCCCGTGAACATAGGCCGTAATGAGCAGACTCACGGACAAGACACCCGCGTATATATCTGTGATGCGCTGATGGACAATGTCATCATTGCCGACGCATCGGGTCAGTTGCTGAATCTGGACTTTGAGAAAGAACAGCAGGAGGGTAAGTATTTCAGTTACGGCATCGGTGCGCGAACCTACGGCACAATATGGCCTGACAGAACCGTCCAGCCGGAAATCTATCAGATGAAGAAGTCGGCACAGCCCATATCATGTACGTTGCTGAGCGCCGATAACGGTGCTGTGGAGATATGGAACAGGAACCATTTTCTCAACACCTCTTATTACGACATGAAATGGGAACTTTATGAGGACGGTGTCTGCCTGCAGCAAGGCAGCCTCAGTCCTGATGTGGAGCCGCTCAGTAAGAAAGTCATCACCCTGCTCTACAGTCGCCCTGCCATCAAACCTGGTTGCGAATACCGTCTCATGATAACCAGCAGTTTGAAGGCCGATGAGATGTGGGCGCAGAAGGGTCATGTCATTGCCTGGGACCAGATGGAACTTCCCTGGCGTCAGTTGGCAATACCTGCCGACAAGACCGTTGGGAAGGCAGTGTTGAGTCGGACGAACGACACCATCACGGTAAGTGGCGACGGGTTCTCCTACGCGTTCACCCCCGACGGTCAACTCTTCAGTATCCGCCAGGCCGATAAGGAACTTCTCAAATCACCGCTTCGGATGAACGTATGGCGCGCTCCTCTGGCCCTCGAACTAGACAGTTGGGATCAATACAACATTGCCTACAACAACCGCAAGCCCTGGAACGGCGCACAGATAGCCAACGAGTTCTATAGCAATAACCTGAAGGACATCACCCGAATACCCATCTCATGCCAGGCCTTCGAAGCCGACGGACAGGTGTATGTCAATGTTCGCTGCTTCTCGCAGTTCGGCGCTCCTGTCAACACCTCGCTCGACGCCTACATCGCGGGACTGCGCTATTCGGGATTTTCGGAGGTCTATGAGTTCCGTATCAATGGCGACGGCACCATCGCCCTGCATCATATAATGGAGCCCGAGGGGCAGATGCCTTCACTGCTGCCACGCATCGGACTGACCATGACGCTCTGCGACGAGATGCAGCGCGTGAAGTGGTATGGCCGCGGACCAGAGGAGAACTATCCCGACCGCAAGACGGGTTACGCCATTGGAATCTACGAGACAACCGTGGACGACATGTTCGAGCCCTATCTGATACCGCAGGACTGCGGCCTACGCTGCGACAACCGCTGGCTCGCCATGAGCAGTGATTCCGGCCAGGGATTGCGCTTCGCGATGGACCAGCCGTTCAATTTCAACGCCTACCACTACAGCACCGACCGCCTCACGAAGGCGGTATATACCTATCAGCTGCAACAACAAGACGGCATCACGCTGAACTTAGATTACAACACAACAGGAGTAGGTTGTACGGCCTGCTATGTACTGCCCGGCTATCAAGTCAAGCCCTCTCGATATGAGCGTAAGTTGACGATAAAGCTGTTTTAACAGGAATGGTGTCCGCTAAAAGTTTTCACATAAGTCTGTCCTTCTCAATTTTTAGCGGACACCTATAATTTGAAATCTGTTTCCAAAGAGACCAATAATAACAACTTACCAAGGGATTACTATCAGTCCTCACGTGGACTTTCCAAAATCCTCGTGTGGATTTATCAAAATCCTCGTGTGGATTTTCAAGACATCACGATAGCATCTGTTTGACTGCTATTTTTACATGCCATCATAGTGTCGATATATTATTAGTTGTCTAAAGTTATCCTTTTGAATAGTATTTTCTTGACAAATCTTTTGCGCTTTTAGGAAATAAGCCTTAACTTTGCGGCACAAAGATAGCAAAAAAGTACAGATTTTCCCAAAAGGATATCATAATGGGCAGATATATTCGTCATATACTTGTATTCGTAATCATTTTTTTCTTAGCTGGCGTTTATCTCTTCTACTCCAGAGATAGTCAAAAAGAAATGAGTGACGACAATCGCCGTGAATTGAATATCCTGAACGGGCTAATAAAGAAAAAAATCTTCTTTCGTGACAGCCTGAAATACCAGATGGACTCTGTCATGCTGCAGCTCCATAAGCATACCGATTACAGTGACGATTTCAGGTATTACACCAACCGCCGAATGCTGCAGGATGCCCAGATGTTCTCGTATGACTATGCCAGCGAGTTCTCTCAAAAGATGCGCATGATATCCGATGAGATTGGTGATGGAAACTTGATGGCAGAGTCGCGCATCCTTTCCAGCTTCAACATGGCGCAAGCCTGTCTGTTTGTCGAAGCGCTGGACATGTTGAAGTCTGTCGATTTGGAATTTCCCAATGTAAATGACAGCATTCTCGGCCTGTACTATTTCTATTATGGCATTACCTATCAGCGCCTGGCCGTATATGTCAACGATTCCATCAATGCCAAAAGATACAACAACCTGGGCATAGAAATGTTCATGAAGAGCCTGGACTATTCAAAAGACCAGGGAATGAACAATTTCGTATTGGGAAGAGTATATGGAAGGCAAGAAAAGTATGATGTGGCACAAAAGTATTTCGAAGAGGCTTTGAAATATATCAAGAAGGATGATAACATCCTCTATACGCTCGCCAATGCCTCTTTGGGAAAGTGCTTCAAGCATCAAGGCAAGCACGAACAGGCTACACATTATTATATAGAGGCTACCAAGAATGACATCCTGAATGCGCAGAACTCCTCCATATCCATCATCGACTTGACGGAACACTTGTTTAAGCAGTATCATCTGACCCATAGCGTTAGTAAATATGTAAACATAGCCATAGAGAACGGTGAGTTCTATGGAATGCGTTCGCAGATTACCCACATAGACAAAATCATTCCCGACATAACAAAAGAGAAATCCAGGCAGAATGCCATCCTGATTGTCTTCTTGATAGCCATAGTCTCCCTTTTCTTCTTATATATTCTGTATCTTCTGTTCCGCAGTGAGAAGAACCTGAAGCTGCTGAAGAATCATATTGATTTGACTGAAAAGGTGAATAGCGAGAACACGCTCCTTCATGACGAGAACGAAAGCCTGTCCAGAGCCAACACATTGTTGCGCGACTCCAATCGGCTGAAAGACGCGTATCTGGGTAAGCTCCTTGAGTCGAACAGCGAGCTTACGAACATGTTCGAGGAGTTTGCCATCAAAGCAGACCAGAAACTGAAGAAAGCGCAATACGAGCAGGTACAGAAATCCATTAGGGAGCTGCAGAAGAGTTTCAGCAAGAAGGAGCAGCTGGATAGGCTCGACGAACTGCTTATGTCTATGTTCCCGACCTTCAGTGCCGATTTCAATGCGCTGCTTCTGCCTGAATTTAGGAAACATGAAGGCGATGCTCTTCTCACGCCCTCCATGCGTATTTTTGCCCTTATCCGGCTTGGGATAACAAGCAATCACCAAATAGCACGCGTGTTGAACTACTCATACAACACCATACTTAACTATAGGGTCCGCACTCGAGCAATGGCCATCAACGCTGACACTTTTGAGCAAGATGTACAGAAAATAGGCTCCTAAAGCCTTCGTTTGTGCCGCTTTTGCTTCAATATTTCCTATATATTTCACACATATAATATATCTTTAAATAATTGCGTATATTATTTTGAATCAATAATATAAGCATTATGTTGAGTTATATTATGAGTATATATTTTTGTAGGTGTGTATAAGTTAACACAAAAAAAGATAACTTTGCAGCACAAAACCTATAAATTTAAATGTAATCATGAAACAAAAGTTTTTTTTATTGGTGCAACTATTTCTTGCATCTGCAATGACATCTGCCATTGCTCAGTCATTCAGTTCAGACAAAGTCTATACGATTGTCTGCAAACCCGATTTCAACACCTTCATGCAGGACAAAGGAACAGGCAAGCTGCTTCTTGGTTATGAAGTGTCTGGCAGTCTTTGGACTTTTGAGCCGACAGGAAATGCAGACTGCTACTATGTGAAGAATGTCAAGACGGGCAACTACATCCAGGCTTGCCCCGATTTGGAGGTTCCCGTCGATATGGGAACAACTCCCGTTGAGTATTACATAAAAGGCGATGCCAGTGGTGCTCAGGCAGGCGAGAACTTCTATCGTATGACTTCTACAGACCGCACTCCCAACGATTTCAGCGATGGCACCATTGGCTTGAATCGTGCTGGCGACAACACCAAAGTTCAGGGCTATAATTCTGTTGTGGGTGCAAACCAATGGTCTGTTTGGAGAATCCTCGAAGTGCCAAGTGCCAAGAAGACATCTCTCTCAAGTCCGTATGTGGGCACAGATGTACTGGATGGCAGTGTGTATCTTTATAATGTAGAGAGCGGTATGTGGCTCCAGAACAACGACAGATACAATCCTGAGCTGACTTTGCAATTCTGGACAACTCGTGGCGAACTGGGCGACCGCGGCCTCGATGTAGAGCTTATTGCCCAGCAGGATGGCGGCTATCAGATTGGTCCGCACTATACAAAGAACAACTCAATGAACGGAGAAGGTTTCTATTTTGATACCAATAAGGATGTTACCTCCTGGCAGTTCACACCCATTGCTGTTGATGGTATTACCAATGCCTATACCATAGAATGTGAGTTTGCCACCTTGGGTGCCGACGCGAACAATTATCTCCGAGCTATTGACTTAGGTGCTACGACTTGGCAGGTTGTCACTCTCGAAGAGCGTATGCAGTATGTTCAGGATAATGCCTCAGCCACAAATCCCATTGATGTAACCTTCCTTGTTAACAACCCCGACCTGTCGAACAACAACGAGCGCAACAATTGGGTTGTTACTCGCGAAGGCGGCAACGAACAGTGGAACGACTACAATCGTTTCAACCGTCATTGCCAAGTACAAGGTTCTGGCAATGTAAACATCTCGCAAACAGGAATAGAGGTGCCGAATGGAACGTATCAAGTGCTTTTCACAGGTTTTTATGCTCCTACAGGTTTGGGCGCACTCAATGCTACGGACTTAAACACATACAAGACTGACGGCGATGCTGCTGTCTTTGCTGTGGGTTATGCCAACGACGAGACCATCAAGCTTCCTTCTGTCTATTCCTTGGAATCGACTGAGAATATTGCCAACGTACACCAGAAGAAGGTGGGCGACTTTTTCTTCCCCGGCAATCCTGACCAAGCAAATGGCTCTTTAGGTCATCGTCTTTACCAGTCGGAACTGCTTACCGTAACCGTTACAGACGGCTTGCTGACTTTAGGTGTCAAGTCTGTCGAGGGTTGTCCCGCTTCAGCATGGATAGGTCTGAGCGAAGTGAAGTTGTATTATCTCGGCCAATCAGAAGAGAGCATGACCTTGACTGTTGATGTTACCGATGCTGGCTATGCTACATTTGTTGCTCCTATGGAAGCTGCTGTTCCCGAAGGTGTAAGTGCATACACAGCTGAAGTCAATGCCAATGGCGTTACTATAGACCTTACTCCTGTTGATCCTATTCCAGCCAATACGCCTGTCGTTTTGGAGGCAGCAGCTGGTACATACACTTTCACAGGAAGCAAAGTTCCTGTCGTCGAAGCTCCCACTTTCGGTGCTCTGACTGGTACATACAGCAGAATTCCTGCTCCTGCAGGCAGTTATGTGCTTCAGAAGCAAGGAGAGTTGGTTGGCTTCTTCATTGTTAAGGAAGATGCTGTTCCTTATGTGAATGCCAATCGTGCTTATTTGACAGCACCTTCATCTGGTGCGAAGGAGGCTTTCTACTTCGGAGGCGATGCTACCTCTATTCAGACAATTGGCAACGGACAACAGACAACACAGGGTGCTATCTACAATCTTGCAGGTCAACGCCTGAGCAAGATGCAAAAGGGTATCAATATTGTTGGAGAAAAGAAAGTAGTGGTTAAATAAGAGATAGTTAGATTCTCTTTAACGTATTCTGTTAATATCAAATTCACGAATTATGAAAAAGACATATATATATCCCGCAATAGAGATTCAGTTTGCCGAAGTGGAAGAGATGATGGCTCTTTCCATTCAGGAAGGTAACGCAACAACTGATGATGCCTTGACAAAGTCCAGTAAATGGGATATTTGGGAAGACGAGGCAGACGCGGAAGAATAGTTCTCTCAAGTAGGTAAGAAACATCACACGTCTAGTTGCCCAACTTAACGTGTCTAGTTGCCCAATTTAACGTGTCTAGTTGCCCAATTTAATGTGTGATGTTTTCAATTTACCCGTGTGATGTTTTGAATCGCCTTATTATATAATGTATAATACATTATTATATATGAAGACAAGACACCTTTTGCTTTCATCGGCATCGCTGCTTCCTGTTTTAGGTTTGGCACAGACAGAGAGGCCCAACATCATCATCCTGAACATTGATGATATGGGCTACTCCGATCCTTCGTGCTTTGGAGGCGACTACGTGAACACGACAAACATCGACCAACTGGCTAACGAGGGACTTTCCTTGACACAGTTCTACACCTCTTGTCCCATCAGTTCGCCGTCCAGAGTAGGCTTGACGACCGGCATGTATCCCACCAGATGGGGCATCAACACCTTCCTTCAGGAGCGTGTGAACAATGCCAAGAACGAGCAGAACGACTTCCTCAGCGACAAAGCTCCCTCGATGGCTCGTGCCTTGAAGAACAGCGGATATGCTACCGGACACTTCGGCAAGTGGCACATGGGCGGCGGTCGGGACGTGAAGAATGCACCGTCTATCCACAACTATGGCTTCGACGAATATGTCTCCACTTGGGAAAGTCCCGACCCGGACCCAATGATAACATCTTCCAACTGGATATGGGCAGCTACAGATCCCATTAAACGTTGGAACCGAACGGCTTACTTCGTTGACAAGACGCTTGACTTCCTCTCTCGTCATAAAGGGGAACCTTGCTTCGTCAGCCTGTGGCCGGATGATGTTCACACACCATGGGTTTATGAAGGCGACGAGGCATCTCAGCGAGAATCTGCCCATTCCTTCTCTATCGTGCTTGCAGAACTTGACCGGCAAATCGGGCGTTTCATGCAAGGATTGAAGGATTTGGGAATC
>JAEEGG010012680.1_pt1 | contig 18140 bp, 13 predicted proteins | sample 9134161 | NCBI WGS metagenome assembly JAEEGG01 (sample SAMN16246543, study PRJNA631951) | gut metagenome | biome: gut microbiome; feature: rumen; material: CR-attached | host: Bos | place: Iran: Karaj | collected 2018-10 | reverse complement strand
AACCGAACACAACTCGATTGTTTTATGTTTAATTAAAATGATAGGAGGTTCAAATTATGAAAGCTGATGGAGTCAAGAAGCCTAAAATGAACCAAGCTAAGCACCACAAACATGTGCCTGCTTATGCGGCGAAAGAGGCTGCCGAAACATCAGAAAACAGGAAGATGAAATAATCGCCTGTTTTTTGCAGTAGGAACGAAAATCGGTGGCTGGGCTGCCGGTTTTCGCTTTTTTTATGCCTAAATCTTACTCAAGTTTCAAAAATCTCATCAACGGCAACCGAGACTTGTTCAGCATTGGTGATGTGGCAGAGCTTTGCTTGTATGTCGTCGGGCTTGGCAAGCGCTTTCGCGAAATATTTCCAAAGTTCCTTCAGGCGGTTCAGGCTGTTGCGAGCGCAATACCAATGCGTGATTTCTGTTGCAAATTGCCTGAATGTGGGTGCGCTATTAGTTGGCAATCCTTTGATTTGCAGCCCGATGTGCGGATTTACTATTGCACCGCGGCCAATCATATATCCCTTTAGGTTCGGCAAACTGATGTTGGCTTCGGCCGCGCAGGCGATGTCGCCGTTATAGACAATGGGGTTGAGCGAGTTGCCAGCAGATTCGATGAACGCCTGGCGGTAAGGCTCGCCGCCGTATTGTTGTTCGGCTGTCCGTGCGTGAACAATCAACTCGTTGAGTTTGAATTTGTTAAATATTTCGACAATCGCAGGGAACTCATCAGGCGAACTGAAACCGATGCGAATCTTTACCGAGAGTTCTGGTTTTAGGCGGCCGATGGTGCTATCGAGCAGACGCTCAAGGTTTTCCAAATCGCGTAACAATGCGGCACCGCGGTTTTTGCTCACCACAAACTTTATGGGGCAACCCAAATTCCAATTCACTTTCGGGTAACCTAAATTGTTGAGAATGTTTGCCATTGCCACAAAAGCGTCGGCGTTGTTGCTCAAAAGTTGCGGCACAAGGTTAACTCGGTTGCTGATGCCCGAAAATCGGCGGGCAAGCACTTGCGGTTTGGGCATAGAACGCTCATCAGCAAGCATATATGGTGCAAAAATCTCGTCAAAACCGCCAACTTCGGCAATGGCGTTCATAAACGGCGCATCAATCAAGCCCAACATTGGCGCAAGTTGTATAACTTTTTCTGCCATAGTGTTTTATGGATATACAACATTCACAGAGCCTTTGCGCTCAATGGTCTGGCCGTTTTGCAGTTTGGCCTTCAGATAGTAGAGATAGCCGCCTTCGGCCACCTGCTTGCCGCTGTGGGTACCGTCCCAACGGTTGTCGGGACTTGACGAAACAAAGACGCGGCCGCCGTAGCGGTCGTAAACAATAAACTCGAAATCAGTTATTTGCGCCGACTTCACCACAGGCCCGAAAGTGTCGTTCAGGCCGTCGCCGTTTGGTGTGAAGGCGGTTGGCAGCCACATATCAGCCTGACGTTCAACGCAAACCGTGTTCGATTGGCTCAATCGGGGTCCATCAGCCGCTTCAACACGAATGCAGAAATTCTGTGCGCGGTCATCGGCTATTTCGTTGAAGTTCAGTTCGATTGAAGTATCAGTCAAATCGGTTGCGACAGGTTTTTCCGCACCGCCGTCAACAGCGCAGAAAACAGCGTATTGCTCACTGTTTGAGAGCGAGCGGTTCCACTGCACTTGCATAGATTCCGCATTCGCATTGGCTTCTATCACAATAGGATAGACTTCGTTAGTTGTGAAAATAGGCTCGCCGCAAAAATTCAATGCACTCAGGGTATAGGCGGCATTGGCATTATCTGCATTGAAGATGAATGTAGGCTGTAAAAAGTCGGTTATCAGACTGTCGCTCAGTTTTTTGCCATCTAAAACTTGCCGAATGGAATAGCCTTGCAAATCAGCACCAACGTCAATTTGGCAATGAAGTTCCACTGTGCCCTGACGGTTCACAATCGTGTCGATGCCGACCGTCATCAGATTAGGTAATATGGGTTTGAAAGTCGTGTAACTAATTATGTTTGAGAGCGATTTGAGCCCGTTTTGCAACGTGGCGATAACCATAAAATTGTAGTCGGTACCGTCTTCGAGTCTGTCGGTGGCGAATGTTGTGTCAGCGGTTGTGCCAAACTCGCTGTATGGCTGCCCGATTTTGTGGCCCAAAACCGCGTAACTGGCAACATTGGTGCCAACGTATGCCGACCAATTGAGAGTCAGTGAGTTGAGACATTTGTCATAATCGCCGCTGTGCAGAAAAACCGTCTGATGGGCGTCGCTCAGCGGGGCATTGTGGTCGCCTGCAATCGATGTCGATACGGCGTATCGCTCGGCGTGTTCAAACGGATGTGCTTTAACATCTTGATATTCACGCATATTGGCTGGCAGCGAATCGACAACCAGCACCCATTTGTTGTTATCCCAATGGTAAACGGCAAACGACTGTCCGTTAACCACTTCGGCAACATCCCACTTGATGGTAACGCGCCGTTCGCTAACCGTGTCAACGCTCACACTGCTGATTTCGGCATAGCGTCCGCCTTGCGCAAACGCCTGATTTGCAGCCAACAACAGCAATATGGCGAGCAGACGTCGCATCAGCGTTATTTCACAAGCGAGTTGACAGCCGCTTCAACCGATGCAAAGTCGAACGATGCGCTCACTTCGGCAAACTTGCGGTCAATTTGGTCGTTACACAGGTTGCCGATGCTGCCTTCGTGGGTGTGGTTGATGTGCGTTTCGGGCACAAAACGGCCGTCTTTGATGTCGAAAGCCACCTGCTTGTAGGCATCGCGGAAAGGCACGCCCGACAACACCAGTTTGTTCACCACTTCAACGCTGAAAGCCAACTGATATTTAGGCTCTTTCATAATGTCCTTGCGCACTTCGGTGTTCTTCAGCATCAGTTCGGCCAGACGCAGGCAGTCCTTCAAATCGTTGATTGCGGGAATTATCTGTTCCTTAAGCAGTTGCAGGTCGCGGTGATAGCCCGACGGCAGATTCGAGATGGTGAGCGTGATGTCGGTTGGCAGCGCCTTGATGCGGTTGCACTTGCCGCGCACAAGTTCCCAGACATCGGGGTTTTTCTTGTGCGGCATAATCGACGAGCCAGTCGTAAATTCGTCGGGAAGATGCACAAAACCAAGGTCTTGCGAGTTGTACATACACATATCCATCGCCATACGGCTCAGCGTCTGCGCCATTGCGGCCATTGCAAAACTCAAATCCTGTTCGGTTTTGCCGCGGCCCATCTGAGCGCAAACCACATTGTAGTTTAAATCGCTGAATCCCAACAGTTTGGTTGTGAGCGTACGATTGAGCGGGAACGATGAGCCATAGCCAGCCGCCGAGCCCAGCGGGTTCTGATTGATAACCTTGTAGGCCGCGCTCAACATCCGAAGGTCGTCAGTCAGGCATTCGGCGTAAGCCCCAAACCACAATCCGAACGACGACGGCATAGCCACCTGCAGGTGGGTGTAGCCAGGCATTAGGTCATCTTTATGTTTGTCGCTCAAGGCGATAAGTGTCTTGAAAAGTGATGCCGCAAGGTCGAAAATCTGACGGACCTCGTGGCGCAGATAAAGTTTCATATCCACAAGCACCTGGTCGTTGCGTGAGCGGCCGCTGTGCACTTTCTTGCCCATATCGCCTAGCGAGCGCGTGAGCATCAGTTCAACCTGCGAGTGGATGTCTTCAACATCGTCTTCAATCTTGAGTTTTCCAGCGGCGGCCGTGGCGTAAATCTTTTTGAGTTCGGCCAGCAGCGTGTCCAATTCGTTTTTCTCAAGCAGGCCGATGGTCTGCAGCATTGTGATGTGCGCCATTGTGCCCATCACGTCGAACGGCGCCAGGTACAGGTCCATTTCGCGGTCGAGCCCGACGGTGAACTGCTCGACAAGTTCGTTTGTGGCAATGCCCTTATCCCAAAGTTTCATTTGTATCTGTTTTATTGTCTGACAAATAGATAGGCGCAACACATCGCGCCACCGAATTGTACGGCTGACAAATGTAGCAATTTAGCGCGGATTGAACGCACCAATATAGAATGGATTGTGATGATACCGAATCAGGCGGTAGTGGTTGAAGCCGATTTTTCGGCCAGCAGATGAACAAGTCCGCGGTGGAATCTTCGAATCAAAACTCTGGATTTGCTGTAAACAGCGCATGAAAAATCAAAAATCGCCAGAAAAATCAATGCCAATCGAACTATCATCTCTTTCAAATTTTAAACACTGCAAATGTACGCAAGCAGCGGCTAATAGTTAGTTTTATTTGACAAAATATTGGATTTGGTTGGTGAATTGAAAATCGCCAAAAACCGCATAAATCGGCCATATTGCAGAACTGCCAATCAATCACGCAGTTCAGTGGAAATAACATTTTCGACTTCAGAAAAATTAGGAAGGCGACATCTCCCGACGTCGCCTTCCCCTTTTATGAGAAAAAAACCTTTTTAATGTCTATATCTTTAAATTCTTACACCCATCAGCACCACATCATCGGTCTGGTGGTCAGCCGGACCTCGCCAATCCTCGTATATCTTGTTCAAAATCTCTTTCTGCTCGGCCATCGGCTTCTGGTGGATTTCGAGAAGAACCTCACGCAAGTGCTTGCTCATGAATTTCTTACCACTCTCAAATCCGAACTGGTCTTGGAAACCATCGGAGAATGTGTAGAGACAATCACCCTTCTTAATCTCCATATCAACGCGCTCAAACGGATCGAGTTTTGCGTAGATACCAACAGGCATCTTGCTGGCTTTCACCACTTCCACTTCACCATCACGGATAAGGACGAGCGGGTTGTTGGCACCTGCAAACGACAGCGTCATCTCTTTCTCGTTCAATACATACATGGCCACATCCATACCATCCTGGCTGCGATCCTTCTTCTCGGTAGCTGCAGCAAAGGCTGCGCGGCGATCGGCTTTCGGGTCACCTGTCGAAGGCGGAGTATCGTCCTTCTGACGCAGACTTGTAATGATGGCGTTACGCAGTTTGTTCAGAATCTCATCTGGGCGAAGTTCCTGACCAACAATGTAGTTAAGGTTGGTCATACCCAACATACTCATAAAACCGCCTGGTACGCCGTGGCCTGTGCAGTCGGCCACAATGCTAACCTTGTAGTCGCCAAACTGACCGAACCAGTAGTAGTCACCACTCACCACGTTACGCGGTTTGTAGAGCAGGAAGTGGTCGGGGAAAATCTTATCGATTATCTCATCAGGAGTCAGCAGGGCACGCTGGATACGACGAGCGTAATTGATACTCGACTGAATCTCGTCCTTCTGCTTCTCAATCTCGTCTTTCTGTTGCTCAAGTTGGACGTTCTGTCCGCGAATCTCCTCGGTGGCTTCTGCAATTTTCTGCTCCAGTTTTTTCTTCTCCTCAATGAGTCGACGTGTGTTCCATTTCACAATTCCGTAAACCAGAGCCACAAGCAATGCCATATAGATGATATAAGCCACAATCGAACGGTAGAAAGGCGGCCTGATGGTGAAAGCATATTCTGCAACAGAACTTTCCACACCATATATATTACGTGCCTTGACTTTGAAAACATATCTGCCCTCGCTCAAACCTCGGCGTGCGTACTCCGTGCTTGTTTTCCATTTCGACCATGTTTTGTCGTCACCTTCAAGCATTGTTGAGTATTCAGTTTTATTCTCATCATCGTAGAATGTTGAACTATAGGCAAATGTCAGCGAGTTATTGCTGTAAGGAATAACCACCTTATGCTCGCTGTCGCGACTTTGCGTTTTTGTTATTGACTTGCCATCGGGCGAGGTGAAAGCACCACCGAAAATCGCAATTGAATCGTTGGCTATCACCCTGCGAATGTGGCTGTCGAACTTCTGCCGATAGTACGGCACACTATCTTCGATGAAATTTGGCCGATAGCAATATAGTTTTTCGCTTGTACTTACCCATAAATTGCTATCGCTGTCAACAAACAGCATTTGATACCAGTCGGCAGGTATTTTCTTAAAAACTGCAGCCGCATCGGTCGATACCTCGTAATCACCATTGTCATTCTTGAAAACAACTGACAACCAATTCTTTCCTTCTGCATCGTTATAGTTCGACATGGCATAACCGCCACGGAAAGGACTAAGTTGCCAAATGGAATGAGTTGTATCGCTAGTGATTGAACCCAATTCATGGCTTAACTCAAACCTTGATGTACTCTCGTTGAACTCGTAGACACCGAATTCCGTGAAAAAAAACGCTTTCCCTTCAATTCCTCCAATACCGATTTGATAAAGCGACGGGAGTCCGTCATTTGTATCATAGTGAGTATAGTTCTGCGTTTCACCATCAACAATACGATAAACACCTCCACTTAAAGTTCCTATCCATATGTTGTTTTTATCATCTTCATAAATACTGCAAGCACCCTGAATCTCTTCAAATCTTGCAATTTCTTCCCACTGCTTTCCGCCTGGCCTATATTCATACACAATAACTCCTTTATCGCCTCCAAGACAACATATCATCTGTTCGGTATGAATGTGCGGTTGCAAAATTCTTTGGTAATCAAGGCTCTTTGCATCGTTACTAACTTTTTTTTGTTCAATTCCATCAGTTCCAACAATCCAGAGATCGAAATTCGTACCAGCAAGCAAAAGTGTACGCTTGCTATTAGGTATTTTATACTCAGCCATGCAATTGACATTACTATTCATCTCTCTATTGAATATAGCAATACCGTTCTTATCATATTTCCTGACAAACAATCCTTCTTGTGTGGCGAAATATAACTTTCCGCCGAACTCAAGCATGTCTTTACACTGCCCCAATCCCATTTCCGTACCAAACACATGCACTGCACTCTTCACTTCTGATTTTGATATTCCGTTGGTAGTGGCAGTCCATAGTACGTGACCAGTGGCAAGACTGGCAACTGCATCAGCCGCCGAAAGACCTAATGGCTTGTTAAGCACAAACGATGGCTCAAAATTTTTATCAAATACAGTCAACGTATAAACTTCCGCAAATGCCGACGACAACGCAAAATCGTTGCCAAAACGTGTCAAATTGTAGGGGAGTGTAACATCATCATCGATTAAGTTCTTATAGAATGGATGTACAGGTCTACTCACATAAGAGGTATCAGTTCCAAACACAATCAGTCCGCTGTCTACACAAGTAACTGCCAGATACTTATCTCCCTCATACTGAGCGACTCCATATATTCCGCCTCTGACAGCTGAAATCAAATCTGAACATTTACGATCGTGATAGACCTGCATCCGTAATTTTCTGTCTTCCCGTCCAATCAAAATAGAATCGCCTTTTGCGAAAGAAAAGAAACATCCTTCGGGCAACTTTGCCACATGGGTTACGCTGTCGCCTACCGCTTCATATATATAACTTGGTGAGCAATAGTAGGTTTTATCATTATAACTGTAAGTGTTGTAAATGGGGGATTCCAATGTAATCGAATCAATTTGATTTGATAACGACACATATTCCAACTCACCAACTTCATTAGGTTTCAAATAACCAAAATCGCCATCAAGAAAGCCAACATGAACAATATTGTTTGAGTCAACCGACAACGACTGTGCAAATGTTTTACGAACAATATTCCACCGTGCTCCATCATACTCCAAAATACCATCCTGATTAGCGAAATAGAGAAAGCCCCGCTTGTCCTGCACAACGCCATTGTTTTGTGCGTGCCCACTATACACTTTGTTTGAATAGTTGGTTATAATCGGTAAACCGAACTGGTTTATATGTGTTTTCTTTTTAGTCTGCGCATTGACGGTCAACCCGAGCAAAAACGCAAACGTCAGTATTAGTGAAATTTTCTTCATAAAACTCCCTTTTTCTCTTAATCTGCAAAAGTAGTCCTATATTTCAAAAACTCATATTTTTTTACTCGTTTTTTCACGCATTTTTTTCGACAAAACATCAAGTTTTTTTTAGACATCTGACGAAATTCTAAGCATAACCACAAAAAAATCCGCCAAACATCTATATTTGCAAGGCAAGATTTATCATCGATGACTATATACAACAACTATCCGAAATTCCACATTGCAGTGGATTGCGTGATATTCACTTACGACGAAGACCAACTGAAGGTGCTGCTCTATCCGCGCAACATTGAACCGCACAAGGGCGACTGGTCGCTGATGGGAGGCTTTGTTGACGAGGCGGAATCTTTTGAAGATGCCGCACGCCGCGTATTGATGCAAACTGTTGGGCTGAGCGACATTTTTCTGGAGCAGGTTCAAGGCTTCTCAAAACCCGACCGCGAACCCGACGACCGCGTCATAAGCATGGCTTTCTATGCACTGATTCCGAGCGACCGTCACAACAGCCAACTGATTGAAACACACAATGGTCGATGGTGGCCGATTAACAATCTGCCCAAAGTGGTTTTCGACCACAGCGATATGATAACGTGCGCCCTGAGCCGTCTGCAGCACAAGGCAAGTTGCGAACTAATTGGGCAGGAACTTCTGCCTAAACGGTTCACTTTCACGCAATTGAACAATCTATACAATGCCATTTTCCAACGGAGTTTCGACCAAAGCAATTTCCGCAAGAAAGTGGCAGGGCTTAAAACCCTTATCCAGACTGCCGACAAGGACAATTCCAACTCAAAACGGGGGGCCTTTCTGTATATGTTCCCTAAAAAACAGATTCCATGGACTTTTCATGGCTGACAAAATGGTATGGTCATAAATTCACAATCATTTGCTTGCCATTTTGACAAAAAAACTAAATTTATATTCAAGAAATTGAATTGAGATGAATACAAATTCAGATTTTACTGACGAGGAAAAACAACTCATACAAGACCATTTCCAGGATCTGCTTCAATCGGCGCGGATGTCGCAGAGCGAAGAGGACAAGGCTCTGATTACCAAAGCGTTCAATCTGGCCAACGGTGCGCACGCCAATATGCGCCGCAAGTCGGGCGAGCCGTACATCCTGCACCCGATTGCCGTGGCAAAAATCGCTACAACAGAGATTGGATTGGGCACTAAATCAATTGTTTCGGCATTGCTACACGATGTGGTCGAGGATACCGATTTCACTGTCGAGGACATCCGCTTGCAGTTCGGCGACAAGATTGCCAACATTGTTGACGGCCTGACCAAAATTGCAGGCGTTTTCGACGGGCAGACCGACCTTCAGGCAGAGAATTTCAAGAAGATTATTATGACGATGGCCGACGATTTGCGGGTGATTTTCATCAAGTTGGCCGACCGTCTGCACAATATGCGTACGCTCGACAGTATGCCGCCCAACAAGCAGTTGAAAATTGCCAGCGAGACGCTGTTCATCTACGCTCCGTTGGCCCACCGCCTGGGCTTGTACTCAATCAAGACAGAACTTGAGGATTTGTGCCTGAAATACCACCATCCATTTGAGTATCAACGCATTGCAAGTTTTATTAAGGCGAGCGAGCAGAAGCGGTTCACCTACATCAATCGTTTTTCGCTGCCCATCACCGCAAGGTTGAACGCCGAAAAATACACCTACGAGATTACAGGCCGACCGAAATCGATTTACTCAATCTGGCACAAGATGGAAACGAAAAAGGTGCCGCTCGAGGAAATCTACGACCTGTTCGCCATCCGCATCATCTTCGACCCCGACCCGAACATCCCTGAAAAGGCACAGTGCTGGGCCATCTACTCAATAATCACCGACCTTTACACGCCGCGTCCAGACCGCATCCGCGACTGGATCAGCCAGCCGAAATCGAACGGCTACGAGGCGCTGCACACCACGGTGATGGGCCCTGGCGGACAATGGGTCGAGGTGCAGATTCGTTCGCGAAGGATGAACGACATTGCCGAACACGGATACGCCGCTCACTGGAAATACAAAGAGAATACAACCACTGAAAATGAACTCGATAAGTGGATTTTTGAGATTCGAAAGATGCTTGAAGACCCGAAAAACGACGCTTTCGATTTTCTCGACGAGTTCAAACTGAATCTTTTTGCATCGGAAATCACGGTGTTCACGCCTAAAGGTGAGTCAGTTACGCTGCCCGCCAAATCAACGGTGCTCGATTTTGCATTCGAAATCCACTCGCAAGTGGGCTATCACGCTTACGGCGCAAAGGTGAACCATAAACTGGTGTCGCTCAATCAGGAACTGAATGCGGGCGACCAGATTGAAATTCTGACATCGGAAAAGCAACAGCCTGAGCCAGAATGGATTGACTATGTGACAACAGCAAAGGCGCGCAACACCATCAAGAGTTTCTTCAAAGACCAGCGCCGCAACGTCTCGACCGAAGGCAAACTTCATCTTGAGTGGCTGCTCGAGCAGACGAAGATGCAAATCAACTCGAACATTTTCAGAAAATTATACAACTACTTCCAAACGCGCAACAAGGATGAACTCTACTTCAAACTCGGCACAAAGAAAATCACCGTCGACGAGTTCAAGAACATTATGGAAAAGCGCTCGCTCAGCAAGTGGATGAAATTCTGGGGGATATCGCGGTCGAGTTCGAAGATTGACGCCACGCAGAAGTTCGACAAGTCGAAGCCGCTGGTGGTTGACGATAACACACAAGGCTACCAGATTGCATCGTGCTGCAACCCGATTCCAGGCGACGACGTGATCGGCTACCGCATTGCCGACGACGAACTGATAATCCACAGCACATCGTGCCCCTACGCCATCAAACTCAGTTCGAGCGACAGTTCGAACGTGGTGAAGGTTGAGTGGACGTCGCATAAGATGATGGCCTACCTGGGACGCATCAAAATCAAGGGCGTTTATAATTCCGACGCCATCAACAAGGTGACGAAAACCATCACCAACCAATTGGACGTCAACTTGAGGGCGATAAACATCGACTGCCACGACGGGATTTTCGAGGGCACCATCGATGTGTATGTGCATAATAATGAATTCCTTACGCAGATAATCAAGGATTTGCAGAAGATTAAGGGAATGTCGCACGTGACTCGCGATATGCTTGACGACAAAATTGAACCGCGACTTGAAAAATAATTCTGCAACCACGGAAAACACAGAAAACACGGACAGAAGAAAGTTTCAAAAAACACGAACGGCGCAAGCGCCGAACCTGAAAGCACAAGAATAATGGGAAAGAAAATTTATATAGAAACCTACGGGTGTCAGATGAATGTTGCTGATAGCGAGGTTGTTGCGGCCATTATGCAGGCCGAAGGCTACGACTATACGCGTGAGCGCGACGAGGCCGACATCATCCTGCTCAACACCTGCTCAATCCGCGACAACGCCGAGCAGCGCATTTGGGCAAAACTCGATGGTCTTCAGCAACTTAAGCGGCAGAAGCCCGCGTTGCTGGTTGGCGTTATCGGCTGTATGGCCGAACGCATCGGACAGGAACTGATTGAGAAAAAATCGGTTGATATTGTGGCAGGTCCTGACTCGTACATCCATCTGCCGCTGCTTGTGGCAAAGGCTCTCGGCGGCCATCCTGCCATCGACACCGAACTCTCGACCACTGAAACCTACGCAGGAATCTGCCCCACACGCATCGAGACTAATGGAGTTTCGGCGTTTGTGAGCATTATGCGCGGCTGCAACAATTTCTGCTCGTACTGCATTGTGCCCTACACCCGCGGACGTGAGCGTAGCCGCGACATTGCCGACATTCTGGCTGAAGTGGCCGACCTTGACAGCAAGGGCTACAAAGAGGTTACGCTGCTTGGGCAGAACGTGAATTCGTACTGCTTTGTGAGCAGCGACGGTGAAATCCGTTTTCCGCAACTGCTTGAAACTGTGGCTGAACGATTCCCCACGACGCGCATCCGTTTCTCGACAAGCCACCCGAAGGATATGGCCGACGAAACACTGCAAGTGATTGCCGCTCACCCGAATATCTGCCGCCACATCCATCTGCCCGTGCAGAGCGGCAGCAACAAAATTCTTGAGGCGATGAACCGCAAATATACCCGCGAGTGGTATATGGGCCGCATTGAGGCCATCCGCAAGTATATTCCCGAGTGCGCCATCAGCACCGATGTTTTCTGCGGATTCCATTCTGAAACCGATGAGGACCAACAACTTACGCTCGACCTGATGCGGTGGGCGAAGTTTGATTCGGCGTTTATGTTCAAATACTCGGAACGCCCTGGCACCAAGGCCGCCCGCACAATGCCCGACAATGTGCCTGAAGATGTGAAAGTGGCTCGGTTGCAGCAGATTATCGATTTGCAGAACACGCTTTCAGCCGAATCGAACCAATGCGACATCGGCAAGACATTCGAAGTTCTGGTCGAAGGCCCGAGCAAGCGCTCTGATGCCGAATGGTGCGGACGCAGTTCGCAGAACAAGATGATTGTGTTCCCACATCAGGGACAGAAGCCTGGCGACTACGTGAACGTGAAAGTTGAAAGCAGCACTTCGGCAACGCTGATTGGAAAGATTGTGGATTAGTCTTGCATCAACTTTTTGCACGCCTCAACGCACCGCGTAATAGCAAGATTAAGGTACCCATCGGTTTTGTAAACGGCTGATTCCGAATCGTTTCGCACATATGTCCACAATTGGCGTGTGGAGGCGTCGAAATCGACATTGCCGCAATAGAAATCGGCAAGCACACGGCCATTTCCTCGCGCAAGAACTCGCGAACCTCCTGCCGCGCTAACTCCGTACTGGCTCCATTGGCTCTCGTTGTTGGTCATAAGCCGCTCTGCCTCAACACTTGAAATGGCAGCAAGCAACTCGCCGACAACCGCATCAGCCACCGCTACGCTGTCGCTCGATGTGATTGCAAGCCAATGATTTGATGGTTTGCAAAGTTTGATGGTTGCGCCCCCATCGGCAGCACCAATGCACAAATAATCGACCTGCGCCGTGTCAACAGCCAACGCCACACGGCGAGTTGTGTCGTATGAGCCGCGCTCGCGCAGGACAACCGCCACGCAGGCTGCCAAGAGCAAGGCCAGCACTGCAACAAAAAGCCATCCGCGCTTACTCAACATACCCCTCCTCCATTCGTTTTATGCGACGGTTGCGCTGCTGCTGGGTTCTGATTATGCCAATCAGAACAACTAACACAATGGGCAACAGCACATTAAGCCATTTAATAAAGGCTCGCGTACCATCGTCGAGTTGGGCAATCGGTCGTGCAGTGACACCCTTGGTCCGCAAATCCACCAAACCCGTGTCATCCGACAGATAATCAATCGAATTGACCATCAGGCTGATATTGTCGGGCGACTGCTGGCGGGGCTGCCGCGGACTGCCGTTGATGGCAAAACCGCCGTTGCCGATTACAATCATCTTCGAGTTGGGCACACCGCCGATTGTGCCCTCGAGCAAGCCGCCAAGCGGAATCTCGGCAAGCGGAAAGTCACGCGCAGTCCATTGCCGCTGAACATCAATCACCGTTGGCACATTCAGCGTTGCCGAATGGTCGGAAGTGTAAAGCAGCGGGGTGAAAACCGCCAGCGAGTCGCCCGTGTAAACCACTGGGCTGACAAACTGTAACTGCACCTGTTCCAAACCATTAGTTATGGAATGATGGCCAAAATTGCCGATGAACGGGATGTAAGGAAACTGCTGCTGAACATTCACCCGATAGGCGCCCTGCTGTTGCTGCACACTGACGTTGTCGCAATAGTTGTCGATTGCAAGTTTGCTTTCAACGCTGATATCCTTGCTCATGAGCCATTGTTCAAGGCCTGTATTTCGCACATTTACAAACAGATTGTCCAAATTGGCATCAACGCGGTCGATGGCGATGAAAAGCCTTCCGCCCCGTGCCATGAAACGGTCGATGGCAGCAAATTCAGCAGCGTCGATAGTATCAACTGGCGCAATAATGGCCAGAACCGACACGCTGTCAAGCAGAGAGCCATTCTGCTGCAAGTCAATCGGTTGAACATCGCAAATCACCTCCATTTCGGCCAAAGCCTGCTGCATTGCCATCAATGGCGGCTCGCCATGCCCCTGCAAAACACCGACTAACGGCCGATGCACCGACGACATTTTTCTGATGGCCGACGAAAGCGCATACTCAACTGGCATTTCGGGCTGGATAATTGGCAGAATTTCCTTTTTCCGCCCTTGCTCGACAACCGCACCCATAAAAACACGTTGCTGCCGCACTTGGTCTTTCTCCCTGACATTCAGCATAATCGGATAGACGCCTGCGTTAAGCGCCTCCTGCTCGGCCTCCTCGGAAGATGAGGCGTTGACGAATTTGAAATCGAACTGGCCGTGCGAGACGTTATGATATTCGGTCAGCAAATCCTTGAAATCGCGCTTTGTGCGCAGAATTTCGGCTGGCAAATCATCTGAATAATAAGCCGTTAGCGTGACAGGCTCGTCCAAATTGGAAAGTATCGACTTTGTGGCGCTGCTCAAAGTGTAACGGTTGTCGGCAGTAAAATCGATACGGAAAAACAATTTATCAGATATAATATTGATTACAAGCAATATAACCAACACCGACACTGGATATAACCAAGATTGTTTTGCCTTCTTCATAATCATAAAATTTTTGATTTAAGCGACTGCTCGGCCAGGAAAATGCCTGCAAACGTGAGCGATGCGAAATACACAATGTCCTTTGAATCAATCACTCCACGCGCAATGCTGTCGAAATGGGAGTTCATATCGAGCCCGACGGCAATCAAGCCAAGGCCCCCTCCTATCTGCCGCCCGATGATTCCGAAAATCAGATGAAAGAAAATTCCGATAATCAAAGCCAGCATAAAACTGATAATCTGATTGTTGGTTATTGAACTTGCAAACAGCCCGATGCCAGCGTAGGCACTGCTCATCAGCAGCAGTCCGAAATAGCCGCAAATCACGGCTCCGTGGTCGACATTGCCAAGGAGCGACACCGATATATAATACGGCAGAGTTAGAACCAACACTATGGCTATCAGCATGATAATGGCAAGATATTTGCCCAGCACAATTTGTCGGCAGGTTATTGGCTTTGTGAGCAGCATCTCAATTGTGCCAGTTTTCATCTCTTCGGCTATCGACCTCATTGTCAGCGCGGGAATCAGCAGAAACAGTGTTATGTAAGCCACCGAAAAAAACATCTGCAACGAAGCCTGACCATACATGAAAATGTCGCTGCCGTAAACCCATGTGAAAATGCCGCTGAACCCCAGAAAAAGCACCAGCAGCACATACGCAGTCAGCGAGTCGAAATACGACCTCAACTCCTGACACGCCATTGTCCAAACAAGTTTCATTTCAACAATTATTGATAAAAGATTAATGATTAATGGTTTAGACTGATTTACACATTCTCCCCTATTTAGTCAGTTCGCGGAACACGTCTTCGAGTTTTGTCTCAACAGGAGTCAACTCGGTCAGCAGCCAGCCGTTCTCAACGCACGTGGTGTAAATATCACGCCGACAAGATGTTCCAGGCATTCCGTGCACTTCAAACGAATCGTTTTTCCCTTTTACAGTATCAACAAAATCGATGGTTTCAACCTGTCGCAAGGTGTTGATAACCAAGTCGCGGTAGGCATCTTCAATCGTTATTCTGACCAACTCGGCACCTTGCTCGGCCTTGCGGAGTTGGTCGGCTGTTCCGTCGGCCACAATATGCCCCTTATTAATAATAAGTATGCGGTTGCAGGTGGCCTCAACCTCGGCCAATATGTGCGAACTCAAAATAATGGTCTTTTCGCGGCCGACGCGGCGAATCAGTTCGCGGATTTCAACAATCTGATTCGGGTCGAGGCCTGTTGTAGGCTCGTCGAGGATGAGCACCTGCGGGTCGTGAATCAAGGCTTGCGCCAGACCAACACGCTGGCGGTAGCCTTTCGACAACTCGCCGATTCGCTTGTGCTTTTCGCCCTCAAGACCACACACGTTCACCATTTCAAGAATGCGGTCGTTGATTTTGTCGGCACGAATCAGTTGCAACTGCGCCATGTAACGCAGATAGTCGATGACCGTCATATCGGTGTAAAGCGGGTTATGCTCAGGCAAATAGCCGATAAGTTGCTTCACTTTCGACGGATTGTCGGCAACCGAATATTTGCCGACGATTATCGTGCCATCGGTGGGCGTGATATATCCCGCAATGGCTTTCATGGTTGTGGTTTTGCCCGCGCCGTTCGGCCCCAGAAAACCGAGAATCTCACCCGTCTTAACCTCAAAAGTCAGATTATCGACAGCCCGCTGCTGCCCATAATATTTTGTCAGATTTTTAACAATTACATTCACGCGTGTGAAGGTTTAAAACGCGCCAAATGTAGGCATTGCGCCAATCGGTTTGTGTTAACGTAGTGTTAAATGCTACCGAAATCCGCCACATCAAATTCACAAAATTCGACAAACTCTTGTTTTTGACAGTCAGACTATTATCTTTGTATCTATTTAATAACTAAAACTTTTACAGATTATGAAAAAGATTTTCCTATCAGTTTTGGCCATAGCATCTATGGCAATGACAGCAAACGCACAACTTTGGTTTGGCGGTGGCATCAGTTTCTCGCACAACGGCGGAGTTACCAAAACCAATGGCGCCGATGATGTTGACAAGCCCTCTTCCAACAGTTTCTCATTCTCACCGACTGTCGGTTTTGATTTGAGCGAGAAGTTGGCGGTTGGCGGCAAACTCAATTTCCTCAGCACCACGGGAAAACAGACCAACGGAAATACCGAAACCAAGACTTCAGATTTCATGTTTGGTATCACTCCGTTCGCACGCTACAAATTTGTCGAGTTCAACAAATTCGGCATTATTGCAGAAGCAGGTGCCCCAATCTCACACAGGTCTCATAAAAACGACAATGGCAGCACTACCACCAAAGGCGACCCGACAATGTCTGTCGGTTTGTATGTTGAGCCCGTTCTGACCTACAGTTTGAATGACCATTTCCAACTTGAGTGCGGTCTCGACTTCATGTCGTTCAACGCCACACACTCTGTCACCAAAGACCGCGACGACAGCAGCAACAAGGACATTAACAATTATTTCCGATTTGGCGCCAACACATACAACGTGGTGACTATCAGCAATATCACCATTGGTTTCATATACAAACTGTAATGTCAGCAGCATATCAAACAAAAGGGGAACTTAACGGTTCCCCTTTTGTTTGCCTGAGAAACGGGCAAAAAAAAAGACCGTCCAGAAACTGAACGGTCTTTTTTCTATGCTGAATTCTGTTATTTCTTGTTCTTCTCAAATTTAGCATAACGGCTGCGGAATTTATCAACGCGGCCTGCGGTGTCAACCAATTTCATCTTACCTGTATAGAACGGGTGTGATGCACTTGAGATTTCGAGTTTCACCAATGGATACTCAACCCCGTCTACCTCTATCGTATCTTTAGTGTTGACTGTCGATTTGTTGATGAACAACTGTCCGTTCGACATGTCTTTGAACACTACAAGGCGATAATCACTGGGATGTATGTCCTTTTTCATTGTAGTACGTTTTTAATAATTCATTAAATTTTTGAGTTGGCAAAAGTAGAACATTGAATTGGATTTGCAAATGTTTTTAAACACAATTTCAATACGATTTTTTCCAGTGCCCGCATCAGCATTATCCATTCAGTCCTTCAATCCTTCAATCCTTGTCAGGAGCACCACATTCTCAACGTGCTGTGTCTGTGGGAACATATCAACCGGCTGAACTTTCGCAATTTGGTAACGGCTGGTCATCATTGCAAGGTCGCGGGCCTGCGTGGCCGGATTACAGCTCACATACACAATGCGTTTGGGGTTGGCGTTCAGGATTACCTGCACAACATCGGGGTGCATACCCGAGCGCGGTGGGTCGGTTATGATGACATCGGGGCGGCCGTGCTCGGCTATGAAGCTGTCGGTGAGCACGTTTTTCATATCGCCGGCAAAAAAGTCGAGGTTGGTGAGGCTGTTCATCTGCGCGTTCACTTTGGCATCGGCAATGGCGTCGGCAACATACTCAATGCCAATCACTTTCTGCGCCTTATCGGCAATAAAGCAGGCAATGGTTCCGGTGCCGGTGTAGAGGTCGTAAACCACCTCATCGCCCGTGAGCGCCGCAAAATCCTTGGCCACCTGATACAGGCGGATTGCCTGCTCGGTGTTTGTCTGGTAGAACGAGTTGGGCCCGATTTTGAACCGCAGGCCGCCCATCTCACCCACAATATGGTCGTCGCCGGCGTAGAGCGTGGCCGGAAGGTCAGTGTACGAGTCGTTCAACTTGCTGT
>JAEEGG010012678.1_pt1 | contig 18144 bp, 6 predicted proteins | sample 9134161 | NCBI WGS metagenome assembly JAEEGG01 (sample SAMN16246543, study PRJNA631951) | gut metagenome | biome: gut microbiome; feature: rumen; material: CR-attached | host: Bos | place: Iran: Karaj | collected 2018-10 | reverse complement strand
CACGAAGATAAAGAACAAGAAGATGCTGGAAGCTGAAGACGCCAAACTCCAACCCTCAACACCCAACACCCAACACCCATCACCAAAAAAATCCGACTTCCTGACCCGCTACTGCTATAGTGAGGAGGAACGCCAGAAGGCTATTCAGGAACTGGGTCCTGATCCGGAGATTACTCGCTTCAAAGGTCTTGGTGAGATCAGTCCTGAGGAATTTGCCGGTTTCATCGGTCCTGATATGCGTCTCGAACAGGTGACGCTTCATAAGAACGACCAGGTGCAGAAGCTCTTGGAGTATTATATGGGAAAGAATACGATGGAGCGTCAGAACTTCATTATCGACAACCTCGTCATTGAGGAAGACAAACCTGAGGATTATGACTATGAATAAGCGTGTCTTCTATGCAGCCATAGCATGGCTGCTTGCAATATCCGCAACGGCGCAGATGCGCATTAAGACTGGCAGCGACTCTCCTTTGCGTAAGTTGCAGATAGCAGAGATGGCCATCAATGGACTTTATGTGGATTCTGTCGATGAACAGAAACTCGTCGAGGATGGTATCCGTGGCATGTTAGAGAAGCTTGACCCTCATTCCACCTATTCTACTCCCAAGGAGGTCAAGGATATGAACGAACCCCTGCAAGGTAACTTTGAGGGTATTGGTGTTCAGTTCAATATGGTGGAGGATACGCTGCTCGTCATCCAGACCATCAATAACGGACCCTCTGAGAAGATGGGTATTCTGGCTGGCGACCGCATCGTCACCGTCAATGATACTGCTATCGCTGGTGTTAAGATGTCGCGCGACGAGATTGTCCGTCGCCTGCGTGGTCCTAAGGGCACCAAGGTGCTGTTGGGCATCGTGCGTCGAGGTATTGCTGACAAACTCTCCTTTACCATTACCCGCGACAAGATTCCTGTCCATTCCATCGATGCAACCTATATGATTCGTCCTACTGTCGGCTATATCCGTATTGGTAATTTTGGAGCCACTACGCCAGACGAATTCCGCGAGAGCCTGAAGAAACTGCTCTCACAAGGTATGCAGACCCTCGTCCTTGACCTTCAGGAGAATGGTGGTGGCTACCTGCATGCTGCTGTTGAGGTGGCCAACGAGTTGCTGGAACGGGGTAGTCTTATCGTCTATACCGAGGGTCGTCGCGTTGATCGTAATGAATATAAAGCACATGGTGGCGGACTGTTCACGGAGGGTAAGGTTATCATCTTGGTGGATAGCTATACCGCTTCTGCTGCCGAGATTGTCTCTGGTGCTGTTCAGGACTATGACCGCGGCATCATCGTGGGACGTCGCACCTTCGGCAAGGGGCTGGTCCAGCGTCCAATAGACCTTCCTGATGGTTCGATGATTCGCCTGACCATAGCCCACTACTATACGCCTTCTGGCCGCTGTATCCAGAAACCTTATGAGAAAGGCAAGAAGCTGGACTATGCGATGGACGTCAGCAATCGTCTGAAGAGTGGTGAACTGATGTCTGCTGATAGTGTTCACTTCAGTGACTCACTCAAATACTACACGCTCCGCGAGCATCGTGTGGTCTATGGTGGTGGTGGTATCATGCCCGACGAGTTCGTGCCCCTTGACACGACCAAATACACCCGATTCCATCGGGAATTGGCAGCCAAGTCGATTCTCATCAATCAGAACCTGCGTTATGTAGATAACCATCGCAAGCAACTGAAGAAGCAGTATCCCGTCTTTGCCGATTTCCGTGAACGCTTTGAGGTACCTCAGAAGCTCATCGACGACATCATCGCTGAGGGTAAGAAACAGAAAGTCGAGCCTAAAGACGATGCAGAACTACAGCGCACCTTGCCTTACCTGTCTCAACAGCTGAAAGCGCTTATTGCTCGCGACCTATGGTCTATGGATGAGTATTTCGCCATCTTCAACGAGCAGAGTGACATCGTGCAGCATGCTATGAAACTGCTCGAAAAGAAGAATTGATAGTTAACAATAATAGGATAGATGTTCGGACCAATATCTCTTGAGATTTTACTGCTGTTAATGCTCTACGCCGCAGGAACAGCGGTGGCTGCTGTTGCATGCATCTACCTCCTATTCCGACGGGCTAATGCCTTTGCCCCTGATATCACGCCGCCAGCACGGCTGCGCCGCTGGACAGCAGCCTTCTTTGCCATCATGTCCTTGGGGCACTTGTGGTATTTGCCTGCTGCTGTGCTCACTTCTCCCGATGCCATCATGCTGAGCATGCTGATAGGTGGATTGCTCGACTGCCTGACAACCATCCCCGTGGCTATCATCATATTGTTCTGTATGTTGCAAGACAGACGGCGACCGCTGTGGCCAGCTTTCGCGATCATGGCGCCAACCGTGGCACTTATGTTGATATCCATCGTTAACCGCAATTATTCCATGGTGTCCATGATTCGTTTCTATATGCTTTTCCTGGGCTTTGCCTTGGTCATCTATATGATGTTTGCCGTACGACAGTATGGACGCTGGCTCCGCGACAACTATGCCGACCTGGAGCACAAGGAGGTGTGGCAGAGCTTCCTCGTGCTGGCAGCCATCCTGCTGATGTTTGGTATTTATGTGAGTGGTTTCGGGGGCATGGCTTACGAATACATCGTTCAGGTGTGTGGCCTCTTCCTGATCTTCTATCTCCTGTGGCGTGTAGAAACGCTGAAAGAGTTGACTGTCACTCCAGAGGATGAAGAGATAGAAATAGACCCATCGATCGAGGATTTTTCGGAAACAGATTCCGATGAAATCGGCCAATTACTGCAGCAGCATTGCGTCTCCACACAGCTTTATCTGCAGCACGACCTGTCCGTCGCCGATCTCGCCCGAGCCATTGGCACCAACCGTTCCTACCTCAGCCAGTATTTCTCGCGTAAGAACACCACCTACAATACCTATATCAACAATCTGCGTATCGACCATTTTGTCAATCTCTACCGCGAGGCCACTACTGCCCAACGCTCCTTCACCGCCCAACAGTTAGCCAGCGATAGTGGTTACCGCAGCTACAGCACCTTCAGCCTCGCCTTCAAGCAGCGCATGGGCCAGACCGTCACGGCGTGGATGCGCGAAAGCTTTTAGTATCGACTAGAAACTTGAAAAATGAAACTATTGCGCTACATCATATTTGTTTTTGGCATTACCTTCTGTGGCCAGACGATGGCACAAGGAGGCTTGGTTTCGTTTATCAAGAAAGTCGGCACAAAGCTGGATTCCATGGCTGTCAAGGGCGTCGACCGAAACTATATTGATGCTCCGGAGAAGCCCTGGCAGGTCATCCTGAGAGGCAATGTGAACCAGACCATTGTGAGTATGCATACCCAAGGAACAATAGCCGGTCAGGAATATAGTGCCAGGCCGTACCTGAAGACGACACCCTCACAGTATCTGGGTCTGTGGGTAGGCTACCGGGGCTATGGCCTGGGCTACACGGTGAATGTCGGTGGCGACAAGGGTAGCAATCTGACTTTCGGTGCCACGGGCGGCTCCTATGGCATCAATGTACGCATCCGCTCGTTTGAGAACAGCAACCCAAATTTCAACCTGAACAGTGAACTTCTGACAGAGGCTGAAATGGACGCATGGAATAACATAGAGATGACAGACCCCATCAGTGTGAGAACGGTCATCGCCGACGGATATTATATGTTCAACGGCAAGCGGTTCTCCTATTCCGCAGCCTACGACCAGTCGGCCATTCAGAAGCGCTCGGCAGGTTCGATGATGGCTGGATTCATGTACAACTATACGCGTATCGACTATGCCTCCGACTCTAATGGCGATCTGGTATACTTGATGGACGGACTGGGCAAGGTAAAGCTCTGGCAGGGTAGTGTTGGGGTAGGCTATGCCTACAACTGGGTACCTGTTCGCGGCTTGCTTGTCAACGTCATGTTCATGCCTATGCTGACCTTTGTCAACAAGCTCAAGGCCTATGGCTATACGACCAACATGGAGGAGCTGATGGAAGATCCCATTTTCTGGGACAAGGATATTACTTTCGAGGAATGGGACAAATGGTACTATGAAAATATACGTATAAGCCACGTAGGCGACAAGACATTCAACAGCGGTGTCAGCATCGGTTTTGATGCGCGTATGTCGCTGACCTACAACTTTGACAGGTTTTATCTTAATGCCTACGGGCAATTCAACAATATCCGCTATCATCACGACAGCACCTCTGGATATCTGAACGATTGGTTCATCAACACTTCATTTGGCTTTAGATTCTGACACAGAATATGATTTACGTGAATAAATCTGCGGCTCAGCATAGCTCGAGCGAGCTCAGCTCTGCATTCGCCTTGCACCGCAGTTGTCAACGTTAAGGCAAGTGAGCCAAGGGTACGGCACTTTAGACCCGTGCTAACGTCATCTTTGAGGTGTTCCTACGTCATCTACGACTCGTTCCGATGATACTTTAGGGGGGTAAAGTATCGCATCTACGACCGCAAAGTGACGTACCTACGACAGCAAGGAACGTCAGTAACGACCCTAAAGTGACATACCTTTCACAGAGGTGTTTTTTTTAATCCTTTAGCCATTGTCGGATGGCTGTCAGGTTGTCTTTCAAAACGATGGTTTTGTGAGCATCTAGCAGGTAGAGGGCTGGCATGACGGTCAGGTCGAAGAGGTCGTCGAGGGGCGGCTCGCTACTCGTGGCTACGAGCCAGTTGGTGGGCATGCTGTTGAGGGTGGTACGCCAGCGGTCACGGTCTTCCTCCGTATAAACGGCAAGCACGGAGAGGCGCCCCTTGGCAAGCTGCTTGTTGATGACGGCATCGTTGCGCAGGCGTTCTATCATGGTGCGGCAATTGTCGCAGTCGGGGTCGTAGAACAGTAGTAGTGTCATGCAGTCGGTAGCCGTCTCGCTGAGCAGGTGGCGCTGACCATCGGCTGTCTGGTAAGCGAAGTCGGTAGCCACGTCGCCTATGCGAGTACCCATGATGTCCTCCACGGGTATCAGTGCATAGACGGGAGAGTCGGGGTTGGTCAGGTAGTTGCGAGCCTTACCCACGAAATAGCGATAGGCTGCCGTATGCTCCTTGAGATGGTTTCTGAACAGACGGACAGCATGGTTCTTGCCGTCGTCTGATCCATGTTTCAATAGCCATAGGAAGTCGACCAGTGCCTGCTCGCCATAGTCTGTGCGGAGTAGGGTGGTGTCGCTGAAGTCGAAATGGTCCCAATAGCGCTGGGTGGCATAGTTACAGCGTGCCTGCGGCTCCGTTATTGAGTCGGGCACCTGAGGCACCGGATAGCCTTGGGCAACAGCCGACAGGGCAGCCATCCAGCACCCGATAGCAATGACCAAACGCCTCATACCCATCACTCTGCCTTTTTGCCTATCTGCACATTCGTATTGCCCGTCACCTCGGCATTGTTACCACCGCCATAGACATTACCACGGACGTCCACACCAACAACAGGATACTTTCTGTAATAGGTTATGCCATCCTGGGCTGTGCCCGTTGCAGTATCGTAGTTGTTACCATTCTTGGTATAGCACTCAGCAGGAAGGGTGTCGCCCACCTTGAAAGCCTTGACCAGATAGACATCCTCGCCTACCGCAGTACCGATATTGACCTGAGTATCGCCCATGACCGGAGCAGCGTTACCTCCACCGAAGACATTGTTGATGGCTCCAATCTTGGTTCTGGTATGGTCCGGCAGCACTACGTCATGACCATCGACAGTAATGGTCTTACCCGTGAAACCTGTTGCGTTATAGTATTGACCTGTAGTAGGATAGTTGTCCGGATCACCGACGGATTCGCTGATATTGACCGTAGGACTGGCAACCATCAATGCTGCTGCACCGTAGCCACCGCCATAGACGGAACCGATACTGGTGAACGAACGGACATTCACCTGTGGAGAGGCATAGGGAGTCGCAGGACCTGTGCCTGCGTCACTTGCTGACGTACGGGGTTTCCATTCGTTACCAACCTGCTTGTAGCCATAGATGGAGTATGCAGCGAGGTTACCACCGCCATAGAGCTCACCGATGACGACAGGACGGCAACCGGTTTCCTCGACGTTGACGGTAATCTTACCGCTGATAGTACCACTGATATTGTTACCACCAAAGACGCGGTTGAAGGTGCCGTTGGTGATAGTCAGCGTCACGTCGTCGCGAATGTCGGCAGCCTCAGCACCTCCATAGACTTCCTCCAGTCCTGGGATACAAGCCATGAGCATCTTTGCCTCAGCATCCATCGGGGCACTCTTGCCACCGCCGTATGCCTCATCGACCTGGAATGTACACTTGGGCACTCCAGCATTTGTCACTTCTTCCAGCAAGGTCAGAGCCGTCTTGCGAACGTTACCCTTGGTATTGGAACCACCGAAGACACGGTGGATGGTACCGCCCTTGATGTTCACGGTTGCCTCACCGGTGCCATAGCGATAAGGAGCAAAAGCTGCACCTTCTGTTCTGGCCTCCTTCGTGGCATAAGCAGGGTCATTCTCTACCAAGTGGTAATCCTTATAACCTACGTTAGCACCCGGGTTGTCTGCACCTGTTGGCAGCTTGTCAGCACCATTACCGCCTCCGAAGAGTTCCAGTATCTCGTAGGTACCATTAACCTCAACATCGGTAGCTGGTGTGGAAGCAGCATTTCCACCACCATACACCTGCCGTACACTGGTCAGTCCGCAACCATCGATGATGACCTTAGCCTTACCGGTACTCAAATCTGTTGGCTCATAAGCTGCCAGGTTGCCACCACCATAGACAGCTTCTACATCAAACTTTTCGGTGCCCTCGGTGCCCTTATCGTATTTGGTACCGATGTTGGCTTTATCTGCATTCTGTGTTGCATAGACGTGTACGGTAACAGTGCCCTTAGGCGAACCGTTCATATCGTTACAACCAAATACCTGATGCACGATAGCACCCTTTTTGCTATCATCCGATGCAACAGTTTTATTCAGATGAACCTCCACATCACCTTGTGTGGTTCCTGCCGCACTAATACCGTCGATATTTTCCGTGCTACCCTTACCACCTCCGAACACACTGCCGAAGTAGTAATACTTAGTAGCATCATTCGGATCAACGACCTTCGTACCTACAGTACCACCATTGACATTCACCGTCGCATTCTCAGCCACAGCACCAATCTCGCCACCACCATAAATACTGCTCTTGACAGTACCTCCAGTCATGTTCAGTGTCGTTCCCTTACACTTACCGAGTTTTGGCCACAATGGAAGCAAGGTCGTATTATCCAAAGCATAAAGTCTGCCCATACCGCCCGTGAACACATTACCGCCCTTGGTGTATTGCAGATGGTTCTGATAGTCGAAAGTGGTCTTTGGTATTGCAGCCTTCTGCTCATCAGTTGGATTGTAGATGTATTCATAGTCGTTACCAATGGTACCACCAGTGATGTTAATGACAATGTATCCACGACCTTTATCGTAGTAAGTCGAAGCAGGCTCTGTACTTGGATCCGGATAAGAGCCGTCGTACTTGTCGTTTGGACGCAAGATACCATAGGGCTTTATCGTTTCCCCTCCTTCTTCAATCTCTTCATCCACCAGATAGAGACCATATCCTACCGATCCAAGACGACCTCCGCCATAGACGGAGCCCAGTATCTTACCGCTCTTGATATTCAGTTCGATAGAGCCACCGATATTACCTGCTGTAAGCGCTTCACCACCAAAACCGCGACCGCCACCGAATACATTACCATCTACGTATGAGGTACCCCATGTACCAATCGTCGGGCCTTCTGTGTCATCGTTTTCCTTACCGATGTTCACTATCGCATTCTGGAAGACGTGACCGTCCTCACCACCGCCAAAGATGGAACCATAGACTTTGCCGCCCTCGATGTTGACTTCGGTACGGTCTACATTCGTCTCCTTATTGAAGAAGATACGCTGGTCGCCCTTACCAGCACCGAAGATATAGCCCGTATTCGGATGTGCTATGATTTGAGCGACGGTACGCGGTACACCTACGGTACCACCTGTCATCGTGATGGTAGCAGAGCCCTTCACATTCGTAGCCTCACAACCACCATAGACATTCGTTATGATATGGCCGCCAGTGATATTGATAGTGGTCTTACCCTCTACGCTACCTGCCGTGCTCAGATATTTACTGATGCCGTCGGTTGTGTCGAAATAAGGCACACTACCCGAGCCGCCACCAAACACATTGCCATAATAAGTATGTCCGTCGGAAGCCTCCAGTCTGCCGCCATCCGTTGATTCGCCATTTGGATACTGATCCAAGTCGCCCGTTGCATTCGCAAATGGGTCGTATGGTGCGAATGGCGCAGTAAATGGCCAGCTGGCGCAATCCATACTTTCTGTTACGCTTCCTGTTGGGATATAATCATCAGCCCATACAGCATCAGCAAATGGCTCCGTAGCATTTTTACCACAGCCAATCTGTCCACCAGAGATGGTGACTTCGGTATCACCCAGCACGTGTCCGCTCTCACTACCGCCATAGACAGAACCAGTCAGGAAGGCAGTACCGCTGATGTTTAATATTGCCTTATTAAAGAATGCACAAGTCTCCACATTAGGATATTGGTCAGGATCATGCATCTCACCACGACCAGCGCCAAACACATGACCGTAGTCATCAGGACCGCCCTTGCCATATCCAGCCATCTTGGCACCAGTAACACCAATCTGACCGCCGCTAACGGTCACAGTACAAGTACCGGTTCCATCTGCGCAAGAAATCGGTTTGCCATTAACATCAAAAGTATATGTTCCCACCGAGCCCATAGCACCACCACCATAGACGTTGTGTACCACATAGCCACCGTCTATCAACACTGTAGTATTACCACGCACGATGCCGGCATTGAAGTCGAAATAAGTCTTACTATCTGTTCCTGTATAGGTATCCGTACCGCAGCCAGAACCATAGACATTACCACGGTTAGGGAAGCGAGGTCCTTCATATTCTATACCCCCCAACGTGACTTTTTCTCCAGAAACAATACCAATAGTACCGCTATGCACCGTCACCTTGGCATCGTGGAAGTTATGACCATTCTCACCACCGCCATAGACAGAGCCCTTAATCGCTGGGGTTGCGTTTGATTGTGCATTCTGGGTGCCAATCGTCACTTCCGTATCATACACCCAAGCCATTTTATCGACATTAGGAATTGACGGGTCGCCTTCCAAACCACGTGACGAACCGAACACCATACCATTATTATCACCTGTGGTACCGATGGTGCCGCCCGTAATGGACACAGTACACTTACCTTTATTATCAGTCGTCGTCCAACCTGTCGGGAATCCAGAAGCATCGTACGAGAACGTTCCTACCGAACCATAAGCACCACCGCCATAGACATTATGCAGAATGGTAGGCGAGCCACTGATGCTAACAGTAGTGCTGCCCTTCACAATACCGGCGGTCACATCATCAGCCTTACCTTTACCACCGCCATAGACGTTGCCATACTCGGCTCCGCCATAACCAGTAGTGCCGATGGTACCGCCAGTAACGTTCACCGTGGTATTGCCATTTACGCCAGACTCCTCTCCACCACCATAGACACTCTTACCAACAGTGGTAGTGCCTTCAATGTTGAGGGTCACAGTACCTGTAACAGCACCAAGACCGTCTAAAGACTTATCGGTGTGGATATAATGCTTTCCGTCTTCAGTATCAACAAATGGGCTTTCATTGGTGCCGTCAGTATTACTCCAAGTATATACAACATATTGGCTGTTATCCTTCGGAGTTTTAACACTTGCATTATTAAATACGTTAGCCGTGCGGTTGTAGGTTGGATTGGGAGTCAGATACGCTCCTTTATTCCATACTTCAACCGTTGGTACTGATGCAGAGAAACCTGCACCAAATGCATTGCCTGTCACAGTACAGTTGGTAAGGGTAGAATTGACATCGCCATTAACGGCTCCTAAACTACCTCCACCATAGAAAGTTCCAATGGTGCAACCTGATAGGGTGCTTGTAACATTTCGTGTAGCAGCCAATGACAGAGAAGCATAGTTTACATAGAAACGTGCTACGGTCTGATTACCGTCAGAGTGCAAGATGAATTCATAATCATAGTCGGTACTGATGCCACCATTGGTTGCATTGTACTCGCGTTTGTATTCGGCAGTAACCCATGAGTTCCAGGCACGTGTGTCATCACTAGAACTGCTGTCATATTTGTTTTTATCAGGAAGCACCTTGTTGAATGCCGTTCCACCATAGCCAGCTCCAAAGAACTTGCCGAAATGGCAATCTGTGGCATTGGTAGTAACAGTCTTTTCTTCACTCATATCTCCGAACTTCGGACCTCCATAGAACTCATCTACGTAGCTGTTGCTGATGGTGGTGCTGATACTACCGGTAATAGGCTTGACTGCATTGATGCCACCACCATAGAAACTTGTAATGTCTGCGGCATTGATAAGCCATGTGACATTACCTTTTACTTGTTGCATACCTGCACCAGCCACCTCCGTAAAGTGCCCACCGTCGATATAGCATTCTGCATTCTCTGCATCTTCATTAGAATCTGGCTGATAAATGCCTGTGAGGTAGAAGTTGGTATAGTCGCCGCCTGCTACATTGATAGGCACTTTTGGGGTTTTGTTAGGATTGGCCGTATGGCAACCGTTTGCAAAATTCAAGAACCACGCATTGCCTCCAATAAGTAGATAGTTGGTGTTTTGAGCATTAGTTCGACAACCTGATACAAACTGTTCATAAATGCCACCCTGTAGAATCAAGGGTGCCAAAATCGTTTTTGGCCATGCGGGGTTACCAGTAGCAGATGAAGAAGAACCCGCATATTCAAATTGTCCAAAACGAATGAACACGGTATTGGTGACTTCAAACCACCCTTTGGGACAAAAGATACCTGGTTCAGGGTCCATCGAAGAATCGTATGTGCGCTTCATCATGCCTATACCTGGTATATTGAGGAAGTCAAAACGCACAGGAGATACACTTTTACGCTGATTATGATAATAGAACAGCGTGTTGTCGGGCTCGTTATCGCCATCAAGGTCGGCACTCATAAAGGTTACCGGTAATCCGTTATTGACGAGGGCATCGTTAGCAGCCTGATGATAGTTACCCACCAGCACAACGGCATAATCATACACCTTGTTATCAGCAACGCTCCCTAAGTTGGTTAGAGCGGTAGTAAGATCGGTGTAAACCGTCTGGCCTTTATAATCCAGGGGGCAGGAGCCACAAACAGTAACTCCATATTTATATGTTGTTGCTTTCAGACCTGATCCAGAACCAGAAAATGTCATGGAATAAGTAACATCGTAGTTGGCATCACTCAAATAGACAGCCTTTGCCCAATATGGTTCAATGGTAATAGCCGTTACACCGTCGGGTACTTCCCAATAGGCACCCTGAGCAAAGACGCGATCGCTGACGCTGTAGAGATCCTTATTGGTGCATTTACGATCGACAAAGTTGTATGCTGGAGCATCAACACCTGTAGTAAAATCGCCGGCTGTTCCTCCCGTGATGGACGTAATCTTCCAACCCGTTACTACGCGATTTCCTGTGTAGTTGCCTGTGCCTACCTCGTTGTAATAGGGTAGCTGAACCTTCTTGTAGTTGAAGTTGAAGTTGTCATAGTCCTTATCGGTGATGTTGAGAGTAAGACTACCAGTTGTAATCGAGGCTCCTGTGGGTGCGCTGCCGCTACCCATCTGTATGGTCACGCTCAGTGTACCCAATAATCCACCTTTATTTCGTTCTGTTTGTGGTGTGGCATGTTCTGCATCAGGATTGACGATAGAAGGATATTTGCCTTGTGCTTTGAGTATAGGATAAGGTGCAATGCTCTTGTCGAGTACCCATTTAGCTATTTCTCCCTTCTGTGCTGCATCACCAGTGGCATAGAATGCCGCCAAACTGCGTGTAGAATTCAGCGTCATGCGGAAGAACTCGAAGCGATTCAGGAAGCGTTCCTCAGCACCAAGGGCACCATGATAGTTCCCCGTGGCAATTGTTTTCACGTAAGGGTTCTTCTCTTCATCATAAAGGAAGTAGCAGTAGTTGTTAAGACCAGTATCGTCATCAGAAGCATATTTGTTGTGGATGTTTGCTCCTCCATAGATAGGAGCAGCATTTCCACCTGTGATGTTGCCATAGAACATACAGTTCATCACCATCGTCCGCAAATTGCCGCTGGTGGATGCCACATTATTGTAACCCACTATACCGCCGCAATTAGAGCCGCTGGTGATATTGGCGTAATTGTAGCAGTTGATGACGCGTGATCTGCCATCAAGCAGACCGACGATACCGCCCACGTTGTTGCTACCTTCCACGCTGCCACCAAGCACACCACAGTTATAAATACGGGTATCGCCTGTGGCTTCGCAACAGATGGCTCCCGCATTGCCGTTTTCATTGTCACCAACGGTGACATTATCATTGTCGAGGATGACATTTTTGATAATAGCCCCATCAGCGTAGGCAACCAAAGGATAACTGAGTGTTAAGGTATTCAGATTACCGTCAATAGTGCCTTTAAAAGGATTAGCAGGGGTACCTATTGAACCTGAAGAAGTAAAACTACTGGTAAGCAGATAGTTGCCGTTCATATCTGTCATCTCACTCGAAGAAGAGACCTCTGTGGGAGGCATAGATATGGCTTCGCTGGAAATGAGATAACCAGCTTTTGTCGCAACGGCCCTGATGGTTGAAGCGTCACCTTTGGCAAACGGTGCAGAATACGTTGTTGACGAAGCCGTGGCAGGACTACCATCTGTCGTATAATGAATGACTGCACCCTCTGTTGCACAAATGATAGTAACAATGCCACCACTGACACTAATAGTAGGTTTTTCACATACAGGGAGATAATAGGTCGTAACAACTGTTGGGAAATAATCACTTTCCGCCTTGGCTATCGCCTTAATGACCGTCATACTTCCCGTTTGGTCGACATTAACGGAAGTTGTACCGGTTCCTGTATAGTGAGATGCTGTAGGCGTACTGCCATCTGTGGTATAATAGATGGTTGCACCTTCCGCTGCAGTGATAGTGAATGTATTCTCTGTGGTAAAATTATTGGTAATGGTTGGAGGGGCAATAGACAATGCTTCTTCGAGAAAGAAACTACCGGTTCCACTAGTTTCAGTAGTTCCTGCAGTCCAAAGGCCTATGATACCGCCTGAATAAAATGGTGTGGTTTTATCAGCATTCGTACCTTCAAGAGACTGCTGGTTTGATTTATTGACATTTAGATATTTTCTTGCTTTATTATTATCGGGATTAATATTATTATCTTCAGCATATTTTGAAATAATGTCATAAGCCTCTTTCGTAGAGTTATAGATAATCTTAAACAATGCATAATCATCTTCAGGCGTATCCTCAAGGTGAACACGCGCACGGCCAACGTTGGATAGAAAGGAAGCGTTGTAAGTTAGGTATTTGTTATCGCTGGCATGTTTGATATAGTAGTAATCTAAAGTAGGATGTTTCTCTATATACCATACGGCCTCTTTTGCATCATAACCATCTGTACCACGACACTTGTAGGTGGTCAGAAACGGCTGACCATTGTTTGTATCGGTATAGAATGGAGATGATGATTGGTAATAATTCCAGTCCTTCGTTGGACACAGGTAGAAATTGTTGGCCGGCGTATCACTGTGGGTAACGGCGCCAATGTAATACACTCCAGAATAGTCCGTCTGTCCCCAGACACTTCCACTTCCCAGCGTGAGGAGCAGGAGCAGGGATACTCTCGTTGCGAACGAGCCGTAAGCTCGTGGCAAACGAGCCGTAAGCTCGTTCAGGGCGAGCCGTAAGCCCGTTTTATTCCCAAGGTGGGAATGTTTTGTTCCCAGTGTGGAAATGTTTTGTTCCCAGTGTGGGAATAAAATGTTTGCTCCTATGCATACCCTAGCCATACTCCAGCCATACTCTACCCAAGGTCTAGCCATACTCCAGGCATACTTAATGAGTATGGCTAGAGTATGGGTAAAGCGATGGTACACCGTTAGTAACTTATTGCAATATGTATTCTTCTTGCTTGTCATTTTACAATAACTTTTCTATTGTTAACTATATAGATACCTGGGAAGACGCGAGTCTCGAAGGTCTCGCCAGGCATGATGGTGAACGTGTTGATTTGCTGTCCCTTCGTATTGAAGATGTGCACGTCAGCAGCATGGCGCAGCGACGAGGTGACGACGATGGCCTGGTGTCGGATGCTGATGGCCAGTTCGCCCTGAGCATCGATGTCATCGCTGTCGTTAATGCCGAATGCCGATCCGCTATTGCTGAAGGCGATATAGCGCGGTGCAGGAGACAGTCCTGTCACGGCCTCGATATACGGACGGAACGGAACAGTCTCGGTGGCTGTTGTGGTCTTCTCGAAGCGGTTGCCATCGTTGTTGAGCACATAGATGCCTGCAGGCTTCTCTGTTGCCAGATAGTTCGGCGTGAAGCGGTAACCATCGTAGGCTGCTGCTGTCATGTCATCATCGCTCACATCGATGGTGATTCCAGGTTCAGAAGCGAAGGTGATGATCTGCTTCTCGAGTTTGACAGGTGCTGGGCTGGACGTGTTCTTAGCAGTCCAGTCACCACTGAGGTCGAACTCGTAATAGGTAGCACCTGGGAGTCCAATGATATACGAAGAACCCTTGGCCATCAGCGGATACTGTTCGTAGTTACGTGCCGCCTGATAGTAGCGCTGGTACTCATCGAGGTTGACATCCTGCTGGCTGTTGTGACTATAGTAGTAATCCCACAGATAGGTGTTGGTGACGGTCTTTGTCGCACCAGCAGAAGTAGGATAGTTGAAGGCAGCGGTGAAGATACCATTTGTGACAGTCGTACCTGATTTCTCACCCTCATACTTACGCAGCCAGTACTCGTGACCGATCATAGCATCGCTGCCTTCGATGGTACGGCTCCCACTGTAGAAGTGCGTTATCTCACCCTTGTCCTGAGTGGTCACCAGTTCGGCAGTGAACGGCAGGCTGACAGTCTCCCAGCCCTTGATCTTGTCGACATAACGTTCCGGCAGACGCTGATACCACATGCGATAGCCTGTCGTGAACTCATAACTGATAGGACAGTAGAAGTCGCGCTTGTCAACCAACAGGTGGTCATTGGTAGCGGTGCGGTCACTCTGTACCAGATGTCCGTGAACGAACGATGCCGGTGCAGCACTTACACGACGGTAATCATCGTCTGAATAATAGGAGGCGTAAGCCGGTTCAGAGAAATAACTTGCCAGCACATTATAGGTCTTCTCGTTAACCTCGTCAGAAGGAGCATATACCAAGAGGTTGGTCGTCTCACCTTCGTTGACGATATTCAGCAAGCCATCCTCGTTATCAAGCAATGGCGGATAGAAGGCAGGCTTTCCAGTAGCATAACCCTCGGCGACAGAGCCAATAGCCCAGATATTATCGTTATGGCCAGCGAAGTCAATAGCCGTCATATTCGGATAAGCAGGCTTCAGGTTCGTGTCCGTAAGAGATGTCGGTTGCGAGTAAGCTGCGAGGTAAGCCCACAGATTGAAGTGAGCCACATCCATCTGCTTGCTCTGATAGTATGCCGGTGCACGATATACACGGTTGCTGCTGTTGTTGACGGCTACGCGTCCTCCAGACTTGGCGATATGTGAAGGCTGCTCCTCATGAGAACGTGAAGCGTCATAGCCATAGTTCAATGCCTGACCGAAGAAGATATAGTCGTCTGGCCAGATGGGTGCGAACTGAACCTCTGAAGTCGTTCCATTGTTGACCACACGGCGGCGGTCATCATAATATTCGGGCACTGTGCCACCAGCATAGACGAAGTCGCCATCGGCATAGCGGTCTTCCACATAGCCCAAATCACCGTATTTAGCATCGGGATTTGTCGGATAATATCCTGTGCTCAGGTCTTCTGCCACAGTGCCATTGAAAGACTTCAGGTACTTATATTCCGTTCCACTGGTCTGCTTCTTGTCGTAGTAACGCTTGTTCAGATAGAAGCCATTCAGGTTGTAGGCCACGGTACCATTGTAGAACTTCTGCTCAGTCATCGGGGTAGCAAGGCCACGTCCATTGTTGTCTGTGCTGTAAGCCTTCGTTTCTGGATAGTAGCAGTTGACAATCTGCGTGCCACTGTTTCGTGTCGGGCTGCCGAAGACGGCGCGAACGCTACTGTTAGGCGTTCCTGTGGTGTTAATCCAGCAGTTCTCCACATAGCCGCTACCTGTATCTGCAACACCTGCCGTGGTGAACGAACCGGTCACACCAAGGTTATAGACATTGCCGCAGAGGTTGCCGAACAGTGAGTTGTTGAGGCCACTGACGGTGTAGCCGTCGCCATGCAGCGTGCCTTCGAAGCACTGGTAGGCATCACCGATAGGCGTCCAGTTCGTATAAGCCTTCGGACTGACATTGCTGTTAATAATGAACTCCAGATCGGCACCACCCCTCACATGACTATCGAGCGGTGAGTGACCAGCCATACCATTGACGCTGAGGTCGATGAAGTCCTTCAGCAGGTCGAGTTCACTCTTCGTAGCATCACTCTCACAGGTGCGGTTGTCGATATAGATCTTCGAGTTGCGCATCACATCGGGATGGTCCACATAGAGGTGGTGCTCCTTATCCTTCATGATGGCATCAATATCGTGATAGTTAGCAACCGTCAGAGGCACGTAGTTCGAATAGGTCTTACCCAGATAAGTCTTCGAGTAGAAGGCCAGGAATACCTTCTGGTTCTGATACCAATAGAGTGGGGTACCGTTGTTGGTGAATGGAACACCATTGCGATGCAGTGCAGCATCGTCCTCGTTGGCAAACAGTTCCCATCCGTTGGTCAGTACCTCATAAAGTCCCGGGTTCACAGAAGGAGCCTTCAGTCCGACGGAGTTACCTGGCAATACGGCAGGTGGTGCATTCAGCGGACCAATCTCCGGAGCGCCACTCTCCAACTTCAGGTGGATATTCACCACATGGAGTTCGTTCACCAGACTAACGCCTTCACCTTCGTCATCAGGCTCATAGTAGGTGTACTGATAGACGACGCTGATAACCTTCTCAGAAGTCACATCCTTCGCATTCGACTCACGGGATACATAGAGCGTTGTGGTCTCCGTAGGCTCTGAACCCTGTACAGAGAAGTACTTCTGATAGTTGGGCACATCATTGGTGTTGTTGAATACATTATCTGAGATGATAGAGCCCTTCTGTCCTGCTGTTCCACTTTCCGTCGCAAATGAAGATGCTGGTGTATAGGTCTCGTAACAATAGTGCTTCACTGCTGCCGAACCTTCCTTCTGGATGTTCACCACGTCAACCTTCGACTTGTTGACATCGGACAGAGCATTGTAGTCCTTCTCGCTGATGTCCTGACCCTGGGCATACGGTGTGCCCTTGTCGATGATGGTCTCGTTGATAATATAGAAAGTCTGATTATCTGAACCGGCATCGACAGAGAGTCGGGTATAGTGCATCTGGTCGTTACGTACCTTCTCATAGGCCTCACGATCGATAGAATTGCCAGAGGAGATGGTGTGCTCCGTGTTGTCGTTATCATAGTAGGTCAACGTACCAGTACCATTATAGTATGCATCGTACTCTACCGACTTCACATCACTATACGGACTCTTATAGTAGGTCTCGGTATAACCCTCGCCATGATACGCTGGGTCAATCAGCACGTCGAAGGCATCGTAGTTGAATTCGAACTTGTTGCGGCTTTCGCTCAGTGAACTCCACGACTTGAGGGCACCGTAATTGATACCGCTCTCAAAGTACTGACCACCATAGAGACCGTCCGAGTCAATATACCAGGCATTCGACAGATGCTCTTGGACATATGTCATCGCCTCCTCGTCAGTGATCTGGTCGGCATTGATCTTGCTGTTATTATAGGCCTTGTATCTTGTAGCCAAAGCATCAATGTTATCAGATGTTCCTGATACTAACTCGCCCATGAGTACGAACTCCTCATCGCCCAACTGAATGGTGTTAACGCAGATCTTTGCCGGTGCGAACTTAGACTTGTCAGACAGGTTGTCATATTGCGACTTAGGAATAGCATTACCTGCCTGCGTGTTACCAAAATCGACAAGAGCCACATAGGCAGGCTGTACCGTTGCCTGTCCCTCCGTTGGACGAGGACTCATTCTGCGTACCG
>JAEEGG010012677.1_pt1 | contig 18144 bp, 15 predicted proteins | sample 9134161 | NCBI WGS metagenome assembly JAEEGG01 (sample SAMN16246543, study PRJNA631951) | gut metagenome | biome: gut microbiome; feature: rumen; material: CR-attached | host: Bos | place: Iran: Karaj | collected 2018-10 | reverse complement strand
GATAGACCAGGGGAAACCCGTCGGCATGTTCGGCGGCTACTACCGCGACCCGGAACGCACCGAGAAGGTGTTCGAGGGCGGAGTCTACCATACGGGCGACACCGCCACCCGCGACAAGGACGGTTACCTGTGGTTCGTGGGCCGCACCGACGACCTCATCAAGAGCTCGGGTTACCGCATCAGCCCCTTCGAGGTGGAAGAAGTGCTCCACAAGCACCCCGCCGTCCTTGAAGTGGCGGTAACAGGCGTCGAGGACAAGGACCGCGGCCAGGCCGTGAAGGCAACCGTCGTCTTGAAAAAAGGTTACGAAGCCTCGAAGGACCTAGCGAAGGAAATGCAGCTGTTCGCGAAGAACGTCGCGGCCTCCTACAAGAGCCCGCGCATCATCGACTTCGTGACGGAACTCCCCAAGACCATCAGCGGTAAAATCCGCCGCGCCACCATACGCGACAAGGATGCCGAAGCGCAGAAAGCGGAACAGACCACCGAACAAAAGATCCCCGGTCAAGCCGGGGATGACAAGTCGACGCAAGGCTCTAGCGGCGCAGAATCCTAAAGCGTCTTGAAAACTTTCCTGGCGGCATCGACGGTACGGTCGATGTCGCTTTCCGTATGCGCGGCACTCACGAAGATTGCCTCGAACTGGCTCGGGGCCAGGTAGATGCCCTCGTCGAGCATCCCGAGGAAGTACCTGCGGAACAGTTCCAGGTCGGACTTCTGCACGTCGGCGAAACATGTGACCGGACCTTCGGTAAAGAAGATGCAGCCCATGGAACCCACCTGGTTTGCGGCCAGCGGGATACCCGCAGACTTTGCCGCATCCTGGAGGCCCGCAATCAGGCGTTTGGTCATCGCCTCGGCATGCACGTAGTGCTCCGGGTGAGTATGCAATTCACGCATAGTGGCGAGCCCCGCCGCCATCGCGACCGGGTTACCCGAAAGCGTACCCGCCTGGTATATACCGCCGAGCGGTGCAATCTGTTGCATCACGTCGAGGCGGCCGCCGTATGCACCTACGGGCATACCGCCGCCAATAATCTTCCCGAAGGTCGTGAGATCGGGCATGATGCCATAAAGGCCCTGCGCGCAGTGGATACCCACGCGGAAACCCGTCATGACCTCGTCCACAATCAGGAGCGCACCATGCTTCTTGGTTTCTGCAGAAAGCGTCTGCAGGAACTCGGGCTTCGCGGGCACCACGCCCATATTCCCTGCCACCGGTTCCACGATGACACCCGCAATCTCGTCGCCAATCTTGTCAAAAAGTTCCTTGACACCGGCAACATCGTTGTACTGGAGCGTAAGCGTGTACTTCGCGAGGTCTGCAGGGACTCCCTTGCTGCTCGGCTTGCCCGTGGTGAGCATGCCCGAACCCGCCTTGATAAGCAGGCTATCGCTATGGCCGTGGTAACAGCCTTCGAACTTCACAATCTTGTCGCGGCCGGTAAACCCGCGGGCGGCACGGATGGCGCTCATCGTCGCCTCGGTCCCGCTGTTCACCATGCGAATCATCTCGACACTCGGCACGAGGCTCATCACGAGTTTCGCGAGTTCGGATTCGAGCCCGCACGGAGCACCAAAACTGAGACCGTTCTTTGCCGTCTCCGCAACCGCACTGATTACCGCGTCGTGAGCGTGCCCCAGAAGCATCGGGCCCCAGCTGCCCACATAGTCGATATAGTCGTTGCCGTCCACATCATAGATGTGGCAACCCTTCGCGCGAGCAATAAACGGAGGGGTGGCCCCCACGTTACCATAGGCGCGCACCGGGCTGTTCACGCCACCGGGCATCAGGTTCTTGGCTTCTGCAAAGAGTTTTTCGCTCAAAGAGTGGTTCATACCAATCCCTTTTCCAGCGCTTCTTTCGCGTGGTAGGTAATAATGATGTCTGCACCGGCACGTTTCATCGCAAGCAGGTTCTCGCGGATGATGGAATTCTCGTCAATCCAGCCCATCTTTGCAGCAGCCTTCACCATCGAGTACTCGCCGCTCACGTTGTAGACAGCCACGGGGACGGTGCTGATTTCTGCAGTCTGGCGCAAGATGTCGAGGAAAGCAAGGCCGGGCTTTACCATCACGATGTCGGCACCTTCCTCAATATCGAGTTCCACTTCGCGCTGGGCCTCGCGACCGTTGCGCACATCCATCTGGTAGCTTTTGCGGTTACCGAAATGCGGGGCGGAATCCGCCGCATCGCGGAACGGACCGTAGTATGCGCTCGCAAACTTCGCGCTGTAGGCCATAATCGGCGTGTTCGCGAATCCGTTCGCATCCAGTTTTTCGCGGATTGCAGCCACGCGGCCGTCCATCATGTCGCTCGGGGCCACCATATCGGCACCCGCACGCGCATGCGAAACTGCTGTCTTCGCCAGGAGTTCGAGCGTCGGGTCGTTATCCACGTCGCCGTCCTTGATGATTCCGCAATGGCCGTGACTCATGTACTCGCAAAGGCACACGTCCGTAATCACGTAAAGCGCGGGGAACTTCGCCTTGATGGAGCGCACCGCACGCTGTACAATGCCATCGTCGTCGTAAGCCGAAGTCGCCATCTCGTCCTTGGAATCGGGAATGCCGAACAGGAGGATGGACTTGATGCCCGCGATGACACAGGATTCGAGTTCCTGGAGAATCTCATCGATGGAGAACCGGAACTGGCCGGGCATCGACGGAATCTCTTCCTTGATGCCCTCCCCCTCGACCACGAACATCGGGTACACGAGGGAATCGGGGTTCACTGCGGTTTCCGCAACCATGTTGCGGATAGTTTCATTCTTGCGTAAGCGACGAGGACGGATAATCATATCTATGTAAAATGAGGAATGTGGAATGACTACTGTTTAATGTAAAAAATCCCGTTCGACTTGCGCAAGGCTTTCGCCCCAGTCTTCCTGGATTTTCTGCTTGAGTTTCTTGGCAAGCGAGGGGGCGCGGCCCTGCGTGGAGACGGTCACGGCGATGTTTTCGCCAAAATCCATGCGGGCGGGCACAATAAAGTCACCGTCGAGGTAATCACAGGCGTTGTTCACCAAGATACGGCGGGCGCGGGCGTCGTTAGAAACCTGCGCATTGACGGCGGGCTTGTCGGTGCAGATAAAGACCATAAAGATGCCGCAAAGGTCAAGCGGTTCGTAAGGACGGTTCTTCAGCGTGATAGAAGCCGATTCGCCGGACTTTAGCGCTTCGAATTCAGGGTCGAGCTGCGGGGCAACTACAGTGATGCGTGCTCCCGTCGGGAGCAGCGTCTTCACCTTGCGCAGTGCAATGCGGCCACCACCCACAACGAGAACGTTACGGCCTTCAAGATTCAGTTCGATGGAGAAAAGGTTCGAAGTTCGCGACTCGGTGGACGAAGATGACGACGGGGCACAAGAGCGCGGTTCCTGGGCATTGCGGATGCCGTTCACAACCATGCCGGCAAATTCACTCCAGTCGCCGAGGCAGGGCATAAGCGTTATAGGAATCTGCGGGAACTCCTCCTGCAACTTCGCGACCACGCGGGGAACGTCGTTTTTCGTATGCTGGCCGTTCAAAAGCAGAAACGGCAGAAGCGTCACCGATTCCACATCTTCGCGGAGGAGCGTGCGCAGGTCGTTTTCCAAATCCAGCAGGCTCGTACTCGCCACACGCGTACCGGGCAAATCATGATGAAGTTTATCCAAGATGCCTTCGAAGCCCTTGTAGGCCCCGGGTAGAATGCAGTGATGCGCAATAATCAGAATAGCTTTCATACAATGTGGAGTGTGAGGTGTGAAATGTGGAGTGTGGGATTAGGATTCTTTTTTGTAATGCTCCACAATCTTTTTTACGAGGGAATCCATCGTCGTTTCGTCGGAGGTGACGGTTTCAAAGCCGTGCTTGCGGGCGGCAGATTCCGTCATGCGGCCGATGCAGAATGCGAGACGGGGTTCGCTGTCGGGGGTTGCGGCCAGGGCACTGAAGTTTTCGACGGCGCTGGTGCTCGCAAAAACGACGGCATCGGCACCAGCAACGGCTTCGCGCTTCCATTCGGGTAGTTCAGCCACCGGGAGCGTTTCGTAGACCACCCAGCGGGTCGCCTGCGGGAGCAGCTTGAGCAGAGTATCGTCGGCAAGATTGCCCTGCAGCAGGAGAATGCGGGAACGGTCCACAGGGAGTGAGGCCAGCAACTTTCCGAGGCCTTCGCCGGTGTGGTCTTCGGGCACGTAGTCGCAGCGGATGCCGTATTCCAGCAACTTCTTTTCGGTAATCTTCCCCACGCTCGCAATCTTCTTGCCTGCAAGCACGCGCACGTCGTAACCTGCGGCGAACAACTGCTTGAAGAAACTTTCCACGCCGTTCGTGCTCGTGAAGGCGAGAGTGTCGAAGTTTGTGAGGGCATTGAAATCGGCTAAGGAGATCCCCGCCTTCGCGGGGATGACAGATGAAGTCGCGGGGATGACAGATGAAGTCGCGGGGATGACATTGGGGCAATCGAGCGCGCGAGTTTCAATCATCGGGGTTTCGATGACTTCGGCGCCGAGGGCCGTGAGGCGTGCGGAAATCCCGCTGGCTTGCTTTGCGGCACGGGTCACCACGAGGCGCTTACCCGAAAGCGGCAAGTTCTTTTTCCACGCAAGCGTATTCCCGAGTTCCACGACGCCGCCCATGATCGTAATCGCGGGTGCCGTCACATTCTCGCGGACAATCGTCTCACCCGCGGTTTCGAGCGTCGCCATGATGGTGCGCTGGTACGGGGTCGTGCCCTTCTCGATAAAGGCGAGCGGAGTTTTCGGGTCCTTCCCGCATTCCATGAGCCGGCGGGCAATAAATTCCATGTTGGCGATGCCCATCAGGAATATGAGCGTGCCGGGGCACTTCGCGAGTGCTGGAAAATCTAGACCTACCGGCGCAGAGGAGATCCCCGCCTGCGCGGGGATGACATTAGAGGATGATTCCGCCTTTTCATGACCTGTAATGATATGGAAGCTCGTCGCAATCCCGCGATGGCTTACGGGTATGCCCGCGTATGCAGGCACGGAGATGGCGGAAGTAATTCCTGGAACCACCTCGAATTCAACACCGGCAGAAACAAGTTCAAGAGCCTCCTCGCCGCCGCGTCCGAATACGAACGGGTCACCGCCCTTGAGACGCGCGATAGTCGCGCCGGGCATCTCGCAAGCAAATTGCACCAGAAGCCTGTTGATTTCGGACTGCTTGACCTTATGGTGCGTCGGCATCTTGCCCACGTCCACCATCTTGGCCTTCGGATTGCACATGCCAAGAATCGCAGGCGAAACGAGGCGGTCGTACACCACCACGTCGGCCTTTTCCAGAATTTCTTTACCACGGAGCGTCAAGAGCCCCGGATCGCCGGGACCTGCACCGATTAAATAAACGGTTCCTTTCATCGAGTGCAAAAATAGAAAGTTCTAGGGATCAGCGCGCGAGCTGTTCGCGGATTTTACCCGCAAGCGCAACACCCGCCTCGCGGGCCTGCGCCACGACATTCTCAAACGACTCGCCAGCACAGGAATCAAGCGCGCCGAACTGCACGCTGTGTTCCGCGCGGAGCAACCGCTGTGAAGATTCATCCCAGTAGATGCCGCGAATTTTAAGGGTCCGCGGGCCGTTTTCTGCCCCGCTACAAATCTGCGAATCATTCGCAAATTCAGCAAAACTCGCCACCGGGAACTGGCAACCCGCATTGAGCGCCTTGAGGAAGGCCATCTCGGCAACGGCAATGCAATAGGTGGGAACGTCGTTCACACGGGAAAGAATGCCCTGGATTCTATCGGTCGCAAGGCTCCCTCCAGAATGACAATCCGGGTTGAGCGTCTCTATCGCCAAAATCCCTTGACCGGATGCAGGCAGGACCTTGTCTGTATCGAAGTATTCCGTCACCTGGTCTGCAAGGCCCATGCGCTTGAGGCCGGCAGCCGCAAGCACGACACCATCAAGTTCATCAAGTTTCGAGAGGCGCGTCTGGATGTTCCCGCGGATAGGCACGTATTCCAAGTCCGGACGGAGCGCATTCAGCTGCACCACCCTGCGGATGCTGCCCGTACCGATGCGGGCACCCGAAGGCAGGTCCATAAAGCGCACACCGCTTGCACCCCCGCGAGCGATAAACGCATCGCGCGGGTCCTCGCGCTTCAATACTGCAGCCAACTTGAATTCCGGCATGACTTCTGCAGGCATGTCCTTGAGGCTATGCACCGCAATGTCGGCGCGCCCTTCGAGCAAGGCAACTTCAAGTTCCTTGATGAACACGCCCTTGCCACCGAAGCTCGCCAGGGACTTGTCGAGCCTTCGGTCGCCCTCGGTCGTCATCGTCACGAGTTCGTAAGTAAGGTCCGGGTTCGCCGACACGAGGGCGTTGGCGGCAAGCGTAGTCTGCGCCACGGCAAGGGCGCTCTTGCGCGTCGCAATCCGCAACTTATTCATCGCAGGCCTCCAGGCACTTGAGGAACACCTTCACGTCTTCGGGCGAATTGCCCGCCTTAACCTTGTACAGGTAATCGTTCGCCATCTTTTTCGCAAAGCGTTCATACATCATGCGAATGCGTTCGCGTTCATTTTCCGGCAAGTCGGGCATCGAGCGCAACAGCTTTTCGGATTCCTCATTCGCGGTCGCAACCATCCTGTCGGCATGCACACGGATATCCTTCGAGACCTCGTCCATACGGTACCACTGCAGGAATTCGTCCAGGCCTTCCTTCAAAATTTTCTGTGCGGCCTCGAGTTCCACCATGCGCAGGCGGCGGTTCTCCGAAACAATCTTTTCGAGGTCATCGACGCACACGTACTGCACGCCGGGAATTTCGCCAATGGAGGCCTCCGCATTGCGCGGGCTACCGAGATCGATGACTAGACGCTTGGATTCTATCGCCTCGCATTGCTCCGCTCCAGAATGACACTCTGACAAAGCGTTCTCAAATTCATCCTTCGTGACAAGCGGTTCCTGGCAGATGCTGCACAGCACCACCACATCGCACCTGCCCAGCACCTTGTAACGGTCCTCGAGTTTTACGGGGGTGAGCACGTCCGCAAACTTTTCGGCATTCGCGAAAGTCCTGCTGCTCGCAAAGATATTCGTGGTGTATTCCTGCACGTACTTGAGCATCAGGGAACCCATCTCGCCGAGCCCCACGATATACACGGAGCGGTTTTCGAGGTCGTCGAACGTGCGCTGCACTTGCTTCATCGCCAAGAACGGGATATTGCAGCTGAGCTTGCTCAGGTTTGTCTCGGTCTTGATGCGCTTGGTGGTGTGGATTGCACCCTGGAACAACTTGTTGAGGCTGTTGCCCGTCGCATGCAGGCTGTGCGCCGTCTCGTAGGCACGGCCAATCTGGTGCAGAATCTGATCCTCGCCCACCGCTACCGAATCGAGCCCCGCACACACGTTCATCACATGGTGCGCCACATCGTCACCCGCCTTGAAGTAAAAGAACTTCGCAAAATCTTCGAACCTTTGCCCCGCAAGCCTGCACACGTACTGCACGAGTTCCGCCTCGGCAATATCCCTGTCCGATGCCACGTAGACTTCGGTGCGGTTGCACGTCGCAAGAATCAGGAGTTCGTCAAACGGCGAATGGCCGAGCGCATCCGTCTTGACATCCATCGGGATGTAGAACTTTTCGCGGATTGCGATTTCGGCCACCTTGTGGCTCATGCCTGCCATGTAGATTTTGCGCATGGTATAAAGATAGAAAAAGAAATCCCTGCACAAAGGCAGGGACAACAAATTACTGCAGTAGCCGCAAAAAACTATACGGCATCAAGCACTAGGAATTACTGGCAAGTTCCATGGCGGCCGATGGAGTTGAATACAAAATCACCATTGGTACCGGCAGTACCTGAAAATTTCAGTTTGATTGTAGCAACTTTTTTCAAAACCGATTCCCGCGAAACAGGGATTCCCCAACCCGACTCTTGCTTAAATTTAGACCAAAGAAAATTTTCGGTCGTTGTATTAATTGAAGGGGGAACGGAAACCTTATAGTTATTGTATTCTGTAACTTCGAATTCGTTTTCCACAACCAATTCTATTGCAAATTTTACGGTGGACGAATAGACCAAGCATAAACCATCCCATTTGTAGATATCCATGCCCTCTTGACTTTCGCCCACAAGATTAAAGGCCAAGCCGGCATACGGATAATCATAACCAGCACCAAGTACAACCGATCCCTTGATTCCACCATACGCCTCTATAAGCGGGCCAAAGAAATTATCGTATTCATTCGCCGCAACATCAGGCGGATAAGAGATAGCAGATGAACCGAAATCATTCTCATCATTGAAATCGTACCAATAACCGGCGGTTTCCTCATCAGAACCTGTCGCAACCTGACCCCACGTATCCCCAGGTCCGCACCACAGGTCGCCACAGGGTATATTTGACGATTGGGTAAAATTATCCGCCGCCGACGAGTTCTGTACCGAATTCTCGTATCCAAAGTATATCGAGGGACATTCGACAGAACCTGCCATAGCCTTACCATCACCATATGTGCTCAAATAAGTGGAAACAGAACCACCTATCAAAGAGTTCTGTGCAGTACCGTTCAACTGAAGGGTCGCCCACCAAAAACCATCATTTTGATAAACATTGTAGGATTCTACGAACAAATTTTCGTATATTCCCGTTAAGCGTTCAACCCTATCCGGCATATTCGTACACCCCACTAGAGCGTAAGTAATCGTCGGGGAATTGGTCGCCGGATTGTAATACAGCAAGCCATCTTTCTCGATCAGGTTTCCCCTGTTCACATCACAGATACATCCCGAGCGGAAAAAGATTGCCGAAGGGTCAATATCGTTGCTATTCTTGTTCATAGCATTTAGACTTTCTTCACGTTCTTCTTGGATATCCTCTATTTCGGCCACATAGTCCGTACAGGCAGTCATCATAGCTGCGGAGAGCGTCATTACCGACAAACTAATCTTTTTCATATTCACCTCGATACTCCTGCCTTAGAAAACAAATGAAAGACCAACACCAACAGCACCGATAATTGCGAAACTCACGCCAATTGTACGGTTTCGTTGGTAATCCTGCACGGCCTTCTTGCTATCTTCATAGTTTGTGTTACCATCTGCAAACGCATCCCTCTCGTCCTTCGCCTTCTTGTTGAACACGTACGCAACGGCAACACCGCCCGCAAGTACGGCTCCCGAAATCGCAAGCGGTATCCAGTGGATAGATTTTTTCTTGCTCTCACCGCCAGCGGCATCGCTTGCCGCCTCGGCAGCAGAAGCCTCGTTAGCGGCAGTTTCGTTGTTTTCTTCGGCAAGGGCACGTTCCAGTTCCGCAAGACCCTGCTTGTACGTTAGAGAGTCTTCGGCAGTCATGACTTCGGATTCTTCGTGAACTTCAGCCTTGACAACCTCCTCGGGCAACTTTTCCTCGTCCCACGCCCAGCGGCCAACCATTTCCATCTTCTTCAGTTTCTTGAACACTTCCTTGCCATGGAATTTCTGAATTTCAGCATCCTTGGGCTTGTTCAGCACGGCCTTCTTGTTCTTGATATCGAAGAGGAGGTTCGACTGCTTCTGGTCGGCGTCAATGGTCTTTTCAAAAAGGCGCACGCCGTTCAGGTAGTAAGCGCCACTTACAGGCCTACGCATGTCGATGCGGAGCGCGAGCGTTTTCTTGTTCAGCATGAACTTCACGTTCGAGCCCGCCTTCTTCAAGGAATCGTTCTTCACCTTCAACGTGGCGATAAACATCGGTGCGAATTCCGACCCGGACTGGCGAACCACGATGGGGCCGCACTTTTCAATCCAAAGGTTAGCAAGGCGCTGTTGCTGTTCCACCCTCGCCGGATCGTAAGACAGCGTGAACATGTATTCGGCATCGAAGTCGCCATTGAAGTTGATCGGTTCCAGGTACACGTTACCGCGCAGGCGGAGCAACTGTTCACGGCTAATGATAATGCTTGTCAGCGCCTCGGAACAGCTCGCAAGTTGGCGGGTACGTTCTTCAAGGGTGGTCGCCATGCGCATGGAACCGAGTCGGACCTCGCCAGTCACTTCCATGTACTCGTTTTCGAACGCAGGGAGTTCCACTTCATAGAAGCGGGCACACGTCGTATCCAGGAGGTCGTTCAGCGAAATAGACGCGCATCGGTCATTCATCTCCGCTACGCGGTTCGCCCTCTTCAAGAGGGCCGCGACCTCGGGGTTCGAATCCCCCACCATGGTCTGCAAGTTCTTCAGGTCCTCTTGCAATGCACGGATTTCTTCGGGGTTTTTCACGAACACCGATATTGTGGAGGAATTATCGTCCTTCTTTTCGACGCTGGATGGAGCCTGCAGGGGCGCTTCCTTGAAGGCTTCTCCAGAAGCAGGGGTGCTGGCAGTTGCTGCCGGGGCAGGTTCCTGCGCAATCACCATAGCGGCAAAGAATGAAACGAGAAGGGACAAACGTTTAAAAAACATAGATTGCTCCATATTGTTGTATCATAAAACTAGTTTATTTCCATAAAAGCGCAAAAAAAGGTCTACTTTTTTCTTAAAATATTCCACCTTTTTCGTTATTTTTTTTCTTTCAGCGTCGTTTCTATCCAGTCAAAACGGTCCTGCATCCACTGGAGCATGACCTCGATGGCTTCATCATAGTCCTCATAGGGGTCCTTCAGCGCCCAATTTTCGGTATTGCTCATGATTGGCCAGCGCCTGTACTCGTTCTTTAGGGCTTCAGAAATGATAGACCTGTACAACGGCACGCTGTCGGCCAAGGCACGGAAGGTTTCCCGATTTTCTTCCCAGTAGCGGACAACTTCATCGAGCGCAAGGGAATCCTTAAAGAAATCCCTAAACCATCGAATCTGGCGAATATACCACCCCTCACAACCACGGTTTCTCTTGTACGATTCATTACCGAATGAAATATCAAAATCCCAGAGTGGACCGAAATGGATTCTACCCCCCTTCTGCCAAGTCATGTAAATACTTCGGCCAAAGTTGCCATCCTCGTTCTTCGAGAATTCCTGCACCCAGTAATAGGGCAGAAAATCATCCATGTCAACCCACTTCTCTAGTATTCCAGGAGTGTAGGTACCGCCGTGAATCATGAGATACTCAAAATCAGATAAATGCTCACGAAGCAAGTCAATCGATTCTTCGGACGGATTCTTCGGTGATTTCACATGGAATGGGATATCCAAATACGTACGGAAATAGGGATCGTCAATTTTCTTCTCATTTTCTTTTTCGAATAGGAATGTCGTATCGTTTTCCGGGATATTTACGCGATGCTTAGCAACCTTGATTGATTCAAAAAACAGGTACAACCCAACATACTGGCGGTTCAGATAAACTTCCACAAATTTACACCTTGGCGTGTAACGAGCCCCCAGCCATTCCGAAAGGCGCGTCATCATGTAGTTGCGCAAATGTGTCTTGTCACCAAAGTTTGCTACAAGCACCCAATCACGGTCCTCAGGCATGCCGAAAAGGCTTACTTTATCCTTAAACTCGAGTTTCATGCCGTACTTGGGCATCTTGAAACTGGAATTGCCCCGCCCGCGCACGGTGAGTTCGTAAACTTCGCTTTCGGGGGCGTCCTTGCCGTATATCTGCAAGCGCGAAGGGATTTCCGTTTCGCGGTCACGGATTCCGGCAAAATTCTCGGTCTCGATGACAACACGGGGCAATCCTGCATACGGGTACACGGAATCGTCCATCGGGAGAAAATCCGGCGAGGAATCGGTAGGCTCGTCCAGGCAGGCGCACAGACAAAATAACATCGCGACTACGACGAGTTGCGCGGGATTAAAATGCGCATGCAACGCGGGTTTAAAACGCGATTGTAACGCAGGTCTAAAATGCGCGGCCGCCCTATGCAAGATAAACGAAAGCATCTGCAAGAAATATAATATATACAAGGTGCATGGCAACAAAAATTTGATATATTTCCATACATGAACAAAGTTTTCGGATGCATATTACCACTTCTCTGTGTGGCAGCCTTGGCCACAGAGAACCTGCACCCGATATTGCCACCCGCAACGGGACTTGCCGTGCAGGGTGCGTTTGAGCTCGACGAAGACGTGTACAGCCTCGACATGGACGTTGCGGCCGAATACGCGATAATCCCGCGATACCTGAGCCTCTATGTGGACGGAGCGTTCCGTTTCTTGGGCGTGAGTTACGAGTATTCAACAGAAGGTTATCTCCACAACTACTGCAACCTGCACGTGAACGGGTTCAACGAGACATACGCCGGAGTACGGGTTCTTCCCGTTTCTTTCCTGGGGCTCAATGCGGGCTGGCGGTTCCCTCCCGGCGAGGGCTCGCAAAAGAACCGTTTCCACCGTCTGAATATCGAGCCGTTCAGTTATTTGCAATTTTCGAGAACGCTTTCGCTCGGGACGGCGTTCCGGTACAACGCCTTCCTCAAAGACAAGAACTACAAGCCCGGTGACGAAATCGGGTTCAAGGCGTCGCTGATATGGAAACTCGGCTGGAACGACACCCTCCATACGGGCTGGCAACTCAGCGAGGTTTTCCTGTACCAGGCACGCATCGAGGAGTCCGAAAACAGGAACCTCGCCCGCCCATACCGCAAGATGGACGACAAGTACCACGGTTACAAGATGAAATTCGACGTCACACGTTTTTTCCGCATGTTCGGGCGCTCCGTCGGGGTCGGAATCAACTACGAGATTCACGACGGTACGATTTTCGGCTTCGAGGCCGGCCACCGCATCGCAATAGAAACTAAGTTGTTCTAGGAGGTTCTATGAAACTTAAAGTATTTCTCTTGTCACTCACGCTTTCCGCTGCGATTTCTTTCGCACAGGAACCGGAGGGTTATACCGAAGTACAGCCCCGCACAGAAAATATCGTCAAAAAAGAACCCGAATTCAGGCGCCATTCAATAAGCGTAGGTTACGGCATTTTGACCCTTTCGGACTTTGTCGGAATAGTTGGCTCTGCAATCATAAGCATATTTGGCGAAGAAGACTCCTTCGGAGTTCTGGGAGCGGTTTCCATAGACTACGGCTACAAGGTCAATGAAATATTTGAAACAGGCCTCGTCTTCAACTACTCCATGCCAATCAAGAACGAGTCGCTCTACACCATCATGCCAAGGGCAAAACTGAATTTCAACGTAAACGGGTTCGTGAATCCGTTTATGGAGCTGGATGCGGGCATTGCTTTCAACGGGAATGGTGCTGCCCCCATGTTCCATGCGACCCTGCTCGGGCTTGAACTGGGAAAGACTCTACCCCTGACCCTAAACTTGCTGAGTTTCGGGCAGCGAGGCATATTCTACGCCTCGCTCGGCTGCAAGTTCTAGTCAGGAATCACGCGAAGAACCTGAAGCTCGTCTTCTTGAGTTCCTTGACGGAATGGAGCACCGCGTATTCGGGATTGCCGATGGATTCGGCGGCCTCCCCGATGTAGCGTTCCAGCGCCTCGGCAGACGGAGCATGCATCATCGCATAGAGCGTATACGGGAAGCCATCAAAGTCGGGACGCTCGTAGCAGTGCGACACATAAGGCTTTTGCGCGAGGATTTTGCCGGCGTCGGCAGGAGCATTAAAGCAGAGCATCGCATTATACGCGAAGCCGGCGTCCTGATGCCGGAGAATTGCCCCGAAGCGGCGCATCCTCTTTTGCACGAGATCGTCGCGGAGTGCTTCGCATGAAACACCCCAATCCGCAAACGGCGTGAGCGTGTGCGGGATGTCGTCACAGGCAATGCGAATGCGTGCTTTGTCGGACGACGATAACGCTGCAATGGATTGCCCGCCCCGATCGTCATTCCCGCGTAGGCGGGAATCTCCACTCTCCTTCAAGACCCCCATCACCGTGTTTATCTTGAACTTCTTCGTCGCGATAAGGATATGCACGTCGTGCAAATCAGTTGCGGCCCGGAGCCTATCCACGATTGCGCGGATTTCGCCTTCCGACTCCGCGATGGCGGTAAACCACACGTTGTATTCGTGAGAGCGCACGTAGTTGTGCGTAATCGCGGGAATCCCGTTGACTGCGGATGCGAACTTGTCGAGGTCATTAACCTTGCCCGCACAGAGCCGCGAAATGAACCCGAGCCGGTGGGAATCGTAGATGCCACCGATACGGCGGACAATGCCCGAGCGGCGCAGGTTCTCTACCGCATCGAAGACAGCTTGCTCCGTAAAGGACTCGCGGGACGGTTCGCCCGAGCTCCCCTGCGCGTTCAGCACCTCCGCCAATCGCCGGTAAGGGCGCTCTTCCAGCGGGAAGTCGTCCTGGATAATGGCGAGAAGATGTTGTTCGAGCGGGGTCATATTCAATGTGACGTGAGGAGTGTGTAGTGTGTAATGAGGGATGTAGAATTCATTACACATTTCACACTACACATTAGTCATTAATCTCCTCGTCGGTCAGGTAGCAGGCCGGGTCCTGTTCCCAGAAGTCTCCGGTCACGGCTTCGGCGCGGGTCCGGAAGTTTCCATTGCAAAGGTTCAGGTAGGCGCACTTGGGGCAGCGTCCCTTCAAGATAGGCTTCCTGTTCTTGAGGCCCGCCATAATCGGGTTGCTCTCGTCGCTCCAGATTTCTCCGAAGTTCCTTTCGCGCACGTTCCCGAGGGTAATGTACTGCGTAAACTGGTCGGGGTGAACGTTCCCGATGCTGTCGATGTTCCCGAAGGCCATGCCGCTGCGGTTGCCGCCGTTACGCTTGATGAGTTCCAGCACCTTCTCGGCACGAGCGGGATCTTCGCGCTTCATGCGCAGGTACAGATAGACAGCGTCGGCGTGGTTGTCGACCGTCAGGATTTCCTTGTCGATGCCGCGTTTCTTGAAATCGAGCGTGCGGTCGATAATCAGGTCCATCGCCTTGCGGCTTTCTTCGTGATTCAAGTCGTTTGCGACCATCGCGGAACCGCGCCCGCTATACACCAGGTGATAGAAACACACGCGGTCGATATTCTCGCTTTCGAGCAAATCAAAAATCGCGTTCAGGTCCTGCACATTGTAACGCGTAATCGTAAAGCGCAGGCCCACCTTCTGGCCGGTAGCCACGCAGTTGCGGATACCGCGGAGAGCAAGCTTGTAGGCGCCCTCCTTGCCACGAAACTTGTCATGCGTCGCCTCGCAACCATCCAGGCTAATGCCCACGTAACCCACGCCCATGTCCTTCAACTTCTTTGCAACGTCGGGCGTAATGCAGGTGCCGTTCGTGCTGATGGTCGGGCGGATTCCCTTGCTTGCCGCATAGTTCGCAAGTTCGAAAAAGTCGGGACGGAGCAGAGGTTCTCCACCGCTAAAGAGGATTACCGGCACCTTGAAATCGGCAAGCTGGTCGATAAGCGCCAAGCCCTCTTCGTGCGTCAGTTCGTTCTGGTACTTGATGGCCTCGGAGCGCGCGTAACAGTGCACGCAACTCAGGTTGCACGTCTTGGTGCAGTTCCATACCACCACAGGGCCGCGTCCCGGCGCCACGCCGTTCTTGCATTCGTGGGCACGGGGTTCGTAACGCAGCTGATCCCCGTAATTCGGGGTATCCATCAAGAGCTTGGTAATGCTAATCATGAGCGCAAATATAGAAATTAGAACACTCGAAACAAAGTATCTTCGTGGGCGCCTAACGGCGCAATGAAAACTAGGGAGGGAGCAATGAAAAAAGCCCCCGCGCGAAGCGGAGGCGTTTTTCAAAAAAAGTCAGATTACTTTTCAGCAGCGAACTTCTTGGATGCGGCCTTGACCTTCGGGTCGTTCTGGGCTTCCTTGATTTTCTGCTTGATGCCGTCCTCGATGGACTTCTTGAGCTTAGCAGCGAGGTTGGGGAAACGGTCTTCCAGGGAATCACTGAAGATGGCGGGCTTCTTGGCAGCAGGAGCGGCACCCTTGCGCTTTGCGTTCATCGGGCGTTTCTTCTTGGCCGGAGCCTTCTTTTCTTGAGATTTTTCTGTAGATTTCGGTTCCTGAGGCTTGACTTCTTCTGTGGATTTGACTTCTTTTTCTTCTGCCATGATATACCTCTTGGAATTTTGTCTTTAGACAATTATGTTAATTTGACGGCGCAAAGATAGCAATTTTTGCCGAAATTATCAAGTGAGCGTGCCTCGAGTTGGCAATTCTGAGACACAAGCCCGCAGTTAGCAGGACTTGTTCTCGAGCCAGTGCGCAAGCACGGTAATATCGGCAGGGCGTACACCGGGAATGCGGCTTGCCTGGCCCAGCGTGAGCGGCTTGTGGGCGTTCAGGCGCTGGCGGCTCTCGATACTTACGGCAGTCACCTGCATGTAGTCGAAGTCTTCGGGCAGGCGCACGGATTCCATCTTCTTCTGGTCCTCGATTTCGCGGGCCTGCCTGTCGAAGAAGCCCGCATAGATTTCCTCGGCGTACATAAACCACTGGTCGCGGCGCATGAGCGGCAAATCCGGAAGGGCAACCCTGAACAGTTGTTCCGGGTCAATACCCGGGCGACGGAGCACGTTAATCCAGCGGGTGCGCTCGGTCGCGGGCGCCTGGCCACCGGCCTCGAGAATGCGGTTCGCCTGCTCGGGGAGCGCGGATTCTTCGGCGAGGCGCATGCGGGCCGTTTCCACAAGGGAGCAGCGGCGCTTCCAGTCGGCGTAGTCGCTGTCCGAAATCATCCCGATTGCGTGCGCGCGTTCCTTCAGGCGGGTTTCCGCATTGTCGCTCCGGAGGAAGAGCCTGTATTCGGCGCGGCTCGTGAACATCCTGTACGGCTCGTCGAGCAGGATGTTCGTAAGGTCGTCCGCCATCACCCCGAGGTAACTGTCGGAACGACCTAAAATAAAGGGCGAATCGCCCTTTATTTTCAGAGCCGCGTTGATGCCGGCCAAAAGCCCCTGACCCGCAGCCTCTTCGTAGCCGCTCGTACCGCAGACCTGGCCCGCAAAATACAGGCCCGGAACCTTCTTGCATTCAAACGTCGGGAAAAGCTGCGTGGCATCTACGGAATCGTATTCCACCGCATAGCCAATCTGCAACACGCGGGCGCGCGTGAGGCCAGGAATCGTGTGGATTGCAGCAAGCTGGATATCTGCAGGGAGGCTCGAACTGAAGCCATTGATGTACACGCGACCGATGTCCGCCTGTTCCGGTTCAAGGAACAGCTGGTGACCGTCGCGGTCGCCAAAGCGGTTAATCTTGTCCTCGATACTCGGGCAGTAGCGCGGGCCCTTGCCGTGGATACGACCGCTGAACATCGGGCTATCCTTGAACCCGCTCCGCAGAATGTCGTGCGTCTTGATGTTCGTACGCGTAATCCAGCACACGCAATCGTTACGCACAAACTTGTTCGTAGCGTCGCCCCAGAAATAATCCGCATCGCGGCCAGGGACCGTTTCTGCAACATGGCGGTCACTCATGGGCCAGGCCACATCGTCGCCGTGCTGCACTTCGCATTCATTAAAGTCGATGGTATCCGGGTCGAGTCGGCTCGGCGTACCCGTCTTGAGCCTGCGCAGCGCAATGCCGTTAGCCGCAAGGCATTCCGAAAGTTTGTCTGCACTCGGCTCGCCCACTCGCCCACCGATGCTCGTCTCAAGCCCGGTGAACATCTTGGAGGCAAGGAAGGTTCCACTCGTAATCACGAGCGCGCGGGTCACGTAGCGCTCGCCATTCAAAAGTGTAAGTTCCAGGCGGCCATCGGGCATGCGCTCGAACGCGGCGAGTTCCCCCTGGATAACGGAAAGCCCGGGAAGGTTCGTTATGACCTCTCGGGCAATCTCGCTATAATACTTCATGTCGCACTGGGCGCGCGGGCCCCACACGGCGGGCCCCTTGCTCATGTTGAGCATGCGGAACTGGATCCCGGCCTTGTCGGTCAAAAGGCCCATCAGGCCACCGAGCGCATCGATATCGCGCACAATCTGGCCCTTCGCCACCCCGCCTACGGCCGGGTTACAGCTCATACGCCCGATGGCGTCAATATCCATCGTGAGCATGGCGGTTTTCACACCGAGTTTCCAGGCGGCATGCGTCGCCTCGATGCCGGCATGGCCGCCACCGACTACGACGACATCAAATTGTGCGTTTGTAGACACTACTTCTTGGCAGCCGGAGCGGTAGCGGCGGCGGGCTTGAGCGTATCGACCACGGCCGGCTTCGGCGGTTCCGGATTCCAAACTACCGGCTTGCCATCCATGAGGGCGGCAATTTCGGCCTTGAGGGTTTCCTTCTCGCCCTCGAAGGCAACGTATTCCTTGTACG
>JAEEGG010012674.1_pt1 | contig 18148 bp, 14 predicted proteins | sample 9134161 | NCBI WGS metagenome assembly JAEEGG01 (sample SAMN16246543, study PRJNA631951) | gut metagenome | biome: gut microbiome; feature: rumen; material: CR-attached | host: Bos | place: Iran: Karaj | collected 2018-10 | reverse complement strand
CTCGGTGTTCGCACCATTCAGCGCTGAACGGACCTGTTTCACCAATCACACGCTGAAACAGATTTATCTGCGGATCACGAATCGCAAACTGCGTGGAATGAACACCTACGGCAATTCCACCAACGCCTGCGTCGATAAAATATCGCGCCAAAGCGCGTTGATAACGCGGCGCGAAGCGCCGCTGTTCGTCCAACGCCAAAACCATCGCGGGAATGACCGTTCCTTTGCGAACTTCGGACAACACATTCGGATGGATATCACTAATCCGTTTCATCAGAATTTTCCGTTATTGACTTCGTAATGGGTTGGTTTTCCGATGGATATGCCGCCATCCATGATCCATTGAGCCTGCAGGCAGATCATATCCTCCAGCCCAATGCGCGGCAGGCCGAAAAGCTTTTGCATCTTGCTGGAATTGTTCAGAAGGCTCAAATCGCCGGCTGCGTTTTTTACAAACTCAATGGGACGACCCATGAGCCGTCCCATGGCCAATGCCGTCTCTTCCACACCTGCCTGTTCTGGTCCAGTCACGTTCAGAATCACACGCGGATTGTCCGCCAATTCCAGACAGCGCAACGCCGCCGCATTCGCATCCCCCTGCCAGATGACATTGAAATAACCGACGGTATTATCGACTGGTCGATCCTCCCAAATCGCCCGCCCGATATCGTGCAACACACCGTAACGCAGATCGACGGCATAGTTCAGACGGAACAACAGCAACTTCGTTCCGTATTTCTGCGAATAGTATTCGAAAATCCGCTCACGGGCAAGGCAGGACTGTGCATATTCGCCGATGGGCATTGGCGTAACTTCCTCTGTGCAACCGCCTTCCGACGCATGACGCAATGGATAGATATTGCCGGACGAAAACACCACAATCCGACTATCCGCAAAATGCTCCGCCACATTGGCGGGAGCCAGTGCGTTCATCGCCCACGTCTGAGGCTCGTTGCCATCCGTACCGAATTTCCGCCCCGCCATGAAGATGACATTCTTAATTTTCGGCAATTTGCAAACGGCTCCGCGATCCAGTAGATCACATGTAACAGTCTCTATGCCATGAGCTTCCAATTTTTCCCGTTCACACGCTTTCGAAAAACGCGCCACGCCGATGATCTTCTTGTCAACACCCGCCGCCTCTGCGGCACGCCTTGCCTGCATGGCCATTGTAACGCCCATCTTCCCTGCAACGCCCAATATCATGATGTCGCCGTCAAGCCGTTTCATCATCTCAATTAATGCGGGATGCGGCTCCGACAGTAATTGTTCCAATTCTTCTTCTGACGCTATTCGATCCGGTATCTTCATGGCATAATCTCCAAGTTGCTTTTTTCTTAACATACCGTGTTTTTTCCTTTTTTAAAGCAGTAGGAAGATGCCATTGGCATCCCACTGTTGACGACGCAGGCGAGACGCACGCGCCACCTCCCACTTTAGGCAACACACGGATTTTGACCATCAAATATCATTCTTTATATTTAACAATCATTGACATTATTTAACAAATTCATTTGACAAAACAATTGACTGCGCTATTGTAATTCATGCCCCCATCGAACATCCAGAATCATTGTCTCTGACAAAAACAACTGGAGGAACTTTGACATGGAAGAAAATCAAGCTGAATTCCTGTCGTTCTGCATCGAGAGCTACAAGGCGATGATGGGTGGCATCTCCGGCATGAAAATCGCGAATTTCTTCGAAGAATTCGGAGTGTTCGATTATCTGCTGGAAAACTACGGCACCCTGCATCAACTTGAACGCCAGCAACTTCTGGACAAAATCAAGAATTTTCTAAACCAAAAGGGAGCCTGATGTTTATCTTTCACAGCAACACCATCGAAGTCGCCGTCCCAAAACTTAACATCATTTCCAGAAGCGGCGATTTTGGCATGGGAGTCTATATGTCTGAAAACAAGACATATGCACATACCCAAGCCAGCATCATTGCTAGACGGGAACATCTTCCGTACGGCATCATCTCAATTTTTGAAACACCCATCGCCCTGATGAACTATTCAGAGCTCAAGATCAGGAAATTCAAAGGCATTAATGAAGCATGGCTGAATTTTGTTTTAAAAAACAGGCGAAATCCACAGAAAAGCCATTCTTACGATATCGTCTTGGGCCCCGCCCTAGACGACTATGGATATGCTTGCCTGAACGCCTTCGAAAGCGGTTTTATGACACGCATACAGCTCATCAATATATTGAAATCCCGTAAACTTCCAGGCCAAATTCTGTTCCATACAGCAAAATCATTACTGTTTCTTGAGTTTACAGGAAAGGAGAAAGTGTCATGTCCGAAGAAGTAACACAAAAAAATGTCCATTTATTCATCCCTTTCAAAGCCGGGCAGATCATCAGTCGCATGCAGGAAGAGCGTGGTATGGAATTGAAAGACGCCCTATTGGCATTCTATCGCTCCCAAGCATACTACATGCTGGAAATGGAAAGCACCAAGCTCTGGCATCAAAGCGGAGAACAGATTTACGAAGAATACAGTTCCCGTGGGCTTATCGGAAAAACATTTAAAACTGGCCCAAGACGCAGCAAACTGGAACCTTATGCAGCTCAGATATTGGCCTGGCGGCATCAAGGGATGGGCGTTCGCGATATAGCAATGAATCTAGCCCGCTTTGGTTGTACAACCACCGCACAGAACATCTGGTTCTTTCTGCAACGGCATTATGGCTTGCATCCATGCCGTAATAGAAAATCAAAACGTAGAAAAAAGAAATCATGATTCTATATTATGACAATTCCATGCACGCCGTTTGAAGCGGCGTGCTGCCGCCCATCCCTATCATTTGTCATACTATGAAAACACTTTCAACTATCTTTCTACTTGGTCTCGCTGTCACCGCAAACGCTTGGGAATACGACTTCGTCAACAGCAAGCCGTCTTTTAACATCTATGCGGAGAACTACGATTCGAAGGCATGTTATGCAGAGTACGCCGTCAATCCACAGACCGGCAAACAGGCCTTGCATGTCATCTGCGATACGACCAATCGCGGCTGGATGCATGTCTATAATTTAGAAGCAAAATCCATAACGCCTTTCAAATACGGTAAATGTACCATTAATTTCTCTACGACAGGTCCTCAGAAAATCTTCCAGTTCGGCATGCGTCCCATGGACCGAGACAATGAGACATTCTATTACTACCAGCCTGTCCGCCTGAACAAGGCAGGGCAGTGGAGCCTCGAGTTCTACATCAACAATGTCAATACGAACTATCAATCTGTCGTCAAACACGGGCCTATCGCCAACGGCGTCATGGACTTCCCGTTGAATGGCGGCATGGGCGTCACGTTCAGTCCCATGCGAGACAGCGGCATCTGTGATTTCTATCTAGAATCCGTTCATTTCCAAGAGATTGAAGAAAAAGATATGCCGCCTGTTTTCGCAAAAGCAACCACTTATGACGACGTGGAAAAACAGCTTGCGCAATTTCCGCCGCGTTGCGAAGACATCATCTCCCGTTCGATGGCACTTTCCGGATTGGATTCATTGCTGATGGTCGCGAATTCGGAGGACAGCGATGTCGTTGGAAACTACTACAACAAGCGTGTCAAGAAGGTGATAGACGAAATCAAGGCATGGGATTCGCCTGTTCCGAAATTGTGGAAGCTCTATAGTTCAGGCATTCTCGTGAAAGCCGCCGGAAAAGTGCTTGCTTTTGACGTCAACTGTGGCGTCGAATGGGAATACACCAGCAAAAACCGCCGTCGCTTCAAGCTCAACCTTTCTGATGAAAATCTGGAGGCGCTGACTGATCTTATCGACCGCAGCTACCATACCCATGAGCATTCTGACCACACAGGCTACGATCTTTTGCAGAAACTCATCACAAAAAAGAAGCTTGTCTTCATGACGGGAAATGCGATAAAGTACTACAAATGCGAACAATACCCAAACGTCATCCGCGCGGAAAAACACAGCGAGCCAGGCTACTGGGTCTTCGACAGTTCACAGAACATGGGCAACTATCGTGTGCAGAACACGGCATTCGTCGTTCAACTCGTTCCAGGCACGAATCTGCTTGTTCGCGGCGACATCTACGAACCGCCGGAAGTCGTCCGCATGTGTGAATATTTTCAGTCGCAGGGCGCGTATGTGCACTATGCGTCCGTCTCGCCGGGCGCGGGAATCTTGCCGGAAAGCCACAAGCGGTGGGACACGTTCATCATGTCCGCCCACGAATGGGAGTTCACGCACCGTAAACGCGGCGAACCAGGCATTGCCTGCCAAAGTTTTTCAGGCAATTTCACAGGCATTTACAGCCCATACGTCACGCAAGGCTGTGGAGAAGTTCTCTCCTGGGGCGAATCTATCGAATTAACGCCGCGTAAAGAAATTCCGCAGGAGAAAAAATAGAGAAACAATGGGAGGGGCCCGCTCCTGCGGGACCATTTGCGCATAAATCTCAAACACGGTCCCGCAGGAGCGGGTCCCTCCCGATTATCAGAATTTCACAGGCTTGCCGGACTTGCCAGAATCATACAGGGCCATGATCATCTTGTGCGTCGTCGCATAGATCAGTTTGCCACTGATTTCGGGCTCTTCACCGTCTTCCAAAGCCGCGTAGAAATCATCAATCTGCTTCGCGTGGGAAGCGCCCCAGTAGGACGGGCCACCGCCGTAGTCGAACGTATCGTTCGGATCGGGCTTCGCACTGAACGTACGGCCGTCGTACAACGTCACGACGGCTTCCTCCGCCGTGATTTTCACATTGCCGTATTCGCAGTCCAGCGTGATTTCGATCTGGTCGTCGAAACTGTAGTAGTTCATGCACCAGAAGGAGGCCTTGACGCCGTTCTTGAAGGCGATCAAACCATCCGCGCTGTCCTCCACGTCAACCAACGCTCCGGATGCGTTGTGGATATTGTGGTGGGCACGGTTGGCGATGGAAACATCGACGTAGTCCAAATTAGCGCCGTTCTTGCCATAACCAATGAACCAGCACATGAGATCGATGGTGTGGATGGCCTGGTCGATGATGGCGCCGCCACCTTCCATCTCCCATGTGCCTTTCCAATTGCTGCTCGTGTAATATTCTGGCTTGCGGCACCATGTGACATTGCATTTTGCCGCCTTGATCTTGCCCAAAAGACCTGAATCCAAGCACTTGCGGACAAGCTGTGAACCTGCGTTGTAACGGTTTTGGAAGATAACGCCCAACGTCTTGCCCGACTTTTTCTCGGCGTCGATCATCGCCTTCGCCTGCTTCATGGAGATGGCCATCGGCTTCTCCGTCAACACATTGCAACCGAGCTCCAACGCGCGGACGGCCACAGGACTGTGCAAATAGTGCGGCAGGCAGATATGGACGACGTCAAGCTTCTCCTTCTTGATCATCTCCTCAAAATCCGTATAGACCTTTTTGCAACCGAACAATTTGGCGCGATCTTTCGCCTTCTCGATGTCCACATCGCAGCAAGCCACGAGATTCACGCATTCCTGCGATTTCGCGGGCATACCGTGGAAGGGTGAAATACGTCCACAACCAATGATACCGACTTTGAACTTTTTCATGTTTATCTCCTTGAATGATATGTGAATATGGTAAAATCAAGCCATCTTGCTACGTTCGAATGCGATGACATCCTGCAGGATGTCGTCCAACGTGTGGGTGGGCTCGTATCCGATGAGGCGTTTCGCACGTTCAAGCGACGGAACGCGGCGAAGCATGTCTTCGAAACCGTCTTCGTAAGCTTCGTTGTAAGGAATCAACTTGATTGGCGAATTACTTCCCGTCAAGGACTTTACGCGTTCCGCCAACTGCATGATCGTCACTTCCTCTGCGTTGCCGATGTTCACGACCTTCCCCTTGGCGGCTTTGCTTTCCATGAGCTTCACGAGAGCGTTCACGACATCCTGCACATGGGCGAAACAACGCGTCTGCGTGCCATCGCCATAGACTGTAATCGGTTCGCCGCGAAGAGCTTGACGGACAAATCGTGGCACGACCATCCCGTACTGCCCTGTTTGACGCGGGCCGACGGTATTGAACAAACGGCAGATTGTCACAGGCAGCTTCGCCTCCACCCAGTGCGCCAACGCGAGAAATTCGTCCATCGCCTTTGCGCAGGCGTAACTCCAACGGCGGCGGCATGTCGCACCCATCACAGAGTCATCATCTTCACAGAACGGAACCTTGCTTCCCTTACCGTAAACCTCTGACGTTGAAGTCAGAAGGAACGGACGGCGATAGCGCGCACAGCATTTCAACACGACTTCCGTGCCGCCGACGATACTTTCAATCGTCCGCACTGGCTGGTCGATGATCAGCCTAACGCCAACAGCGCTGGCCAAATGATAGACGCAGTCTGATTCGCGCACGCAGTCATCCACGATATCGCGGTTGTTGATAGAATCCACGATGAGCCGCAGTTGGCGGCCGTCTTCCAAACCGTCCAGATTCTCGTAGGAGCCTGTCGATAGATCGTCCAACACGAGAATCGTATGGCCCTGCGACAGCAGCAGCCGACACAAATGGGAACCGATGAATCCGGCGCCGCCGGTGACCAAAATTTTCATTGTCATCACTCCAAAAGAAAAAAAATCTCCCAAACACGCCGTCTTCGCCCGGAAGAGGGCCTTCCCATGCGACTTTACGCACTTTTAACCGGGCTCAAGACTAGGAACTCACGAAATTTATGTTATGTTATCATTCTTTTACATTTTTTCAATCTTCTTTACAACATAAACAACACATCGAGGCATCCCATGAGCGAAATTGAAAACGAACAAATGAACAAAATCGTCGCACTCTGCAAACGGCGCGGCATTATCTTCCAAAGCTCCGAAATATACGGCGGCATCAACGGCTTCTGGGATTACGGCCCCTATGGCGCGCCCCTCCGCCGCGCCGTCGAGCAGCTTTGGTGGAAATATATGGTCGAACAGCGTGACAATGTCGTCGGATTGGATTCCACCATCATCTGCCATCCGATGGTCTGGAAAGCGTCCGGCCATCTTGATCAGTTCTCCGATCTTATGACAGACTGCATGGACTGCAAACGCCGCTATCGCGTCGATCAGATGGACGATCCCACGACCTGCCCGAACTGCGGCTCCAAGAGACTGACCGAACCGCGCGAATTCAACCTCATGATGAAGACGTTCGTCGGCCCTGTGTTCGACGAAGAGCACGTCGCGTGGTTGCGCGCCGAAACCTGCCAGCCGATTTTCGTCGATTTCAACACGATCCGCGTCGCCACCCGCCAGAAGCTCCCGTTTGGTATCGCGCAGACGGGCAAGGCGTTCCGTAACGAAATCAATCCGAGAAACTTCACGTTCCGTTCCCGCGAATTCATGCAGATGGAAATGGAATTCTTCTGCCATGAAGATGAATCGCTGAAGTGGTTCGACTACTGGAAAGACCAAGCATGGAACTTCTACACGAAGATTCTCGGCATTCCGGAAGACAAACTCCACATCTACTGGCATGAAAAGCTCGCCCACTACGCCAAGCAGGCCCTCGACATCGAGTTCCTCTTCCCCTTCGGCTGGGGCGAAATCCAAGGCGTCCACCATCGTGGCCAGTGGGACATGTCCCGCCATTGCGAATTCTCCAAGCAGGAACAGGATTGCAAATATTTCGACCAAGACCGCAAGGAATCCTACTTCCCGACCGTCGTCGAATCCTCTTCCGGTCTCGACCGTATCTGCCTCATGCTCCTCTGCAACGCGTACGACGAAGACACCGCCGCCACGCAGAAGGAAGGCAAGGATGAAGACGTCCGTATCGTCATGCATCTGCCCGCCCGCGTCGCTCCCGTGCAGGTCGCCATCCTCCCGCTTTCCAAGAAGCTGGAAGAACCTGCCGAAAAACTCTATCATTCCATCCTCAAGAAGTTCCGCGCCGAATACGACGACACAGGCTCCATCGGCAAGCGTTACCGCCGTCAGGATGAAATCGGTACGCCGTTCTGCGTTACGTTCGATTTCGATACGCTTAACGACAACGCCGTCACCGTCCGCGACCGCGACTCCATGACGCAGGATCGTATCGCCATCGACCAGCTCGCCAAGTTCCTCGACGACAAAATCAATCCCGAATTCTAACGGACACCCATGAAAAAGCATACGATAGGCCTTTGGCTCTTCATCGCCGCGCTCGCGGCCAATCTCGTTGTCGGCTACCGTCTCCATTCGGAGGAGGCCGCCAAAACAGGACAGGACGAGGTCTTCAAGCAGATCGACGTCATGATGGAGGTGCTGCAGTTGATCCGCAAAAACTACGTCGATGCGGACAACATCACCTACCGCATGCTCTTCGAAGGCGCCATGAAAGGCATGACCAACGTTCTCGATCCCTTCAGCGAATATCTGGAGCCGCGTGATTTCAACACGTTGCAGGAAGAAACCGAAGGCGAGTTCGGAGGTATCGGCATCGAAGTCGATTACGACGATGACGCCATCATTGTCATCTCACCGATGGACGGCACGCCCGCCGAACGGGCAGGCATCCAGCCGGGCGACAAAATCTACAAGATCGACGGCGAGAGCGTCGGCGAAATCGGCCAGGAGGCCGCCATCCGCAAAATGCGCGGCACGCCAGGCACGAAAGTCAAAATCACCTACATGCGCGATGGCTTTGAGGAGATGAAAGAACTCGAGCTGACACGTGCAAAGATTCCAATCATCAGTGTTACGGATGCGCGTATCATTCCGGACAGCACGATCGGTTTCGTCCGCATCACGCAGTTCATGGAAAAGACGCCTGACGAACTTGAAGCGAAGTTGCGCGAAATGTTCGCGGATGACAAGACAACTGGCCTCATCATCGATCTGCGGAACAATCCCGGCGGCCTCGTCACCGCCGCCGTCAGAATCTGCAGCATGTTTCTTAAGCCGGACACGTTCGTCGTCTCGCTTGAAGGTCGCACAGACAAGCATGTTGAAAAGACGCTTCGCGGCTACCAGTTCCCGAACAAGCCGCTCATTCTTCTCGTCAACGAAGGCTCCGCCTCCGCCGCAGAGATCATGTCCGGTTGCCTCAGCACCCATAAACGCGCAAAACTCTTCGGAACAAAGACTTACGGAAAAGGATCCGTCCAGAATGTCATAGATTTGAACAACGGCGGCGCCCTAAAGCTTACGATCGCCCACTACTATGTCCAGCCGGACACCGTGAAAAACCGCAAGACCATCCATAAGCACGGCATCGTTCCCGACAACGTCATCAAGCTCTCTCCCAAAGAGGCCGAAGCCTTGAAGAAGTTCGATGACGAATGGCTTGCGGCGCGTGAAAAAGAAGACATCACGGAAGCCGAACGAATCAAAATCGACAACGAATTCCGCCAGAAACGCAAACGCTTCGACGTCGTCCTGAACGCCGCCGTGAAGGCGCTGATGGAAGACGCCGCCGAAAACAAAGCCGAATAATCCCCCCCATTTTCTTTTGTCCCTTTTGTCTTTTTGAAGGAAAACACCATGATCAAAGTTGCCGTCATCGGAGCCGCCGGCCGCATGGGCCGCATGTTGGTCACTCGCATCATTGAAGATCCCGAACTCAAGCTCGTCGGGGCGCTTGAATATTCCGAATCCCCCTTCATCGGACAGGATGCGGGACTGCTGGCGGGCAAGCCCGCCGCAAAAGTCTTGATCACCGCCGATCCGGACCAAGCCATCAAAGATGCGGACTGCACCGTTGATTTCTCCGCGCCAGGCTCCACGATGACCGTTGCGAAGAAGGCCGCCGCAAAAGGCATCACAATGGTCATCGGCACCACGGGCCTCGTCGATGAGCAAAAGGCCGTTCTCAAGAAACTTGCGGAAGGCGGCGCACGCATCGTCTTCTCCCCCAACATGAGCGTCGGCGTCAACATCCTGTTCGCACTCTGCGAAAAGCTCGGCAAATTGCTTGGAACGGACTACGATATCGAAATCGTTGAAATGCACCATAATAAGAAGAAAGACGCGCCGTCTGGAACTGCCGTCCGCTTGGGTGAAATCCTTTCCGACGCCATCGGAATCGACTACGAGGCGGATACGCGCCATGGTCGCGTCGGTCTCATTGGCCCGCGTACGAAACATGAAATCGGCATGCATTCGCTGCGCGGCGGCGATGTCGTCGGCGATCATACCGTCATTTTCGCCACCGAAGGCGAGCGGATTGAACTGGCCCACAAGGCCTCCAGCCGCAACTGCTTCGTTAACGGCGCCGTTCGCGCCATCAAGTTCCTCACGAAAGCGCAGCCCGGCATTTATGACATGCAGGACGTTCTTGGCCTGAAATAATTCCACCAACCAAACAATTATTTCCCATCATGAAAAAGCACATCGCCCTCCTCTGTCTTCTCTTGACCGAAGCCGTTATCTTCGCATCATGGCCCGCGACGTTGTATCTGGACGGAGGGGGACGATGGGACTACCGTGTTCCTATCTTCTTTGAAAACAAGGGGATGCAGGATATCGTCGGCGAATCTGTCGCTATCGCGATCCCGCAGGACGCGCCATTCATCGGACAAGCCGCTGGCACGCTCCGCATCGTCGATGACAAAGAACGGCAGCTCAAATTCGCCGTCGAAAACACCATCGGCGAAATCATCGAAGACGCCGCTGTCACGGCAGGCTGCATCCTCCACATCCCCCTATCCTGCCCCGCCAACAGCAAAACCGCTTTCTATGTCTATTACGGAAACAGCAAGGCGTGGACATCGCCGGATCGTCTGAAGACATTGACCAGCCTCGACTACAACGGCGGTTTCGAAAAAACTGCTAATGACTTCCCTATTGGCTGGCATGCATGGCAGGCGGACGCCAAACACAGAGTTTCTCTTTCAACACAATCGCCAGCCTCTGGCCGCTACTGCATTGCCATAGAAGCCGACAATGATGCGGATCCCACGTGGTTCAAATGCTCTCCGCATGACATTGCCGTCAGGCCTGGCGCGAAATGCACGCTCACCGTCAAAGTTCGCGCCGAAAATGTCAAAGGCCGCGCAGGTTGGTTCGTCCATGTCGGCAATGACGGCAACAATATGATGATCAACAATGTGCAGGAAGCGGGAGAAGGCACATACGGTTGGAGGCTTCTTAAAATCAACTTCACCGTTCCGGAAGGCGCGACGCGCGTCCATACAGGCAGCGCCCTCTACGGCACGGGTAAAGTTTGGTATGACGATTTCAATTTCACGACGGACAAGAAAAACGACTGGACGACTTCCTTTGGCGCAGTCGAAACCATGGAGCTGACGGAAGAAGGCCGTTACGCGGATGACGATTGGCTCTCCCATCGGCCCGCCTTGTTCGGCCTCGGCAAAAAACAGCCTTCCTACCTCTATCGTATTCCCATCCGCATTACGAACACGACAAACCGCGTGATCCGCAACGGCCTCGCCAGTATCGATTTCAACGCCGTCTGCCGCAACAAGAGCCGCCGCAACGCCATCCTGACGTTCGATGGCCATGAAATTGAAACCATTCCTCTTGGCTCGTCCGTCCTCTTCCCAGTTGCCATTCCGCCGAAAACCAGTCAGATTTTCTATGTTTATACTACGGAAAAGGAGCCTGGAGAAGACATTCCGAAAGAAGCACAGAACAAACTGGGCAGTGAAATTCTTTCAGACCAACTTTACGTCGAGGCTCCGGATCCCGCTGATACAGAACAATATGCGAAACTCGTGCTGTCCAGCGTCAATCTCGTCCGTAATCCGTCTTTTGAGAAAAATGCCGACGGCGTCCCGTTGGATTGGGAATGCGCAGGCGAAAAAGTAAAAGGAAACGGCCTTGTGTTTGGTCTCGCGGAGCCCAGCAGCTTTGGTTTCCGGCATGCCTATTTCACCGTTCCGAAGGATGCTCCAAAGGATTGGTGTGGATGGCGGCAAACTGTTGAGGTCAAGCCAAATACGCATTACATCTATGGCGCATGGGTCGCCTATGAAGACACAGATGTCGCCGTTGGTATCCATGCCCATCTTCATGATGGTGACGCAAAAGTTTTGCAATTCCTCAACACTTCCCAAAGCACTGGCAATGAACATAAGTGGTTGCCAATGTTCAGCTTTTGCATGACGCCGCCGGAAGCGAAAGATATTCAGATCCATTTGACCATGAACGGCCACGGCACCGTCCGCCATGACGGCGTGCTCGTTGCGGAAGTATTGGATGGCATTGCGGAGCCGATGGAATCGCGCCCCATTGCGCAGGAAGACATCGCCATCTGGCAGGTTAATCCTGTCGTCAAAACCTTCCGTGAAGATCTCCCCCCCTACATGTCCAGCGAAAACTCCTTCTTCGGGCAGCTTCGCATCCGAAAAGGCACGCCCGAACTGCTTTCTTTCTTCAACGTCGGACTGGCCCGCAATGAAGAGGAACCGCTCCAAATCGCCATCCGTTCAGGCGTCGATCTCAAAAATTGCGACATCTCCGTTGACGGTCTGGATGGATCTGGCGTGACCGCCTCCATCGGCGTCATCGGCTATGTGCCGCTAGACTCAAAGTCTTCCTATTACGGTTCTAAGGAAGACGACTGGATCCAACTCTATCCCCAAAACAACGGCAACAGCGACGGATGGGCCGGATGGTGGCCCGATCCAATCGTCCCGACCATCCGCTTCAATCTACCTGCCAACCAGACGCAGCCGCTTTGGATTTCCTTCAAAGCACCCGCCAACGCGAAGGCGGGCAATTATCGCATCTATGTGAAAATCGCCAACGGCGATCAAACGCTGTTCGTTCCAGTCCGTCTGTCCGTCTGGAATTTCGCGCTCCAAAAGGATGCCACCTTCCCTGCCGTCTATGATTTCCGTTGGGACAATCGTTGGAATCGCCCAGGCCTCGACAACCGCGAAGCAAGACGCGCTGTTTATACCTTATATAAAGAAAAGAAAGTCTGCCCAGACCATGTCCTCGCGGATCCAGTCTTCAAATACGACAAAGATACGAAAACCATCACGGCCGATTTCACGCTATTCGACAAAGAGGCCGCGTGGTATTTCGATGAAATGAAATTCCCTGTCGCCTACACCCCCGGCTTCTTCTATCTCTTCGGCTGGGCCTTCCCGCCGAAAGCCATCTTCGGCGAACAGCCCTTCGAAGGCGAATATCCATGGGCCAACAACGAGCCGCGCGATACGCTTCGCCCGCAATATGTCAAAATCTACCAGACCTGCCTGAAGCTCTTCATGGACCATTGCCGCGAAAAAGGATGGGACGACAAATTCGTCCTGTATATTTCCGACGAGCCGCACTTCTATCACAAATACGTCGTTGATCAGATGAAGGCAGTCTGTTCCATGATCAAAGCCGTCGAGCCGAATCTGCTCATTTATTCCTCCACATGGAATCATTGCAAAGATTGGGATGGTTATCTTTCTCTTTGGGGCGCAGGACATTACGGCTGCTTCCCCGAAGAAGAGATCAAAGACCGCATCAAACAGGGCGATAAATTCTGGTTCACGACGGATGGACAGATGTGCACGGATACGCCATACTGCGCCATCGAACGGCTTCTCCCGCACTATTGCTACAAATACGGTGCCGACGCATATGAATTCTGGGGCGCCACATGGTTCACCATCGATCCATGGAAATACGGATGGCATGCCTACATCAAGCAGACATCCGCCCCGCACATCAAGCCGTCATGGACACGCTATCCCAATGGCGATGGCTATCTTATGTATCCTGGAATCGCCGTGTCAGACGGCAGACCCATCTCATCCATCCGTCTCGAAGCCGCTCGTGACGGTGTTGAAGACTACGAATATCTCCAAAAGGTCAAATTCCTTTTCCGCGCGAAGGAAAATCATCGTGCTCTCGAAGCGCGCGACATCATCGCAGAGGCGGAAAAGCTTATCAGCATGCCGTCCGCTGGTGGACGTTTCAGCACGAAAATCCTTCCGGATCCAGACGCTCTCTACGTCCTCCGTTATCGCATGGGCAACTTCCTGAACCGATAATGGCATTTTATACAGATAGATAAAAAAGCGTCTTGAAAAAAATCTTTGAAGAAGAGGAAAAAAACATTTGCTTTTATTTATAGGCGGTATATTTTAGGTTTTATTGATTAAGTGTGAGAGCTTAGTATTCGTGCCCCCCTTGAGTTCCAAGTCAACAAAAAAGGAGTCTGCCATGAAGAAATTTACGCAATTCACACTGATTGAGCTATTGGTGGTTATCGCGATCATCGCGATTCTGGCCGCCATGTTGCTCCCCGCCCTCGCGAAAGCCCGTGAAAAGGCCTATGCCGTCTCCTGCACATCCAACCTCAAACAGCTCGGGCTTGGTTTCCTGCAATACACATCGGACCATGACAACATCCCGTGCTATGGCATGTACGCCAGCGACCCGTCGGGCGTCCCGTACTGGTACGACTACATCGCCCCCTATGTGGAAGGCGGCGGCAATACCTCCGGCAAGGTCAGCGGCGTGTGGAACAAATCCATGAAGTCCTTCATGTGCCCGTCCGTCACCTATGACCGCGGCTACGGCTGCAACGGCACCGTCACGCCGTGGGGCAATTTCACCGCCACGAGCACCATCCGCAAGCTCGGACAGTACCCCAACCCCTCCTGGACGGATGTTTTCGTGGACGCCGCGAACTGCAGTTCGGACATCACCAACTACTCCACGGACGCCACCAAATGGATCGGCCTCCAGACCGGAGCCACCCAATACCAGGTCTATTATCCCGGCGGCAGCAACTATACGACGCTTGACCAATGGAACAACCAGGCCCGCCGCCCCATCTGCCGCCACAATTTCATGGTCAACACACTGCTCATGGACGGCCATGTCGAAGCCATCGCATGGCGCAAGTTCTTCGGCCCGTTGCCCGGCGGCTACCCGACGCAGTCCGCAGACAACCATTGGGATCAGTACTGATTTCGTTTCCATCCATAAACTAAACGTCATTTGACAACATCCCGCGCTTCTTATTGAAAAAGCGCGGGATTTTTTTTGCATTTTTATATTGACATTTATCGATATGAATTGTAAATTGTCAATTAGTATTGAGAATTATCAATTTTTCTCTTGGAATCCAAAGAATAAACCAAAGGAGCCAAACATGAAAAAAATCCTGCAATTCACACTGATCGAGTTGCTGGTGGTCATCGCAATCATCGCGATTTTGGCCGCCATGCTACTTCCCGCATTGGCGAAAGCCCGCGAAAAGGCCTACGCCATCTCCTGCACATCTAACCTCAAACAGTTGGGCCTTGGTCTTCTGCAATACACGCAAAATCATGACAATATTCCCTGCTATGGCCGTTTCAATGCAACTGGCGAAAGTCCCTATCCATCTTGGTATGACTACATCGCCCCCTATGTGGAAGGTGCTGCTAATACAAACGGCAAAATCAGCGGTGCTTGGAACAAAAACATGAAGACCTTCCAATGCCCATCCGTCACCTATACACGTGGCTATGGCAACCAAAGCACTGTCATGCCATGGGGCGCATCGAATTCCGTAACCGCCATCAAGAAGCTCGGTCAGTATGCGACACCTTCGTGGACATCCATCTTCGCAGATGCGCAACAATGTACGTCTGATGCTCTTGGCATCATGGATGCCTCTAAATGGCCAGCCTTGGGCAAAGGCGCAGCGGATTATCAGTTCCGCAACCCGCCCATTAAAGATTCCGATGATCAGTGGGGCAATAATTCTCGTCTGGCGGTTCCCCGTCACAATGGGATGATCAACACCGCCTTTATGGATGGCCATGTAGAAGCCGTCCAGTGGCGCAAATGGTACGGTCCGTTGCGTGACGGCCATGCGACTGGTTCCGCCGATTGCCATTGGGATGTCAACTGATTCCTATTCAGCAGATTAGAGACAATTAAACAAATCCCGCGCTTCTTTTTTTGAAAAAGCGCGGGATTTTTTTGCATTTTTATATTGACATTCATTGATTCATATTGTAAATTGTAAATTGGAAACAAAAAATATAAATATTCTCTTGGAATCCAAAGAATAAACCAAAGGAGCCAAACATGAAAAAAGTCCTGCAATTCACACTGATTGAGTTGCTGGTGGTTATCGCGATCATCGCGATTCTGGCCGCCATGCTGCTTCCCGCGTTGGCGAAGGCCCGTGACAAGGCCTATGCCATCTCCTGCACGTCTAACATGAAGCAGCTCGGTCTTGGATTCCTGCAGTACACGCAGGATCATGACAACATCCCATGCTGGGGCATGTACCAGTCCGAGCCATCAGGCGTTCCGTACTGGTATGACTATCTCGCCCCCTATGTGGAAGGCGGAGCCAATTCGAACGGCAAGATCGCCGGTTCATGGAACAAGTCCATGAAGACCTTCAAATGCCCGTCAGTCACCTACGACCGCGGCTATGGTTGCAACGGCATCGTCATTCCATGGGGCAATTACACCGCCACGAGCACCATCCGCAAGCTTGGACAGTATCCGAACCCCTCATGGACAGATGTTCTGGCCGATGGCGCAACCTGCAGTGGAGATGTCGTCAACTATTCGACGGATGCCTCCAAGTGGCCTCTTCTCCAGACTGGCGTCACCCAATACCAACTCACCTATCCAGGCGGCAGCAACTACACGCAGATGGACCAATGGAACAACCAGGCCCGCCGCCCCATCTGCCGTCACAATCTCATGGTTAACACGTTGCTCTTGGACGGCCATGTCGAAGCCATCCAGTGGCGTAAGTTCTTCGGCCCGTTGCCCGGCGGATATGCGACGCAGTCCGCAGACAACCATTGGGATCAGTATTAATTCCATTCAAACGGCAATCTGATCACGACTGACCACATCCCGCGCTTCTTTCACAAGAAGAAACGCGGGATTTTTTCTGCTTTTTTATATTGACATTCATTGATTCATATTGTAAATTACCAATTGGAATTGAAAAAATATAAATTTTCTCTTGGAATCCATAAAATAAACCAAAGGAGCCAAACATGAAAAAAATCCTGCAATTCACACTGATCGAGTTGCTGGTGGTCATCGCGATCATCGCGATTCTGGCCGCCATGCTGCTCCCCGCCTTGGCAAAGGCCCGCGAAAAGGCCTATGCCATCTCCTGCACGTCCAACATGAAGCAGATTGGCCTCGGCTTCATGCAGTACACGCAGGACAGCAACGACATCCCCTGCTGGGGCATGTTCGCCAACGATCCGAACGGCGTCCCCTACTGGTATGACTATCTCGCCCCCTATACGGAAGGCGGTAGCAATACCTCTGGAAAGGTCAGCGGCGTCTGGAACAAGAACATGAAGACCTTCCAATGCCCATCCGTCACCTACGAACGCGGCTACGGCGACCAAGGTGTCGTCATGCCGTGGGGCAATTTCACTTCGCCTGCCACTATCCGTAAGCTCGGCCAGTACAAGACGCCGTCATGGACATCCCTCTTCGCGGATGCGCAGCAGTGCACATCAGACGCTCTCGGCGTCCTTGATGCCCAAAAATGGGTCAACATGGGTAAAGGTGCCGCCCATTACCAGTTCGTCAATCCGCCCATCAAAGATTCCGATGACCAGTGGGGCGACCACTCCCGTCTGGCAGTTCCGCGTCATAACGGACTGATCAACGCCGTTCTCATGGATGGCCATGTGGAAGCCGTTCAGTGGCGTAAATGGTACGGCCCGTTGCGTAACGGCCATGCCAGCGGTTCCGCCGATTGCCATTGGGACACCGAATGACATTCCTCTCAAACGCGCCCTGTTCGTCATGAACAGGGCGATATGCAAGCCTAAAGCCTTGTTTAAAGCCGTCTCGCTTTGAACTTTTGGCTTTAGGCTTTATTTTTTATAGGTGTGTCGTTTTTTGTCAAATCAAACCATTTCATCATCGGAGCAAACATGAAAACGTATTGTATTGTCGGAACCGGCGGCCGTTCGTGGATGTACACCAATGCCCTCATGGGCGATTTCAAAGAATACGGGCAGTTGCTCGCTTTCTGTGACCTCAATCAGGCCCGCATGGACTATTACAACAAGAAAATCAACGACAAATTCGGCCATGCCCCCCTGCCGACCTATCGTCACTACGACTTCGACAAGATGATTCTCGAACAGAAGCCGGACCGCGTCATCGTCACCTCCATGGACCGCACACACCATCATTACATCTGCCGCGCCATGGAACTCGGCTGCGATGTCATCACGGAAAAACCCATGACGATGGACGCTGAAAAATGCCAGCAGATCAT
>JAEEGG010012673.1_pt1 | contig 18148 bp, 13 predicted proteins | sample 9134161 | NCBI WGS metagenome assembly JAEEGG01 (sample SAMN16246543, study PRJNA631951) | gut metagenome | biome: gut microbiome; feature: rumen; material: CR-attached | host: Bos | place: Iran: Karaj | collected 2018-10 | reverse complement strand
ATACCCTAACTTGTAAACCATCCAACATTTCCAGTGTACGTGCAACTGGTAACCCAACCACGTTGTAGTAGCAACCGTTGATAGACTTGATCAAGCGCGCACCATTCGTCTGAATGCCGTAAGCGCCAGCCTTGTCCATCGGGTCCTTAGAATTTACATAATCTTTGATTTCTTGTAAGGTGCAGTTTCTAAAAAACACCTCTGTTTTCTCTTCGGACGCGCTAAGGATTTCGCCGTTACGTGCAATGGCGACACCTGTAATTACAAAATGGCTACGATTGTTTAGTTTGCCTAACATTTCAATAGCATTTGCTTCGGATTTGGGCTTGCCCAGCGGAACGTTGTCCAAAAAAACGAGCGTGTCAAAACCGAGCACATACGCATCGCGTTCCTGGCGAGATACGGACAACGCCTTGATGCAGGCATTTTCACGCGGGAAGTCAAGCGGATTTGTGCTTGTGGGCTTTTCATCTTCGCCCGAGACGACCACGCGGAAGTTGATTCCAAGCTGTTTTAAAATTTCGGAACGGCGCGGAGAACCGCTTGCCAGTACAATTTCAGATTCAGTCATCATACATCTTTCGTCTCTCGTCTATAGGCTCAAAGAGCCGTTCTCTCGTCTAACTTAGTCATAACTCTTTGTATCGGTGCTGCCTGCGTTGAGCTTGATATCAGGCAAGTCGCGGACATACACGGAGAAGCTCCAACCTGCGGCAGGGCCAGTCGGCGTCCATGTGAAATCGAGCTGCCAGCAATGCAACACACGTTTGAACGTAAATTCATGCGAGACAAACTTGCCTTCGTTATAATCGTAACGGGTGCTATAAGAAACATCCCAGTTGACCGTCGGCTGGAACGTTGCCGAGATACCCGTTGAATGCGAAATGTTATCCTTGAACAAATTCTTAGCCACGCGAGTACTGCTGAACGAATAGCGGTAATCCAAGCTCAAAGACCAATTGAGCATTTCATACTTTTCAAGCTGTGAAGGAAGACCGCCATTAAACGTACCGCTCCAGTGGAAACTCTTTGAAAGTTCATAGCCCCAATACGTGAGTTCTGGGAACCTTACCTTGTTCGGATTCGTATCATACTTATGGTAGAAGCTGTGGCGCGTATTGATGGTAAACATGTAATCCGGCAAAATCTGGAAGCCGAATGAAGACGATATATCGGAGAAATTCAGCGAGTCCGCCGCAAAGTTATACGAGAAACTATGCCTAGTCGTAAGCAAGCGACGAGTGCCATACTGGTCTTCTACCGCCTTAGCCTTCTTGGCAGAATCTCCACGACTTGTATCCACATGTCCCGCCACCTTGAGGTACTTGATATCAAAGTCGTTATTCAAACTGAATCCAACTGTCTGCTGTTTTTGCTGGTATGGGTACTGTCCCAAGTACGGGTGTGGAGCAAAAGTTTTCACCGTATCAATTTCAGGAGCATACGTATAAGACACGCTCGGAGACAGCACATGGCGAATACCCGTAAAGCGCCCAATTTCAGGAACCCATATACCGTAAAGTTTCGTATCGGCAGTCAAGCTATAACTGTGGTTGTACGCTACATTACCATAAGTCCCTTCTTCAGGATTAAAGCTCAAATAGCGCTTTCTCTTGTACAAAGAATCGTTCGGATTGCGCCAGGACGTACCCGTCCAATACCCAGTAAATGTAGCTCTCGGGGTAATGTTGATCACGTCAAAAAGACGACCCGAGTAATCCAAAGTGTATGTTCCCGTATAACCCAGGTAATGCGCCGTTGTATCCTTATTGAGCGTTGTATCACGTTCGCGATGCGACTTGTAGTTAAAGCGGTTCGTAAAGCTGTAATTGAACTTTTCAAGGAACGACTGGAACGAACCGTCTTCGGCAGCCACCTCGCCTTCTTCCAGTTCAAAGTTGAAAAGGTTTCCGCTCATGCGGTACTGGATATCGGGCAAGTCTCTTTCGAGCATCCCCGTCGTGAGGTTTTGGTTCTGCGAGACCTTGACCGTCAAGCTCTTGTTGTTGCCGAATTTACCGGAGTAAGCCAACGAGGCATTCGCCTGCTGGTTCAAAATAGTGCTAGATTCCAAGGAATTTTTTTTACGGACATCAGTGCTACTTACAAACGAGCCCTGGCCACTCAACGTATGCTTCGCATCGGGAGTCAAGTTCTGGTTATGCGAAAAATCGATATCGTAACCGCTACGACTAAAGTCGAATTCCTCAAGGTAGCTCGTGTACTTGATGTGACCATCTAACAAATAGCGTTTCTTATAGCGGATTTCACCCGACAAGGTAGACTTTTCAAACCGAGCCTCGTCACCTTCAATAATGTCTGCTGAAAGAGTCGCATCCCAGTAATCGTTCGCAGCGTAATAGAAACCGATATTGCGCAAGTAGTAGCCCTGCTTTTGGTCACCACCGAACTTCGGCGTCAAAAGACCGGACTTACGCCCGCTCTTGAGCGGAGCCACAATCATCGGGAGAACCGCCACAGGCACATCGGCTATGTTCAAGACCACCGGCCTTGCCGTAATCGTTTCCTTGGGCTTCACCACCATGCGGCGGCCATAAAAGTAGAAGTGCTGGTGCGTCGTATCGTTACACGTACTGAAGTCGCCACGCGCAATCTGGATTCGAGTATCCGGAAGGCGGCGGACTTCCATACCATTCAGTTGCTGGTTATCCTGGAACGTGGTCGCATAATACACCTCGCCGATTTTGGACTTGAGGTTGTACTTGAGGCGCATCCCCGAAAGCGATGGATTCTTGGTTTCGCGAAGCACAGGATTTCCGCTGGCGGCAAGAATCTGATTTTTCTGGTCCATCCAGATAGTATCGGATTCTAGCGTTGCAGTGCGGTACTTGAGCTGGGCGGACTTGTTCAGGTTGAACGTAGAAGTCTCTACATCGTACACAAGGTCGACCGCATGGTATTCAATCGTATCTACCCCGGTCGTATCGTTCATCCAATCCACCTCGGTCGTATCTTCTACAGGCTGTTCGCGCTCTTCAAGTTCAAAGCGGGTCATTTCCTCGCCGAAAGAGCAAGGAGCAAAGACCGCAGCGATAAACAATGCGATAACGGCCCACAGACAACGATGGGTTTTGGATAAAATCACGGTTCCACAAGATAGAAAAAAAGAACGCTCCAAATATAGAGCGTTCTCCGAATTTTTGTTTAAAGCGCGAATTTAGTAAAGCAGCCACGAACGGCGCAAATTACTTGAGCACAGCGTTTGCACCGCTCACAGCGCCATTGTGGTCAATGGAAATAACATAGCGGCCGCTCGGAATCTGAGAACCGTTCCAGTTGATCGTATTGACACCAGCGACAGCATTGTCGAGGCTAAGCGTTGCAATCTGTTCGCCATCAGCGCTCAGGATTGTAACGGTAGCGCGGCCCGGAGACTTGAGGGCAAACGAAACAGCCTTGCGGTTGAAAAGACGGAGGCTTGCATCACCCGAGCGGACCGGAGTCGTCTTGGTGAACTTCGGAGTGGTCTTTGCCTTTTCCACATAAACGCCATTGACATCAGCAGAGGCAACAGAAACATCGTTCTTGATGAGGTTTCCGCGGCTGAGCACCGCGACGAGCTGCTTGTCATTTTCGGTAGCGCTAGCAAAAGTTTCAAGTTCCTGAGCGTTTACGCGTTCCTTATCGCCATACCAGTTCTTGACGGCCTTGTTGTCCAAGTCCTTCACGGTAATCTGGGCGCGACGAACCACTGTAGAATAGGTTTCGCCATTGCTCGTGTAAGTGATTTCGAGCGGCTTATTGACCTGGCCACGAAGCTGAGCCTTGGAAAATTCAATGTTCTGGCCCTTGAGGCTGACACCGTCAACAGCGGTAATCACGTCGCCGGCACGGAGATTGGACTCTGCAGCCGGAGTTCCCGGGATAACTTCTGCCACGTGAACGCCTTCCGCCACCTGGTAAATAGTGATGCCGACACCACCAAAGGATTCGTCAGCCATGAGCGGAGCGGTCATCATAGCGGCAATCAAAGAAGCCTTAACAAAAGAATTCATAATAATCTCCTTAAGATTTTACTTCCTTAATATACATTAAAAATTTGTTATTTCAAGCGACTTTACCTAGAAAATAGAGCCCAAAAGGACGCAAAAACCTAAAAAGGCAGGTTTTTATCCTCGTCATCGTCAATGGAGTCCAATTTATTAAAATCTTCAACAACATTCTGATTTCTATAAATAACCTTATACCATTGCGGAAGACAATTATTCCAATCCAACAATGAGCATTCCAACATATCAAAAGTCATGAGTTCCGGATTAACAAGATTCCAACGCTCCAAATCGCCACAAAAGGCACTACGATAAAACATACCGCCAAAACTTCTACACATTCCAACATCCCAATTCGAGATATCTCCATTAAACACGGATCCATGAAACATATCATCCATAGATCTCACGTGCGACACATCCCATTTAGAGATATCCCCATTAAACTTAGAATAACGGAACATGTCATCCATGCGATTCACTCGGGACACATCCCATTTAGAAAGGTCTCCATTGAAAACTGACCCCTCAAACATATTACTCATGCATTGAACATTTGAAACATTCCACTCCGATATATCTCCGTTAAATGCGGAATATTTAAACATTCCGTACATACTATCAACGTTTGCCACATCCCAACGGCTAATGTCGCCATTGAAATCAGAGCCCGAAAACATTTCGTCCATATTGATCACATTGGACACGTCCCACTGGCTTATATCCCCATTAAACGTATGGTTCGGACAAGTAAACAGTCCCGTCATTTCCACCATTGGAGATACATCTATAAAGTTCAAGTCACAATTCGGTCCCAAGCGTTGAATGGTATCATAAACCAATCTTCTCAGTTCTTCAAGATCGCGCACCACAACTTTATCCGACATACAATTCACCTCTTTTATTTTAATATCGTTTTATATATCGCCATTGTAAACTGTTTTCCGAATGACAGTCTCTCATTTTTGCCCTTGACAAAAAAAGTCATTTTTACTATATTTGGAACGTGATGCAAAAATCATGCATACACTAAATTTCATTTTTCAATTTTAAATTTCCATAAAATTCTTTTTTAACGCCCCCAAGAGAAAAAAATTTTGGGGATATTGTACCCTTTTGAATAAAAGGTGCGGTATTCTCGCCTATATATGAGGTCATCATGAATAAAAAAGAATACTTCAAGAACATCGCCAACAAGCTCCAGAGCAACACGCCGCAAGGCTGCACAAGCTCCAAGTTCACGCTTTTGAAGGTGTTGGAATACTGGGTCCGTTATTTGCAAGCAAACCCCGACTATCTCAACCCTGAAGCAGTCGTCGGCCTCATGGATTTTGAAACACAAACCGAACTCGTCAACGCACTCGCCCAAATTGACAGACAAAATAAACTTGACGGTTCCGCACCTCTCTCCGTCGCACGCGGCAACTACTGCGGCGCACATGGAGCAATATTCCTCAAGAAATACCCGCACAAAGATTTCCACGTTGAGGTCGCCCGCAGCATCGAAAATATCAAGCACCTTTCCAAGGACGTTTTCACCGATAATGAATGGAAGCGTTTTCTCAACACTGTCATTCCGCTGTTCATGAAATTCGCCTGGCAGGAACTCAACAAAGGCACCGACGAAAGCGACTCCACCATGCAGCGAGTTGAAAAGCTCCAGGAAATGTTCCACCTGAACGACGACGAAATTGAACTCATTCTCTATCTCTGGATTCAGGAATACGATGAAATGGACGTCAAAAGCATCAAGAAGCGCTTGACTTGCGGGATGAGGACCCGTTTCACGGAAAAAGACTTGGAACTCATCCCCATCGCCACCGGACTTTCCAAGCAGCGACTTTCTGAACTGACCAACAGCGATGCGCTCATTTCCAAGCTCGGCATTCTTGACAACGATATGGATCTGGACGGAGACATTGTCCGCCACCTGAACGGTCAAAACGAGATTACTAAAGTTGGCGATATCGGCATTGCCGAAGATTCCAAGATTCCGTTCGAGACACTCGCCAAGGACCGCCCGGAAGCAGACACGCTCGTGTACTTGCTCGCCAATCACGATTACAAGAAGCCGCTCAACATTCTGTTCTACGGTCGCGCGGGTACCGGCAAGACTGAGCTTTCAAAAGCACTTGCCAATGAACTCGGACTCAAGATGTACACCATCAAGGCGCCAGCGGAGCAAGACCGATTCGGTGGCGAAGGCGGCATGTACGATGCAATTCTCCGCCGCCGCGTGCGCACACTCCGACTCGCTGCCTGGCAATGCGAAAACACAAACGCCATTATTCTCGTCGATGAAGCCGACCAGATGCTCAACTGGCTTGAAAAAGGTATGCTCAACATGCTCATGGAAGACATCCACACGCCCATCATCTGGATTTCAAATTCCATGACGTTCGTCGAAGAAAGCACCCGCCGCCGTTTTGACTTTTCGATGGAATTCAAGAACTTTACGGCGGAAAAACGCGCTTTGCAACTGCACTCCGTGTTGAACGCGCTCCACGTTCCCGACATGATCAGTGAAGAAGAGATCCAGAACATCGCCGCGGAATACCCCGTCACTGTCGGCGGCTACACCAAGGCAGTCCAAAACGCCATCCCCGCCGCCAAGCAGGACAAAGGAATCGCGGTCACCGTCATCCGCAAAATGCTCGATGCCCATGCGAACTTGCTCAACATCGCCCGAGACAACACCCGCGAAAAGACAACGCATGCCCCCGCCTACACGCTGACCGGGCTCAACATCGACCAGAACATTGACGACATTGTTGAAATTGCAGAAAATTTCAATGGAATCTGGGACAAGCTTAACGACAAAGATGCAGCACAATCACTGAACATTCTGCTCTACGGCGCACCGGGAACAGGCAAAACTGAATTCGTGCGATTCCTCGCACGCAAGCTGAACAGGAATCTCGTCGTCAAGCGCGCTAGTGACTTGCTCGGGATGTACGTCGGCGAAACCGAAGCCAAAATCAAGGCCGCTTTCGAAGAAGCTGAAGAACGCAAAGCCATCCTCTTCTTCGATGAAGCCGACAGCTTCTTGAACGACCGCAACGGAGCCGTCCGCAATTTCGAAGTAACGCAGGTCAACGAACTCTTGACGCAGATGGAAAACTTCAACGGGATTTTCATAGCCGCCACAAATTTCAACGCAAGACTCGACAACGCCTCCCGCCGCCGCTTCGCGCTCAAGGTCAAATTTGACTACCTCACCCGCGAAGGGATTGAAACAGTATGGCACTCGTTCTTCCCCAAGCTCGAATGCCCCGCACAAGTCAAACACATGATGACTCTTGCCCCGGGCGACTTCAGCGCGGTCTACAACCAGTTGCGTTACTTGCCCGCGCACAAGCTCACCGCCGACTGCATCGCTGACGCTCTTGAAAAAGAAGTCGAAGCGAAGGAAGGATGTAACAGAAGAAAGATGGGGTTCTAAAACGAGAAAGCTCCGCAGACTTTAATCTGCGGAGTTTTTCTGCAAAGTTCTTTTACGCAAAAAAATGGCCCGCCGGTTTGAATGCCGACGGGTCGTTCTAAAAAAAATAGGTGCTAAATTTCATCAAATTCATCATCAGCAATATTATATAGATTGCTTTGGGGTGTCGCTAAATCGACATCTTTATTTTCTTTTTTCTGTTCCGGTTCGTCCGGCATATAACCAGTCTTCAAAATATTCCTGATTCTGTCCAGAAGGTACTGGACTTTAGATGAAACCGCGACCTTAGACTTTTTCGAAACATTCCATTTAATCAATGCATCATTCAATTGTCCCTGCATAGCAGCAAAAATACACGACAACATAAATTCACTTGTTCGATTTTGAATGCCGTTACGCATCAGACCGAAGCGGTCCAAAATTTTTTTGACATCTACCAACAGAAATTCTTCATCGGAGTTTTTTCGTGAAAATTCCTTCCAGTACGTCAAATCCATTTGCGGCCATCCAGTCAATTTTTCATAGAACTCCTTAAAACCATCATAATTGAATGTTTGGTTATAAGAACATTCATCCCACATGGCTATGGTAACTGCAAAATGGAATAGAAATACACTAGATAGAACAAAATGACGATCCGGATTTTCCTTGGACAAAGCCAAGTTCTTAGCTTGGATTTCAGCCCATTGATCTCTATTGTAGTCTATACAGAACCAACTATCGCATCTTGGTTCTGTGTTAAAGACATTCTTGATGTCTTCTTTGTATTCATTTTCCAGATATTTTTTGATCATAATAATTCCTTGTAAAAAAGAAATTGATACAATAAACCCACCCATATATTATCGTTAAATGGGTGGGTTTATTGTAAAATGACTCTACCCCGCCTCTCTACTCATCATCTTCGTCAAACATTTCATCTTTTTCGTCAAACATTTCATCATCATCGTCATCAAACATATACTCTTTATCTGTAACATTTGACAGATTCCACTGACTGATGTCGCCTTTGAATTTTGAATATTGAAACATGCCGCTCATTTCCGTCACATTTGCGACATTCCATTGACTGATATCACCATTAAATTCGGAACCATGAAACATATCTTTCATATTCGTCACATGGGATACATTCCAATGGCTGATGTCGCCATTGAACTTAGAACATTGAAACATGCCATACATATCTGTCACATTTGACACATCCCATTGACTAATATCGCCGTTGAATTTAGAACACCAAAACATTCCCATCATATTAGTCACGTTTGATACATTCCACCCGCTGATATCGCCATTGAATTCAGTGTTGCCAAACATATTGTTCATATCCGTCACGTTCGATACATTCCATTGACTGATATCGCCGTTAAATTGTGAGCTGACAAAAAGCCCCTCCATGTTCGTTACATTCGACACATCCCATTGACTTATATCACCATTGAAATCAGAACCGCGAAACATATCCGTCATATCCGTCACGTTCGATACATCCCACCCACTGATATCGCCATTAAACTTGTTTCTCAATCGTGTTTTTCTATTCCATTCCCCATACTCCTCATCGGGGATTTCTTCGCCGTAATCATTAAAAATTCGCGTAAACCCAAACAACTTGCGCATATTCGTCACTTGCGACACGTCAATATAATTCAAGTCGCATTGCAAACCCTTTCTTTCAATCGCTGCATCAATAATCTCCATAAGATTATAACAGTCGGTAGCAACAACTTTCTGATTCCGTTCATTGATCCCATACCAGGACGGATAGCAATTCGCCCATTCCGTAGCTGAATCTTTAAACATATCATCCTTAAGCGTCTCATTTGATACATTCCACTGACTAATATCTTTGTTAAACACGGAATTAACAAACATCATACTCATATCAGTCACATTTGATACATTCCACCGGCTAATATCACCATTGAATCGAGAATTGACAAACACACTCCTCATGTCTTTCACGCACGACACATCCCACTGACTGATATCGCCATTAAAAGAAGAGTAAAAAAACATCGCTTTCATGTCTGTCACATGGTGGACATCCCATTGACTGATATCGCCATAAAAATGACTTCTTTCTAAAGCTTTTCTCTGCGACTCATCCAATTCTTCTTCGGGAATGATTTCTTCCGTTTCATAATCAAATGGACAAAAACCAAACAGCCAACTCATATCCGTTACCTGCGACACATCGATAAAATTCAAGTCGCATTCATAACCGTTTCTTTCAATTGCCGCATCAATAAGTTCAATAAGATGATCACGATCCCGAGCAACAACCTTATGGACCTGTTCATCTTTTCCATACCAAGATGGATAGCGATTGTTTTTTTCAATACCAGAGTTGAGAAACATACTATCCTTAATCGTCTCTTCTGAGACATTCCACTGACTGATATCACCTGCAAATAGGGAATCTCTAAACATTCCCCTCATATTTCTCACATTCGACACATCCCACTCACTAATATCGCCATTGAATTGTGAACGGACAAACAAATATCTCATATTCGTCACTTGCGACACGTCAATATAATTCAAATCACACTCTGGACCATTTCTTTTAATTGATGCTTTAATCATTTCAATAAGATTTTCACGGTTCTCGGCAACAACCCCATTTACTCGTTCACCCTTATACCAGGACGGGTAACACATAGCCCATTCCGTAGCGGAGCCGTCAAACATACCGTAAAAATTTTTCACATTAGACACATCCCACCCACTAATATCGCTATTGAATGGAGAATGATAAAACATAGAAGTCATATCATTCACGTTCGATACATCCCAATGGCTGATGTCACCACTGAACCGAGAACAGCTAAACATACACGCCATGTACGTCACATTAGACACATCCCAATGACTGATATCGCCATTGAATTTAGACCTCCAAAACATGCTTCCCATATCCGTCACGTTTGATACGTTCCACCCACTAATATCGCCATTAAACTGAGAGAAAGCAAACATTTCTCTCATGCTCCTCACATTTGACACATCCCATTTACTAATGTCGCCGTTAAACGGGGAATGGCTAAACAATTCGCTCATATCATACACTTGCGACACGTCAATAAAATTCAGGTCGCACTCATAACCATTTTCGTCAATGGCTTTACGGATAAGTTCAATAAGATGTTCTTTATTTTTGGCGATCATAATAAATCCTCTTTTTAGCCCACTTGAGTGAGCTTGTCATAGATGTAGCAAATTTTTTCTTCAGTTCGGTTTGCCTTGTAGACCAAGCGGTCTTCAACCTTGCCAATTCTGGTGGAGAAATAGAGACCATCCTGAGTGAGCATTTGAGCGTAGTCCGACACCTTGTAATCTCGCAGCAGATTGGAGTTATTTTCGACGTACTGAACTTTTGATTCGTAACGGTAGAAGTCAATGTAACGGTCAGGATTGCAAAAGTGGAGCAGACCGTTGCGGATGGGGGCGAGCGAATCAAGCTTGGTTTTGAAGACGAAATGGACCAGAGCCTGTTTCAGCTCGAACAAATTTTTGAACGTTGGCTTTTTCGGCCAAGAGATGAACTGTTCAAAGATAGAATAGATCAACATCAGTTCTTTTTTGCGAGCGGGTCGAGTTGTCGATGTACTCCAGAGACCTTGCCCTACATAGTAATCATCAATGTAATCAGCCCAACCTTCATTGATAGAAAGTGCCTTGCCATATTCACCGCAAGAAGTTTCGCAAAAAGAAATCCCCAAGCTCCACAACCAGTAGAAATGAGCTGCCAGCAGTAGTAATTTTTCCACGAGCGTTTCGGATGTCGCCAAAAGCTTGTATTCTTTCGTGACCCGCTTAGCGATTAGTTGTTCAAAGCAAGCCTTTGTATTATTGTGGCCGACACCCCGGATTAAGTCGGAAAATCGATAGTCGCTTTCGTAAAATTCTATGGTGCCATCTTCATTGAGTATTGCGGGTGCCGAAAAATCGATGGCGCGGTCTTCAACAAGAGTTTTTTTGATGAACGCATCGAACAATGCGTAGATTTTTTCATTTTCCTCCAGCTTAAAGCGTGGAGAGTCATTTGTCTGTACAGCACAAGACATATCCATAACTTACCTCTTTAATTAATGGATTAAAAGTCAAATAACGATGTCAAGGAAAAACGACAGAGGGAAACAGGAAAAACAATTAATTTTCCTTAAACCCTAAACAATATTTTCATTAAACAATTATAAAACCAAACTCATAAAAGCCGGGCTAATATAGTAAAAAATATGACTTTTGTCAAGGTCATTTTTTGTCACTCCAGCTAGTTGACAAATTCAGGCAAAATAACGATACAGAAAAAAAAAGGAGATTTTTATGAATTCTGCTACCGTTATTTTTTCTAACATGGGCGACACGGACACGTTGGTTCTCAAGCATATCTGGAAGGATCTCCCGAACGTCAAAGTCATTGAAATTAATAGTTTCAACGGTCCATGGTCAAAGAAAGTTGAACAAGCGTTGCTCACCGAAAAAGACACTATTATATTATGTGGGCATGGCTACCCAAGCGGACTTTTATCCCCACAAACTCACGGCAATCCATTTATTATATCAGAAAAGAACGTCCGCCACATCAAGGCAAAACGCGTTATCGGAATTTGGTGCTACGCATCGTCATTTGCAAAGAGCATGAATCTCAGCGGATTTTTCTCGTCGATGTTCATCAGCAACCCCACCGAAGCTCTCATCAACGGCTGTACAAAATCAAACGGCGAAACAATCACCCGTGAAGAAATTCTGTTCGGTCAACGATTAAGCAAGCTCATCGCAAGCGATATTCCGATGAGCGAATGGAAAAAGAAACTGGTCGAACAGGCCGACACCAGCATCGATGTCGTAAAATTCAATTACAGCGGGCTGACGTACTTAGAATAACTCTATTCCGTCAATTCACGAGCTTCTTCATTAGAGGGGCGGTCGTCTTCGTAATCCTTGATAGTCTTGTCGCCCGGCACAACGATAAGTCCAAGGGTTACCGGCTCGCCCTTCAAATTGATGTAGGCTTCCAGGTAAAGCGTGGTCGAGAGGCGGATTAGGCGCAAATCCATCATGGTTCCGCCCTTGTGGATGCTCATCGGATCGCGATTGAAGAAGAGGAACTTCTTGTTGATGTATTCAAAGCGGTCTTTTTCATAGTTGATGGACCATTCCGTATCGCCATCATTTTCCTGACGGTAGATGCAACGGTCGTTATCGATATCGCATTCGAAGCTTGCGCTTTCCTGGTAACGCTTGTTCCATTCGCGGCTAAAGGCACAGGACTGCACGCGTGAACCACCATTACGCTGCTTATTCAGCTGGTCGTTGATGACCACGTAGTCCATCTTCATCTTCTTGACTTGATTGTAGACATTCATGAGGATGATGTAGGCTTCGATATCCTTCGGGCATTTGCCGGTGAGATTCACGTCTTCGTGAGCCTTGAGAAGGGTCTGCTGCAAATCAATGTCGATAGCGTCCGGAATTTCGCTCTTCTTGATTCTGTCAAGCGTTTCCTTGGGCGGCACGTGGATAATCTTGTCGCCCTTCTTGATGGCGTAACCAAGCTGGTCGCGCACGTAATCCAAGCACTGTTGCACGTGAATGTGGACCGTATTGGAACCTGCAGAAACGAAGTCCGCGCCGATACGAACGTTCCATTCGTCAGCGGTATTTTTCGCAGCCTTGTCAAGTTCGCAGAACGGTTCTTCGCGTGTACCGTCCACAAAAATCAAGTTCACGTGAAGCTTTGTCACGAGGGATTCTTCTTTGTTGATGGCGCTACCCAAACTCCAGAAGTTCGGATTCAGGCGAAGCACTTCGGCAAAAGCCTTGTCGCCATCGAATGCCGGCAAGAGCGAATCGTTACGGGCGTTTTTCTCTTGCAAAAGTTCGGAATAAGACGTTTTGACGTCCATATTGTCGAACGAATTACGGGCAACGGCAGAGAATGCAGACGTTGCCAAGAACGAACACGCTAAAGCGATAGAAACGCGCAACATTGAAAACATTTTCCCTCTCCTATTTTTTCACAATCTTTTTAACGGCAAAGTTGAGCAAGTACAAGATGACGCCGCCCGCAATAATTGTAGGGCCGACGACAAAGTTCAACTGGCACGCGACTAAAAGTCCAAGCACCACGAGTACAAGCGAAACCAGAACCGAAATGACCATCATCTGAAGCAAATTCTTGGCATAGCACTCCGCAATGTATGCGGGAATCGTGAGGAGCGCAATCACGAGAATCATGCCCACCGCCTGCACGGCAATCACGACCGTGAGCGCAATCAGCGCAATCAAAAGCATGTAATAGTTCAGCACGGGAATGCCGCGGACGCGAGCAAACTCCGGATCGTACGAAATTGAAAGGAAATTGCGGAAGCAAACCGAGACCGCCCCCAAGATGAACACGAGCAACGCCCCCATCCACCAGAGGAGTTCTGTCGGCACGGTCAAAAGGCTACCGAACAAGAAACTCATCATTTCACTGCTATAACCGGGTGTCAAGTCAGTCAAAATCACACCAAGCGCCATGCCTGCCGCCCAAATAATTCCAATGAACGTGTCAGCATGTTTGCGGTCGCGCCACGTGAGCGCGCCCATAAGCATCGCACAGGCAAGAGCAAAGCCAAGCGAGCCGAGCATCGGCGAAAAGCCTATAAAGCAAGCCAATCCCACCCCACCAAACGAGGCATGCGCCACACCGCCCGAAAGAGCCGTCAAGCGATTCACCACGACGTACGTTCCCATAACGCCACAGGCAATGGCAACAAGCACCGCTGCGATGAGGGCGTTTTGCATAAAATCCATGGAAAGTAAGTCAAGCATGTTTTTAGTGGTTGGTGGTTAGTGATTAGTAACTAGCTTCTCTTTTAAATTTAGTAAATGCGGGATATGAAAATCCACCCAACTGGGCGCTTGAATGTTCGGATTCACGAGAACAGTCGTCCAGCCACGCTCATGAGCGGGTTCCAAATTGCGGAGCGAATCTTCGAGCAGCACAATTTGCGACTTTTCCGACGATTCCTGAGCCAAGACACCCCGCGCCACAAGCCATTTTTCAATTTTATCGTATGCGCTCACGTGAGGCTTGCCTTCCCAATCCATGAGCTTGAGGTCAAAAACATCCTCAATCGCAGAATCGAGCTGCATGTGCGCCATGCCCGCGCGGCTCCAGTCCCCTCGCCCATTCGTAAACACAAAGCGATGTCCCACAAGCGACTTTAAAAGTTCAAGCTTTTCAGGCGCCACCTTCGGGTAAATCAGGTATTCGGGTTCATGGATAAAATCAAAAAAATCGTCGGGAGCCGTACCATTCATCGCCATAAGCCCGGAAAGCGTTGTGCCAAAACGGTGCAAATAATCCTTGCGGATTTCTGTAGCACTTTCAAACGTTCCACCCACGGTCTTTTGGACAAATTCAGCAATGCGGTGGTCAAGCGAATTTAAGACAAAGCGTTCCTCTTCGCCGTAAAGCGTCAAGTCGTAATCAAAAAGCCAAATTTTTGAAGCATCGTTCTTGATGCCGATATCCAGCGCACTCACCGAGCCAACCTCTTAATAGCCCATCGCAAGCCCGCCAATTTGACGAGCGAGGTAAGTAGCGTAATTGTCCGTCATGCCGCTCACAAAGTCAAGCACCTGGTGGTAAGCTTCGGCGGTCGTAACGCTTTGACCAATCTTGGCTTGCCCAATCAAGCGCACAATGCGGTTTGCACGGTACGAATTGCGGTCGTTCTGGCGATAATCATAAACACCGTTGATAAACGCATCGAGCACGGTACTGAGCGTCGTGTAGCTACCGACTTCAAGTTCCGTCTTACGGCGGTCAGGGTAAATACGTTCTACGCCCAGGCGCTTCGCAATGCGAATACCTTCCATCGTATCGGAACGTGAAAGGTCAATCAAGTGCTTGTCAAGCGAACCTTCCATGATGCGGTCGTAATGCTTTACAAAGAGCACCGCCACGTCATCAATCAAATTCTGAATAGCACGCCCGCGAATGCTGCTGAGGAAGTCTCTGAAGTTCTGACCGTTTTCTTCGAACTCACGGTCGATATCCACTTCCGGGCCGCACAAGAAACTGAACATGTTGCGCACGTCGCCGAACGTCAAAATGCCAAGTTCAATCGCATCTTCAACGTCAAGAATGGAATAGCAAATGTCATCAGCCGCTTCCATCAAGTACACAAGCGGATGGCGCGCCCACACGCCATTTTCAATTTCCGGAATGCCAAGAATTTCAGCCGTTTCGCGATAGAGTTCAGCCTCAGTACGGAACAAACTCGTCGGGCAACCGTAATACGCAAGTCGCGGGTACTTGATCATCGAACCGATTGTTGCGTACGTGAGACGCATACCGCCATCAAGGAAGTGGTATTCAAGCTTGCTCAAAATGCGGTGGCCTTGTGCATTACCATCAAAGTTTTCAAAGTCCGCAATTTCCTTGTCGCTCAGTTCAGACATCGGTGCGGAATGGCGATTTTTGCGGAACCATTCGCGAATAGCGGCTTCACCTGCATGGCCAAACGGCGGGTTTCCAATATCGTGAGCGAGGCATGCCGACTGCACAATCGTACCGAACTGGTATTCGTTCACGTACTTCGGCAAATGCTTTTTAATCAGGTGATACACCGTAATTGCGAGGCTACGGCCCACACTCGAAACTTCAAGACTGTGCGTGAGGCGGCTGTGAACGTGGTCATTCACCGAGAACGGATGAACTTGAGTCTTGCGGCCTAAGCGACGAAATGCGGTAGAAAAAACGATGCGGTCGTAATCGCGATGGAAGTCAGAACGGTTCGGGTCCGGATCGGCCGGGTGACCGTAACGCGTTGCAGAAAGAAGCGTATCCCATTGTAGCATATAATAAATATAGCAATAAGGCAATCAGCCATGGTGTCGCACCTTCGGTGCTTTGGGCTATGGGGTATGGGCTTTTTATAATGCGGTTCCGGCTTCGACCGAGACGAACTTTCGGTTATCAAGTTTCTGTTCTCCATCAAAACGGTAAGCGACCAGGCGCCCGTCCCCGCGATAACCTGCAACGCTGTAATCCAAGCAGCATACGTTATCACGAATAAGTTCAGGCATCCCCGTCAACCAATAATGCCCAAAGAAAACCGGGCGTTCATTTTCGCCATAGAAATCGCGTGTCTGAATTTCGAGCGGAACTTCGCGCGGAGGCAATTCCACGCCCGGCTGGAAACTGAGTTCCTGCAAAGTGACGTTTTTCGGATTGATCCACCAGCGGATTCGCGTACGCTTGCGATTGACACCTTCGGCATCTCGGAACGTCACGCCCTCCGGCAAATCCAATTCTGGGCCTTTCAAGAACAAACTTATCGGCCAATACAGCGAATCATCGTATTCGTCATTCTTGTCGTTCGCACGCGCAATAAGCTCGTCAAAATCGCCATCCATAAAAGAACGGATGTTTTCGGCTTTAAGCACTTCGGCACATTTCAAGTCAAAGCAAGCATGCTGCGCACGGAACAAGTCCGTTTCCAAGTAAAGCGGAAGCGTCTTGAGGAAATCAAGCATTTCCTGAAATTCAGCCTTGCGACCGCGATAGCTTTCGACGGTCTTCACGTGAATCGCTACTTTGTTAAAAGAATGCTCACGCAAATAACCGCCGCGAATTGATTTTATGGGACGCCCGCCGGCTCCATTCTCGTGCCAAAAGCTAAGCGCATTGAACTCGTGATTGCCCAACAACGCCACAGCAGAACCCGCATCGCGCATGGCACGCACGAGATTCACCGTATCGCGCACTCGACTCCCGCGGTCAATGTAATCGCCTAAAAAGACGACCGTACGTTCATCGCCCGGATAGCGGAAAGCGCCACCACGTTCTTCGTAACCTAGCTTTTTAAGGAGCACTACGAGTTCATCGTAATGCCCATGAATATCGCCAATGAAGTCAATCGAAGAGTTCATTAAACCGCAATCGGAGCCTTGATGGTCGGCCACGGATCGTAATTCACAAGTTCAAAATCTTCGAACTTGAAATCAAACAAATCCTTGACATCAGGATTCATCTTCATCGTCGGGAGCGCACGCGGCGTGCGCGAAAGCTGTTCACGAGCCTGGTCAAAGTGATTGCTGTACAAATGCAAGTCGCCAAAAGTATGGACAAACTCGCCAGCTTCGTAACCGCAGACCTGAGCAAGCATCATCGTCAAGAGCGAATAAGACGCAATGTTGAACGGCACGCCGAGGAACATGTCGGCACTGCGCTGGTAAAGCTGGCAGCTGAGCTTGCGCTTACCACTAGCACCAACACCGCCCACGTAGAACTGGAACAGGCAATGGCACGGCGGCAAAGCCATCTTGTCGACTTCGGCGACGTTCCAAGCGCAAACCAAATGACGGCGGGAATCCGGATTGTTCTTGAGGCTATTGATCAAATTCGCAATTTGGTCGATGTGTCCGCCATCGGGTGTCGGCCAGGAGCGCCACTGGTGACCGTAAACCGGACCCAAGTCGCCATTTTCATCGGCCCATTCGTCCCAAATCGTAACCTTGTTATCGTGCAAGTACTTGATATTCGTATCGCCCTTCAAGAACCACAGCAGTTCGTGAATGATACTGCGCAAGTGGAGTTTCTTAGTCGTGAGGCACGGGAAGCCCTTGGAAAGGTCAAAGCGAGTCTGGCGGCCAAACACAGAACGAGTACCGGTGCCAGTGCGGTCAGAAC
>JAEEGG010012667.1_pt1 | contig 18155 bp, 22 predicted proteins | sample 9134161 | NCBI WGS metagenome assembly JAEEGG01 (sample SAMN16246543, study PRJNA631951) | gut metagenome | biome: gut microbiome; feature: rumen; material: CR-attached | host: Bos | place: Iran: Karaj | collected 2018-10 | reverse complement strand
AAGATTCAGTTATATCTATAATTATTGTAGATAATGATTATATTCATAAAATTAATAAAGAGTATAGAGGTATTGATAGAGAAACAGATGTTATATCATTTGCACTTGAAGAAGGAGAAACAATTGATGAACCTGTTAAAACTTTGGGAGATATTTATATATCAATAGATAGAGTATATGAACAAGCTAAAGAATATGGTCATTCAGTAAAAAGAGAATTATTCTTCTTAGTAACACATGGTTTTCTTCATTTACTTGGATATGATCATATGAATAAAGATGATGAAGAAAAAATGTTTTCTCTTCAAGAAAAAATATTAGATAGTTATGGAGTAAAAAGAGTATGAAAGTAGGAGTAGTATCAATCGTAGGTAGACCTAATGCGGGCAAAAGTACTTTACTTAATGCAATCATTAAAGAAAAGGTATCTATAACATCAGATAAACCACAAACAACTAGAAATAATATACAAGGTATATATAATGATGAAGAATCACAAATAGTATTTATAGATACTCCTGGAGTACATAAACCAGTAAATAAATTAGGTAAATTTTTAAATAATGAAACATATAGTGTATTTGATACAGATATTATATTATTCTTAGTAGATTCATCTAAACCATTTGGTAAGGGAGATGAATTTATCTTAGATAAAATAAAAGAATATGATTCAAAAGTATTCTTAGTATTAAGTAAAATAGATAAAGTTAAAAAAGATGAATTATATGATTTAATCATGTCTTATAAAGACAAATATAATTTTGATGAAATAATACCAGTATCAGGATTAAAAGATAATAATGTAGAGGAATTACTTAATGTAATTAAATCTTATTTAAATGAAGGAACACCATATTATGCTAATGATTTATATACAGATCAAAGCGTTAAATTTATGGTATCTGAAATTATAAGAGAAAAAATATTTAGAAAAACTGATAAAGAAATACCATATTCTACTACAGTAATTATAGAAAATTATGATGAAAATAAATCTAGGGTAGTTATTAATGCATGTATAGTTGTAGAAAGAGATGCAGTTAAAAAGATAATTGTAGGTAAATCTGGTTCTATGATTAAAGAAATTGGTATTAATGCTAGAGAAGATATAGAAAAATTAGTAGGTAAAAGAGTAGATTTAGAATTATTTGTTAAGACAGTAAATAATTGGAGAGATAAAGATAAATTACTAGCAGAACTAGGTTTTGATAAAAAAGATTTTGAATAAGGTGATACCTTGAGAATAGAAAAAGTAAATGGAATAATTCTTAATGAAAGAAGTTATAAAGAAAGTTCTAAAATATTAGATATTATAACTAAAGAATATGGAATTATTGGAGTAATAGCTAAAGGTAGTAAGAATTTAAAGAATAAACTTAGAAGTTATACTACTAAGCTTACCTATGCAGAATTTCAAATAAGTTATAAAGAAGGTAAATTAAGTACTTTAATTGATGCCTCTATAATAGATCCATTCCTAGAAATTAGAAAAGATTTATTAAAAATAAGCTATGCATCATTCATGCTTGATTTAACTTCACAAGTATTAAAAGAAAATGAAAATAAAAATATATATGATATATTAGTATCTTGTTTATTAAAAATAAATGAAGGGATGGATCCAGAAGTAATGTGCCATATACTAGAACTTAAATACTTATCATATATTGGTGTAGCTCCTAATCTTGAAACTTGCTCTGTATGTGGTAAATCTAAAGTGGTAACTTTATCTGCATCACATGGAGGGTTTGTTTGTTTAGAACATCAAACTAATGAAAGAATAGTAGATCCTAAAACACTAAAAATTATTAGAATGTTATATCTTATAGATATTGATAAAATATCTAAAACAGATGTATCTGATAAGATAAAAAAAGAAATAGATGCATTTGTTGATGAATATTATGATAGATATACAGGATACTATCTAAAAACTAAAGAATTCCTAAATGATATTAAATATAAAAATCTACAATAATGTAGATTTTTTGATTTTTTATGATATAATTTTTATGATAGAGGTGAATATATGTATATATATTTATTATTATTCTTTTTACTTGGAGTATTATGTAGTTTCTTTATAGAAATACTTGGATATAGATTGCCTATTGGAGAATATATATTTAAGAAATCTACATGTGATAAATGTAATCATGAATTAAAATTATATGAAAAAATACCTATTATTTCTTTTATAATTCAAAGAGGAAGATGTAATTATTGCCATCAAAGGATATCTAAATTATATCTATTTATAGAGATATTATCCGGTATATTATTTGCATTAACATATTTATCATTTCAAGAATCTGGTATATTAAAATTAGTATTTGGTTTATTATTTATAACATCTTTAATAATTATATGTTTTAGTGATACTAAATATATGATTATATCTGATGAAGTATTAATAGTATTTTCATCGATTATATTACTTTTAAAACTATTTATAGGATTTTATAATGAAGAAATATTAAATCTAATGGATTTAGGATATGCTCTAATAGATATAGTAATTGATGTAGTAATTGTATATTTAATTATGTTTGCTATTAAAAAGATAGGAGATTTAGTATTTAAAAAAGAATCTCTTGGTAAAGGTGATCTTAAAATGATGGCATATATTGCAATAGTAATGAATTTTAAATTATGTATTGTAATTATATTCTTAGCATCATTTATAGCACTTCCTTTTGCAATAATATCTAATCTTAAGAAAGATAAACCAATGCTTCCATTTGGGCCATGTCTTGCTATTGCTACTATGATATTGTTTTTATTACAAGTAGATTTTAATTCTTTACTAGAATTAATTCATTAAGTATTAAGTAAAAACTTAATACTTTTTTTATTTTATGTTATAATTTTTATAGGTGAATAATTATGCATATGGAAGACGTAGATATTTCTAAAATATCTCCAATGATGAAACAATATATAGAAACTAAAAAAAATAATATGGACTCTATATTATTCTTTAGAATTGGAGATTTTTATGAAATGTTCTTTGAGGATGCAGCTATAGCATCAAGAGAATTAGAATTAACTTTAACAGGCAAACAATGCGGTTTAGAAGAAAGAGTACCAATGTGTGGTGTTCCTTTTCATGCTGCTAATATATATGTAGATAAATTAGTAGAAAAAGGATATAAAGTATCTATTTGTGAACAAGTAGAAGACCCTAAAACTACTAAAACTCTTGTTAAAAGAGATATAGTACAAGTAGTATCATCAGGTACTGTAATGAATAGTGAATCACTTGATGAAGGATCTAATAACTATATAGGTACAATACTAGATATTAAATATGCATATGTAATAACATTTAGTGATTTAACTACTGGAGAAATTAATTCATTTATAATAGAACATGATCCTGAAAAAGTAGTTAATGAAATAATCGAAAGAAATATAAAAGAAGTAGTTATAGATACAGACTTTGATAGAACTATTCTAGATAAAGCTAGAAAAAGATACAATATAACTATATCTATTTATAATAATAAAGACTTAGAAAATAACTATGATTATATATATGAAGATATTGAAGATGAAAGAATAATTGAATCAATAAAAAAACTATTATCTTATTTTGAAAATACTCAAAAAAGAAGTATAGATCATTTACAAAAAGTAAATATAGTAAATGAAAATTCATTCCTTAGAATGGATATTAATACTAAAAGAAATCTTGAACTGGTAGAAAATATTAGAACTAAAGAAAAGAAATATTCATTACTTTGGTTAATAGATAAAACTAAGACTGCACCTGGTGCAAGAAGACTTAAAAACTTAGTATTAAATCCTTTAATAGATATAAATGAACTAAATAAAAGATATGATAAGATTGAAAAATTATCTAATGAATTTATTCTTAAAGATGAACTTAGAGAATCACTTGATAGAGTTTATGACTTAGAAAGATTAGTAGGTAAAATAGGATATGGATCTGCTAATGCTAGGGATTTACTTCAATTAAAAGTATCTCTTTCTACCTTACCTAAGATTAATGAAATTATGAAGAAATTAGGTTTCGGTGAAATAAATGAATTTAAAGATTTATATGAATTACTAGAGAAATCTATTTATGAAGATGCTCCAATTACTTTAAAAGAAGGATATTTAATCAAAGAAGGATATAATAAAGATCTTGATGAATTAAAGAATTCTAGAAAGAATAATAAAGATTTTGTACTTTCTTTAGAGGAAGAAGAAAGAAAAAGGACAGGAATTAAGACTTTAAAAGTAGGATTTAATAAAGTATTTGGATACTATATTGAAGTATCTAAGGGTGCTATGAAAGATATTAAACCAGAATTTGGATATGAAAGAAAACAAACATTATCTACTGGGGAAAGATATATAACTCCTGTATTAAAAGAAAAAGAAGCATTAATACTTCATGCAGAAGAAAAAATTATTCAAATAGAATATGATTTATTTATAGAAATAAGAAATAAAATTAAAGAATATATACCAGATCTTCAAGATTTATCTAAAATATTATCTGATATAGATGTATTACAGTCTCTATCAGTAGTAGCAGAAGAAAATAATTTTGTAAGACCTAAACTTAATAAAGATAATATTATTGATATTAAAGAAGGTAGACATCCTGTTATAGAAAAAGTAATGAATGGAGAGTTTACTCCTAATGATATATACTTTGATAAAGATGATATAGTTATGCTTATAACAGGCCCTAATATGGCCGGTAAATCAACATATGAAAGACAAATGGCTATTATTAGTATTCTTGCTCAAATAGGTTCATTTGTACCTTGTAAAGAGGCTAATATACCTATATTTGATAGAATATTTACAAGAATAGGAGCTTCAGATGATTTAGTATCTGGATCATCAACATTCATGGTAGAAATGGAAGAAGCTAATAATGCAATAATGCATGCTACTAAAAATAGTTTAATATTATTTGATGAATTAGGAAGAGGTACTGCTACATATGATGGTATGGCACTTGCAGCAGCTATAATTGAATATATTCATGATAAAGTAGGAGCTAAAACATTCTTCTCAACTCACTATCATGAATTAACAGACTTAGATCAAAGATTAAAACATTTAAGAAATGTACATGTATCTGCAATCGAAGAAAATGGTAATGTAACATTCTTGCATAAAATAAAAGAAGGATCTATTGATAAATCATATGGACTTCATGTAGCAAAACTTGCTAAATTACCAGATTCTTTATTAAAAAGAGCAGATGAAATATTAAAATCATATGAAAGTACATCAAAGAAGGAAAAAGTAATAGAACTTACTCTTCCTCTGGTAGAAGAACGTAAAGAATCAAAAACACTTAATAAATTAAAAGAATTAGATGTTCTTAATATAACTCCAATGGATGCTTTAAATACATTATTTGAGTTAAAAAAAGAAGCTAATGAAGAAGAAAAAGATTAATATAGGAGGTATTTATGTATATTAATAATAAACTTTTAATAGGTAAAAATAATGATAAAGAAGTATGTTTATTACCTAGTATGGCTAATAGACATGGTCTAATAACTGGGGCTTCTGGTACTGGTAAAACTATTACTTCTAAAGTAATGGCAGAAAGTTTTTCTGATTTAGGTGTACCTGTATTTATGGCAGATGTTAAAGGTGATTTAGCAGGTACTGCAGTAACTGGAGAAATGAATGATAATATTGCTAAGAGAGTTAGTAATCTTAAATTAGATAATTTTGAAGTAAAAGAATTTCCTGTTAGATTTTGGGATGTTTATAGACTAAATGGACACCCAATTAGATTTAAAGTATCTGATGTAGGAGTAAATGTATTATCTATTATGCTTGGTCTTTCTGAAGCTCAAGAAGGTGTTTTAAATATAGTATTTAAAGTATCTGAAGATAAAAACTGGGATTTAGATACACTTGATGATTTAAAACAAGCTTTAAATAGAGTTGGTGAAATAAGAAATGAACTTACTACAACATATGGTAATGTTACTACTCAAAGTGTTGGAGTAATTCTTAGAAGCCTTAGTGTACTTGAAAATCAAGGATTATCTAAGTTCTTCGGAGAACCAGAACTAAATATTCATGATTTAGTATCAATAGATAATAATGGCAAAGGAATTATTAATATACTTGATGCAGTTGAATTATATAAAAATCCAGATTTATATTCTGCAGTTATGCTTTGTTTACTAACTAGATTATATGATTCAATGCCAGAAGTTGGAGATTTAGATATACCAAAAATAGTATTCTTCTTTGATGAAGCTTACTTTCTATTTAGAGAAATGCCTCCATATAGATTAAAACAAGTAGAAAAAATAGTTAGATTGATTAGATCTAAAGGTATAGGTTTATACTTTATTTCTCATTATACAACTGATATACCAGCAACAGTTTTAGATCAACTTGGTAATAGAGTTCAACATAATTTAAGAGCATATACACCAGCAGATCAAAAAATAGCTAAAGCTGCAGCAGATTCATTTAGAACTAATCCTAAGTTCAAGACATATGATACTATACTTGAACTTGGTACTGGAGAAGCAATAGTAAGTTTTCAAAATGAAAAAGGTGAACCTGAAGTATGTGAAAGAGTATTTATATTACCTCCACAAAGTAAAATTGGTGTAATTGATGATATGACTAGAAATAGAATTATTAATCAAAGTCCACTTGCAGGTAAATATGATGAAGATATTAATGATAGATCAGCTTCTGAAATAATTAATGAGACTAGAGAAAAAGAAAATATAGAAAAAGAAGAAATAAATAAAGAAAAAGAAGAAGCTAAAAGATTAAAAGAAGAAGAAAAAGCTAAAGCACTTCAAGAAAAAGAAAAAAATAGACAAGAAAGAGAAAAGAAAAATACACCTCAGTATAAACTAGGTAAAAAAGTAGTAAATAAAACTACTGATAAACTATTAAATAGAATTATTAATAAAGTATTAAAGAGTTTATTTAAATAGAATAGAAAGGATTATAATTTGAAAAACAAATTATTATTAGCAATTATATTATTAATATATATAATAGTTCCTATTTTAATACTGTGTAATAATTATTTATATGATATAAAATTTTACTTATTAACAGGTATAGGAATATTTATATTTTTATTAATGAAATTGTTTAAAGTTAAAAATAATGAACTTGGAATAACTAAAGTTAATTTATTTAAATCTATTAAAAGAAATTTAATATTAATAGCAATATGTATAATAATAGTATTGATTCTTAAATTATTACATCTAGATAAATATAATCCTAATGAAACATTATTATTTTATATATTTTATGTATTTATATCTTGTCCAATACAAGAATTTCTATATAGAGGAGTTTTTGGATATTTTGATATAAATAGCAAATATAATTATATATGGATAATTATATCTAGTTTATGTTATTCATTTGTTCATATAATATATAGAGATATTTTAACTTGTGTATTAACATTTATTATAGGAATAATATTATATATATTTTATAAAAAAGATAAAAACCTATGTGGTGTTATATTAACTCATATGGTTTTAGGAATAGTAACTATAGTATTAGGTATAATTAATTAATAAATAAGTCTTCATATTGGAGACTTTTTTTGATATAATTAAAGAGGTGATGAAATATGAATAGAACTGAATTAAGAAAGAAAATTATGACTATTTTATATCAAATATTTCTTTATGAAGCATCTAATATAGATTATAAAGTTGAAGATGTTATTAAAGAAGTATGTGAAGTTGATAATGATTTTGTTGATGAAATGGTACATGGTGTTTTAGAAAACAGAAATGATATAGATAAAATAGCTAATAAGAATCTTAAAGATTGGACTATTGATAGACTTGGTAAAATAGATGGAGCAATACTAAGAATGGGTATATATGAATTATGCTATACTGATACTCCAGAAATAGTAGCTATTAATGAAGCTGTTGAACTTGCTAAAGAATATAGTGATGATAAAGTAAAAGATATGATTAATGCAGTACTTGATAAAATTTATCATGGAGATAATAAAGATGAATAATGATTATATAACAGTTGGAGCTTTAACTCGTTATATAAAGTATAAATTTGATAATGATGCTAATTTACAAAATATTGCTATTAAAGGTGAAATATCTAACTTTAAGAGACATTCTAGAGGACATTTTTATTTCACTATTAAAGATGAAGAAAGTAGAATTAGTGCAATTATGTTTGCTTCTCAAACTAAAAGCGTACAGTTTGAACCGATTGATGGTACTAAAGTATTAGTTAGAGGAAGAATTAGTGTATTTCCATCTACTGGTAATTATCAAATATATGTAGATGAAATGATTGAAGATGGAGTAGGTAATCTATATGCTTTATATGAGAAATTAAAAGCAGATCTTAAAAAAGAAGGATTATTTAATCCTGAACATAAAAAAGAAATACCTAAAATTCCTAAAAGAATTGGTATTATTACAGCTCCTACAGGTGCAGCTATAAGAGATATAATTTCTACTATTAATAGAAGATATCCATTATGTGAAGTAATTCTTTTCCCATCTTTAGTACAAGGTAAAGAAGCTAAGGATGATATAGTTAGAAATATTAAACTTGCTGATACTTATGATTTAGATACATTAATTGTAGGTAGAGGTGGAGGTTCTATTGAAGATTTATGGGCATTTAATGAAGAAATAGTAGCTAGAGCTATATATGAGTGTAATACACCTGTAATTAGTGCTGTAGGTCATGAAATAGACTTTACAATTGCTGATTTTGTTGCAGATAAAAGAGCAGAAACTCCTACAGGAGCAGCAGAAATAGCAGTGCCTTCTAAAGCTGATTTATTAAAATTAATAAGTCAATTAGAAATAAGATCTAGTAAAAATATGAATAATATATTAGATACTAATAAAAAGATATTAGATAGAATTAAATCTAGTTATATACTAAGTAATCCAATGAGTATATATGAAATAAAAGAACAAAAACTAGATAACTTAATAGATAAAACTAATACTATTATTAATTTATATATGAATAATAAGAATAATAAATATTCTAATTTAATTAATAAACTTAGTGTATTAAATCCTCTAAATACTTTAAAAAGAGGTTATTCTATTAGTAAAATAGATAATAAAGTAATTAGTGATATAAAAGATGTAAAAGTTAATGATACATTAAATATTAAAGTATCTAATGGTGAAATAATTAGTACTGTAAAGGAGATTAAAAATGAGTAAAGAATTAAGTTTTGAAGAAAAATTAAATAAACTTGAAGAAATAGTATCAGAATTAGAACAAGGTAATATTGATCTAGATGATGCTATTAATAAATATACTGAAGCTATGAAATTAGCTAAAGAATGTTCTAAAAAATTAGATGATGCTACTAAAGCAGTTAATAAAATATTAAATGCTGATGGTAAATTAGAAGATTTTAAAGAATTAGAAAAAGAAGAAGAATAATCTTCTTTTTTTATTGTAAACATATTGAAAAACATTGACTTTTATATATAAAAATGTTATTATTATAACGTTTGTAATGCCTTAATTGGCTTACAACCGCACGAAAATGGTTATAAAACGTAAGTTACCTATTAGGCGAGTCTTAAGAAAATTATAAAGGAGGCGTTAAAATGAAAGCTATAATTGAAACTGGTGGTAAACAATATACAGTTACTGAAGGCGATACTATTTATGTAGAAAAATTAGACGTTGAAGAAGGTAAAACTGTTAAGTTTACTAATGTACTTATGCTAGGTGATGTTATTGGACATCCTTATGTAGAAGGTGCTGTAGTTACTGGTGAAGTTGTTAAACAAGGAAAACAAAGAAAAATTAGAATATTTAAATATATTCAAAAGAACAACTTCAGAAAAAGACAAGGTCATAGACAACCATATACTCAAGTAGTTATTAAATCTATAAAATAAGGATTTTGCTATGATAAAAGTCGAATTAAAAGATAATCTAATTACTATTAAAGGTCATGCAGGATATGATGATAAAGGAAAAGACATTGTATGTGCTTCTGTATCATCTATAGTTATTACTACTATTAATGCAATAATTGAAATTAATCCTGATGCTATAGATTATAGTGATTTAGATAATGAAATTATTATTAGAAAATTAAAAGAAGATGAAATAGTAAATAAATTACTTAATAATATGATACTTCTTTTAGAAAATCTTGAAAAAGATTATAAAGATTATATAAAAATTATAAGGAGGTAATATCATGATTAGAATGATTTTAGATATACAAAAATTCGCACACGTTAAAGCTCAAGGTTCTACTCATAACGGAAGAGATTCTGCTGGTAGAAGACTAGGTGCTAAAGCTAGTGATGGTGAAGTTGTTTCTGCTGGTTCTATTTTATATCGTCAAAGAGGAACTAAAATTTATCCAGGAACTAATGTAGGTATGGGTACTGATCATACTTTATTTGCTAAAGTAACTGGAACAGTTAAGTTTGAAAGAAAAGGTAAAGATAAGAAACAAGTTAGTGTATACGAAGCATAAAAATATCATCATGTGATGATATTTTTTTAAATATATAGTAAAATAAAAATGAGGTGTGTTATGAGATATAACGTTGTAAAAAATGCTAGTGAAATAATTGATGATAGCAAAATATTAGTTAGAAATCCTGAAAAGAATATAGGTAATTGGTCTAGTGTATTTGGTAATAATAATCCAATTATGCTTGAACTAGGTATGGGTAGAGGTAGTTTTATAATAGGTATGGCTATGAAATATCCAAATCTTAACTTTATAGGATTAGAACTAGATAAAAATCAAATTGCATATGCTTTAAAACAAGCAAATAATTATAAATTAAATAACTTAAAGATGATTCATGCTAATGCAAGTGACTTAGCTAATATATTTAAGAAAGATATAAATACTATATATCTTACTTTCTCTGAACCTTGGCCTAAAAAACAAGATGAAAGAAAGAGATTTACTCATGAAAGTTATTTAAGAATATATGATAGAGTATTTAGAAAAGATAAACATATTATATTAAAGACTGATAATAAAATATTATTTGCATCAGCTTTAGAAAGTTTAAGTAAATATTGGTATACATTTAATAGAGTTAGTATGGATTTACATAATGATGAAAGAAAAATAGATAATGTAATGACTGACTTTGAAAAACAATATTTTAAAGAACATAGACAAATATATTATGTTGATGCATCTTTTAAAAATTAAGGGGTGATAATATGTTCGTAGATGAAGTAGTACTTAAAGTTAAAGCTGGTGACGGTGGTAATGGATGTACTAGTTTTAGAAGAGAAAAATATGTACCTATGGGTGGACCAAATGGTGGTAATGGAGGTAAAGGATCTTCTATTATATTTAAAGTAGATAAGGGTTTACATACTCTTTTAGATTTAAAATATCAAAAAGAAATAAAAGGTAAAAAAGGAGAAAATGGTAAAGGTAGCAATAAATTTGGTGCTATGGCAGAAGATATATATGTTAAAGTACCACTAGGAACTGTTATTAAAGATACTGATACAGGCCTAATAATTGCTGATTTAACCAAAGAAAATGATGAAGTAGTAGTAGCTAAAGGTGGAAGAGGTGGAAGAGGCAATGCTGCCTTTAAAACACATGCTAATACTGCCCCTAATTTCTCTGAAAATGGTGAACCAGGAGAAGAAAAAGCTTTAAAAATAGAATTAAAAATGCTAGCAGATGTAGGATTAGTTGGATTACCTTCAGTAGGTAAATCTACATTCTTATCTAAAATAAGTGCAGCTAAACCTAAAATAGGAGCATATCACTTTACAACATTAAGTCCAAATCTTGGTATGGTTAAAACTAAAGATGGTAGATCTTATGTAGTAGCAGATCTTCCAGGGCTTATAGAGGGAGCTTCTGAAGGTGTAGGCCTTGGTGATAAATTCTTAAGACATATTGAAAGAACTAGAATAATAGTACATATAGTAGATATGTCTGGTATTGAAGGAGATCCATATGATAATTATTTAGTTATTAGAAATGAACTTAATAGTTATTCAGAAAAATTAACTAAAAAAGAAGAAATAATAGTAGCTAATAAAATGGATATGCCTGATTCAGAAGAAAATTTAAAAGAATTTAAGAAAAAAGTTAAAAAAGATGTATATGAAATAAGTGCTATTAATAATACTGGTATTGATGATTTATTAATAGTAATTGCTAATAAATTAGATGAAATATTTTCTGAAGATTTATATACTGAAGATGAAATAGAAAGCCATATTTTATATAAATTTAAAGAAGAACAACCATTTACTATTACTAAAGAAGATGATGTTTATGTTATTCATAGTGATAGAATAGAAAAATTATTTAAAATGACTAAATTTACTGATGAAGGTGTTAGAAGATTTTCTAATAAACTTAGAAGAATGGGTGTAGATGAAGAATTAAGAAAAATGGGTATTCAAGAAGGAGATTTAGTTAGAATAGACAATTATGAATTTGAATACACATTAGAAGATTGATTATTTTAAAAAAATATGTAATAATTATACTAGGTGATAGTATGATAGAGAAAATAAATAGTAAAAATTTAAATGATTTATTAAAAACTATTATAATTATTACGTTATTAATAACACTATTTCTTGTTTTATTAAATAAATTTGGAGGCCATATTACTGATTATATGACCAAAAGAACATGCGAAATGGCTAAAGAAAAATATGTAGCTGGTGATAAACCTGGATATGGTGTATGTGTTAAGAAAGATACTAAATAAACTATGATTTATCATAGTTTTTTTATTTGTTCGATTGTTTTTCCAAATATATGTATGCTATAATTATAATGGGTGATAAAATGTACGAATACATTATAGGAAAGATAACTTATATATATCCTGAATATATAGTAATAGAAAATAATAATATTGGATATAAAGTATATACTTCTAATCCATATTCTTATAGATTAGATAATGAATGTAAAGTTTTTATATATCAACAAATTAGAGAAGATGATAACACTTTATATGGGTTTAAAGATATAGATGAAAAGAATATGTTTTTAAAATTAATTGATGTTAAAGGATTAGGCCCTAAAATGGCATTACCATTACTTTCTGTATCTTCTGATGAATTAATGAAAGAAATAGAAAATGGTAATATCAATTATTTAAAGAAATTCCCTAAAATCGGAGATAAAGTTGCTAGACAAATCATTCTTGATTTAAAGGGTAAATTAGTTAATAAAGATGAAGTTAAAGTTAGTGATAATGAACTAAAAGATGCTTTATTAGGCCTTGGTTATAAGACTCCTGAAATCAATAAAATATTACCTAATATAGATAGTTCGTTAAAAATAGAAGATAGAATTAAAGAAGCATTAAAATTATTATTAAAATAGAAAAGAGGTGATATTATGGATGAAATTATTAATCCTAATGAATCAGAACTTGATTTAGATGAATATAAACTTAGACCTCAGTATTTAAGAGAATATATAGGTCAAGATGATGTTAAAGGTAATCTTGATGTATTTATAAAAGCTGCTAAACTTAGAAATGAATCACTTGATCATGTATTATTATATGGTCCTCCAGGACTAGGTAAAACTACACTTGCATATATAATAGCTAATGAACTTGGAGTTAATGTTAAGACTGCTAGTGGTCCTGCTATTGAAAAGACTGGTGATCTAGCAGCAATACTTACTTCTTTAAGTGAAGGAGATGTATTATTTATTGATGAAATACATAGATTACCTAGATATATTGAAGAAGTATTATATTCTGCAATGGAAGATTTTACTTTAGATATTATAATTAATGGAGATAGTTCTTCTAGAAGTATTAAAATAGATTTGCCTCCATTTACATTAGTAGGAGCAACAACACGTATAGGAGACCTTTCTAGTCCACTTAGAGATAGATTTGGAATAATATCTCATTTAGATTATTATTCTACTGATGATTTAATTAAAATAGTTAAGAGAACTGCTAAAGTATTTGATATATCAATTGATGATAATGCAGCGCTAGAACTAGCTAAAAGAAGTAGAGGTACTCCTAGAATAGCAAATAGATTACTTAAAAGAGTTAGAGATTTTACATTAGTAAATGAACTTGATAGTATTACAGAAGAAATAACTAAATCTTCCTTAGATAAATTAAAAGTGGATGGAGAAGGACTTGATGAACTTGATCATAAACTTCTTAATACTATTATTACTAAATTTAATGGTGGCCCTGTAGGAATAGATGCTTTAGCATCTTCTATAGGTGAAGAAAAAGCTACTATTGAAGATGTATATGAACCTTATTTACTTCAAAATGGTTATTTAAAAAGAACCAATAGAGGTAGAATGGTTACTGAAAAAGCATATGAACATTTAAAAATAAGTAAAATAGATAGTTTATTTTAAAAAAGCAATTAATATTGCTTTTTTTGTGCTATAATACCTTAAGGTGATTTAAATGAAGACAAGTGATTTTGATTATTATTTACCTGAAGAATTAATAGCACAAACTCCAATTAAAGATAGAGATAAGTCTAGATTACTAGTAATGGATAGAAAAACTGGAGAATTAGAACATAAAAATTTCTATGATATTATAGATTATCTTAATCCTGGGGATGTATTAGTTCTTAATAATACTAAAGTTATGCCTGCAAGATTAATAGGGCATAAAGTAGATACAGATGCCGTAATAGAAGTATTAATGCTTAAAGATTTAGGAGAAGATACTTGGGAATGCCTTAGTAAACCTGCTAAAAGAGTTAAAGTAGGATCTATTATTAAATTTAGTGATGAATTAAGTGCAGAATGTGTTTATGAAGGTGAAGAGGGTATAAGACAATATAAATTTATATATAATGGAATATTACTTGAAATATTAGATAGATTAGGTGAAATGCCATTACCTCCATATATACATGAAAAATTAAAAGATAAAGATAGATATCAAACAGTATATGCTAAAGAAGTAGGTTCAGCTGCTGCTCCAACTGCAGGTCTTCATTTTACCAAAGAATTACTTTCTAAGATTAAAGAAAAAGGTATATTAATTGAAGAAATAACTCTTCATGTAGGACTAGGTACATTTAGACCAGTTGAAGTAGAAGATGTTACTAATCATAAAATGCATAGTGAATTTTATACTATGTCTAAAGAAACAGCAGAAGTATTAAATAAAGCTAAAAAAGATGGAAGAAGAATAATATCTGTAGGTACAACTACTACTAGAACTCTTGAAACTATTATGAATTTATATAATGAATTTAAAGAATGTTCTGGTTGGACAGATATATTTATTTATCCTGGATATAAATTTAAAGCTATTGATGCTTTAATAACTAATTTTCATTTACCTAAATCAACACTTGTTATGTTAGTTAGTGCTTTTAGTACAAAAGAGAATATATTAAATGCATATAATGAAGCTGTTAAAGAAAAATATAGATTCTTTAGCTTCGGAGATGCAATGTTTATTAAGTAGAGGTATTTATGGAAAATAAAATAGTATTAAGTGATGAACAAAGAAGAAAATTAATTGATGAAACAAATCAAATGATAGATAATAATAATATGCTAGCATTAGATATAGTAAGTATAAGTGATAGAGTAGCAAGAATAGGATTATTTCATATGATTACTGCTAAAAAAGAAGATAGAGAATTATTTAAAGCAGCAAAAGAACACTTTAATAATATGTATACTACTTATTTAACTAATATGCATAAAATAGATGTAAATAAAAGAATATTAGGCATTAAACCTAAAAAGATAAGTTTAATAAAAACAAGACATTAAGATGTCTTGTTTATTTTTTCTATTTTTTCATATATATCATTTAATTCTTTTTCATATTTAGAAGTTAATTTAGCTTTATAATACTTCTTATTTAATAAATTATCTGGCATATATTGTTGTTTAACATAAGCACCTGGAAAATCATGAGGATACTTATATATTTTAGAATCTATTCTAATAGTTTCTGGAACTGGATATATACCATTATTTAAATCATTTAATGCTTTATCTATTGCTACTACTGATGAATTAGATTTAGGGCTTAAACACATTTCTATTATTGTTTTAGAAAGTATTATTCTAGCTTCTGGAAGACCAACTCTTTCTGATGCATTAATAGCAGCTTCTACTTTAACTCCTATTAAAGGTGCAGCAAGTCCTATATCTTCATATGCAATAACAGTCATTCTTCTATAAATAGAATCTAAATCTCCTTCCATTATTAATCTAGATAAATAGTGAAGGGCAGCATTTACATCTGATCCTCTAATAGATTTTTGAAAAGCAGATAATAAATCATAATGATTAGTTTCATCTTTATCAGAATTAAATACAGGCTTATTTGTTATATTTAAAATAGTATCTTTAGTTATTTCTTTACTACTAGAAGAATAATAACACATTTCTAGTAAATTATAAGCACTTCTAAGGTCACATGAAGAGAGTTTTGCTATTTGTTTGATATTTTCCTTACTAATCTTAATATCCTTTAAATAAGGGCTTTTAATAGCTTTATTTAAGCCTTTAATTATATCTTCAGTAGTTAAATCATGAAGTTCAAATACTGTACATCTAGATCTAATCGCAGGATTAATTCTATGATAAGGATTAGAAGTAGTTAAACCAATTAAAGTAATAAGACCTGATTCTAAATGAGGTAATAATATATCTTGTTTATCTTTATTAAGTCTATGTATTTCATCTAATACTAATATAATACCATTATATAATTTAGCTTCTTCAATAATTACTGTTAGATCTTTCTTATCATTAGTTACTGCATTAAAAAATCTATATTTCATATCAAGTTCATTTACAATAGCAGTAGCAATACTAGTTTTACCTATACCAGGATTACCATATAATATCATAGAGAATAATCTCTTATTTTTAACAAAATTTCTAATTGGACCATCTTTTCCTACTAAATGATCTTGCCCAATGACATCATTTAATTTATTTGGCCTCATAAGTATTGCTAATGGTTCTCTCATAAATATCACCTAGAAATATTATATCATATTTACAATTAATATATTTATATATTATAATATTATAAAAGAGAGGTTGCTATGAAAGAAAAAACTGATATTAAAAATTTATCTAAAGAAGAAATAAATAAATTAGTCTCAGAAATGACACTAGAAGAAGCTAGTGACTTATTAAAAAAATTAAATGAGGTGACTGAAAATGACTAGAGAAGAATTTTTAACATTTTTAAATGAAGAATTAGACGAAAGAAAAAGAGAATATAAATTTGCTCAACTAAGAATAGAGTTATATGAAAAAATAATACCCGCAGACGATGATTTAAATATGGCTAGATTTCTTGCACTTTCTGCTAAACAAAGATTAGATAGTATTACAAGTTTAATAAAAGCCCCAGCTATTGCTAGAATTCAAGGTTCATCAGATGCAGAGGTAGAAAAATTTAGAGAACAAATGAGAAAAGAATTGCTTGAAGAAGTTAATATGCATGAAAGAGCAATTAATAGATTAGAAAGTGAAAAGAAAGAGAACGAAATAAAGAAAAATTCATATCTAAATGGTTATTATCAGACGACGAAGCAAAAAAACAACATAGGAATGCTTTTGAAGAAATTGGTGCTGACATGATTGGTGAATTAAATGCTATTAATGAGCAAATAAGCGTATACTCATTAGAACGCCAAATTGCTGAAGATACACTTAAAAGTATAAATAGAATGACTATTGAAGAATTCAAAGATAACCTTGTTAAAGCCCAAACAAATTTAAAAGATAGAAGAAGAAAAAATGCTTTAGACGAAAGACCTATATTTACAGATGATGTAAGATTATTAGCATCAGTAGCATTTGACTATGAAAAATCTAAAAAGATGCTTGAATTACTAGCTGAATATAAAAGACTAACTACTATGAGAAAACAAACTCATGAAAGTATAGATATTGGGCCAGTTGAATACAAATGGGATCTATTAGCTGCTATAAAAAAATCTAAAAGTGCAGAAGAACTTCGTGGAACTGATAAACTTGCAATTTACAGTGTGAATGGGCTTAGATATGCTTTAAAAAATTACAAAGATGGTTTTGATGAGAAAGTAAAAATTTTTAAACAACATTTTACGGAAGAAAAACTAGAACCACTAAAAAAACCATGGCAACAGGGGGAAAATATCTGGTA
>JAEEGG010012664.1_pt1 | contig 18158 bp, 20 predicted proteins | sample 9134161 | NCBI WGS metagenome assembly JAEEGG01 (sample SAMN16246543, study PRJNA631951) | gut metagenome | biome: gut microbiome; feature: rumen; material: CR-attached | host: Bos | place: Iran: Karaj | collected 2018-10 | reverse complement strand
ATATTTGCCAGTGAAATGAAACGTTTACTCATCTTACTGTGCCTGCAACTGGCGTTTTTAGCCTCCCAAGCCATGACAGACAGTCTGCTCATGGTACAAGTGGCACGTACAGGCGTGTTGCTGAAGCAGATGCGGTATGACTCGGCCCTAGTGCAGGTTGACAGGCTCATGCCGACTGCTCGGCAAAACCACAACATGCTCGCACAGGCCACGCTGCATGGCGTGGCGGGAATGGCTCTGTCACGCTCCCATCAATTAGAAAACGGTTTGCTGGAATACATGCGCTGTGCCGACATTGCCGAAGAGCACAATATGCTGGTGAAAGCCCTGGACGAAAAGACTGGCGCACTGCTGACATTGTTCTCGACCGTGTACGGTGAATTGTCGTACAGATATCAGGAACAGGGCAATGAAGTCGAAGCCCTGCATTACGCACGCACGGCATTGAGGTGGATTTCGCATGCTAAGATCCCCGAAACACGGGTACTTGTCATGGCGAGCATCATGCCGGTAATAGCGGCCAACAAAGAATGGCACACAGCTTACGAGTTGATGCGGCAGGCCTTTGCCGACGCTGTGCAGCTGAACCAATACGACTTTGCATTGGTCATGGCCACTTACCTGATGACGGGTGAAGACGAATGCTTCGGGCGCGGACCTTACGACTGCAAGTGGATAGAACAGGCTGACAAAATTCTGTCGCAGGCCACCACCCAACAGGCATGCCAGCAATATGAGCAAACTCGGCAAGCTCTCATCAGTAAATACACTGTCAGAAAAGAATCTGTACAGGAAAGTATAACGAGCAGCAGTGGGCATGCCATTGAGGACACTATCCCTGTGACTGATCCCCAACGTGATGCCGTTGTTGGTAGCGAGAAGTCCCTGCCAGTGAAAAAAGAAGAATTAACTGGCTACACATCTTATTTAATGTGGGTTGTGTCTGGAGCGGTGCTTTTCACCATTGCCATGTTCTTATGGCGATGGCATGGCAAGAAAATACGGCAAAAGGAAACTGAACGACAGATGGCCGAGAAATACAGAGAGGGGCAGGAGTATGAGCGCAACCGTCTGGCTCGTGAACTACACGATGGGGTAAGCAACCAACTCTTAGCCGTAGAGATGAAGCTGAGCACCGACGGACTGAGCACTAATGCCATGCAGCTGCTCGATGAGAGCCGTGAACAGGTGCGCCGCGTGTCGCACGAATTGGTGCAGCCTGAGTTCAGCCACACCTCGCTGCCACAGGCATTGGCCAACTATGCCGACGAGATGAACGGTGTGCGCGAGTGCAATGTCACTTTCACTGCCACACCTGCCGGTGGCGACTGGACTTTCATACCTGCCACCAAAGCCCTGGACATCTATCGCATTGTGCAGGAACTGGTAGCAAATGCACTGAAGCACTCTGGAGCCTCGATGATTTCAGTGGGACTGCATCATGATGGCAACAGGGGCGTGATGGTTATCGTAAGCCATAACGGAGAGGCCGAAGACACTCGAAACCGTGGACCGAGCGGCATAGGAATGAGCAACATCCAGCACAGGGCTGAGGCGCTTGGCGGCAAGCTTGAACTGATGCAACACCAGTATGGAAGAGTGGCAAAACTCGTCGTTACCATCTGATATGATTCTCGGAATACCGGAAATCAGTAAGAGAAAGCTGAAAAATCGCGGATTTCCACTATTTGTGAAGTCTATTTTTCTATTTAATTTTGCAACGAAAATTATCCAAAGGTGTATCATGAATCAAGATATAGAAAATGACAGACTGAAAAACATTAGCGTGGCAGTCGTTGACGACCATGAGGTGGTGCTCGAAGGCTATAAGAGTTTTCTGCTGAAACACGGTGTAGGAAACGTTGAAGCATTCACAAGTGCCACTGAAATTCTGAAAAGAACACCTGACCACAGTTTTGATGTGTACATTCTGGATGTGGAGTTACCCGACCTGAATGTGTCCGCCTTGATAGAGAATATCAGAGAGCAACAGCCAAAGGCTAAAATCCTGATCAACACCATTCATGAAGAGATGTGGGTTGTCAATCGCATGATAGAAAACGAGGTTGATGGCGTGATGTATAAAACAATCCATCTTGATCAGCTGTTAGAGGCCATCATCGCTGTGCTTGACGGACAGAAGTTTTACTGTCCGAAGTTCCAAGAGTCGATGAACAAGCTCCAGATGCAAAACGTAGTATTGACCAAAAGAGAGATAGACGTGGTGCGCTCCATCGCCATGGGCCTTTCCACGAAAGAGATTGCCCACCAGTTGTTTATCTCGGAGAACACAGTGGAGAGCCACCGGCAGAAAATATTCGAGAAGCTCGGTGTGCGCAATATGGCGGAACTCATTGTGAAAGCAATCGCCGATGGTTACATCAACGTGAAAACTCCAACATAGCAATAATTATTAACCCCTTTAATACATAAAAACTATGAAAATACTTGAAAATCTAAAACAAAAAGTTCAAAGTATTCCTGAGTTCTCTGACGAGCACTATCCTATTGCCGGATATGTAGCCGCAGGATTAATCACCGTGACTGGCCTATGGCTTGTCTACGAGGTCATAGCTAACGATGCACTGTCGTTTAGTGCCGACTGGAACATGTTCGGCAATGCCTTTGGCAACCTGTGCTTCTGGATTGGCTTCATCTGCGCCATCGTGTTCTGGGGCCGCTGGGTACACTGGTCGTCAACACCTGTCATCGTCAAACGTGACCCCTACACCGGCAAAGTGCTTGATGTGAAAGAAGACTATGACATCACTGAGCAGGGATTTGCCAAGATCCTGATGCCCATCATCGGACATTTCATCGTTGAGCCCATCATCTACGGTGCACTGATTTACTATCCTGTACAGTGTGTCATTGCTCTTGTGGGCACCATCTTCCCCTACATCATGTCGCTTGTCATACTGGCCATCGTGGCTGGCTCGTGGGCATACACCCGTGTGGCTACGTTCCGCTACCACTCAGCCGTGCTGGTGGCACTGTGTGTGCTGCTCACTGTAGCCTTTGGCTACGGAGCCTACAGCATTCACGACAGTTATGCCCCTCACCCCATTGAGCTGGCTCCTGGCGACGGTTCCTCGGACATAGAGCAGGCCAACGAACAGAGTACTGTCAATGACGACGTGCAGACAGCCGGAGAGGGCGCTACAGACAATACTGAGGACATGATTGAAAATGGTGAGGATATGGGCGAAATGGGCGAAGGACTCTTCGGCTCACTGCCCGAAGGAACCAGCGTGTACACAGGTGTGATGGAAGGCTTCACAATCGAGATGACTTTCGTGAAGCAGGAGTCGAACATCAACGGCACATTCAAGGACGTAACGAACGGCTACAGCATGCACCTCGATGGCGAATCGACACCCGCCATGGGTGGCGACATTGTCTTCTATGGCAACATGGATGGAAGCAACTGGACATTCAACCTCACTGGCAACGCCAGCGAAATCACCGGACAAGCTGATAACGGGGCTACAAAGTTCAATCTTTCTCTGAACAAGAAATAAGGTGAAACAGAACCATCTTTTTTACAAATAAAACTTAAATTTAATCGACAATGAAGACAAGAAATTTTTTCCTAACTCTTACACTGATGCTGTTCACTGTGGCAGCTTTCGTGTCATGCAGTAACGACAGCACCCCATCGGGCGTTGTCAAGACCTATTTCAGTGCGCTGAAGAGCGGTGACTATGCTAAAGCCGTTAGTTGCACCAACACCCCGGAGGCCTACGCAGAAAATAAAGCTCGAAGCTATGAAAAGAGGATGAGCCATGACAATCCCAACACCGAACTAATCAAGAAAGGCAAGTTGGAAATCGTCTCAGAAGAAATTAACGACGATCGTGCATCGGTTCAGTACTCCTTTTCAATAGAAGAAATGAAGATTGGGCAGGAATTGCAACTCGACCTCATTGACGGCAAATGGAAGATTGACGATTAAGTACTAGTTGTTCTTTGCTACAGTTTCCCCATTCTGACAAGAAAATATCAGGATGGGGACTGTTGTTTTCCGACAAGTAACCAGCTTGTTTCAGACAAGCGCCCCATGTGTTTCATACAAGTGACTCGTGTTTTTCCGACCTTCAGTGCTGAAACACGCATGACAAAAGTGGTCAAATACAGATGAATACGCATATTTTTTTGGCTAATTTTTTGCAGTTTCAACTTTTCTTCTTACCTTTGCAACCGCTTTTAGGGCCCAGATGGCGGAATCGGTAGACGCGCTGGTCTCAAACACCAGTGGGGCAACCCGTCCCGGTTCGACCCCGGGTCTGGGTACTATGTGGCTCAAAACTAAAAAGGCGAAAGTGCTGTAAGATAATAACTTACGGCACTTTCCGGTTTTAAGAGGGTAGCTGTTTGCACCACGTTTGCACCACTCAACGCAAAAACACTATCTTTGGGGCTGCTTTTTGCGGTCAGCTTCCCGGTCTGCCAATATACCTATAAGCCTAAGTCCTATTTCGTATTCGTCTGCTAACGCTTCGTGGCTGTAACCTTCGCTATTGCGTAGGTGGATGCCGTAAACGTCTCGCAAATGTCCGGCAATGGTGGCCGCGCTGAAATCGTCAAGCAGCCCGTCTATAGCCTGTAAGGTTCTGTTAGTTGTCATTTGCTGCGGGTCTAAACGCTACTATGGTAGCCGGGCGGCTGTTCTGTGCGCTGGCTTTCCTGTAGTTGGGGTTAATACGGGTTCCTGTCATGCTGGGTGCAAGCTCTTTGGCGTTTAGCTCAACCTCTCTTTGCAATAGCTTCAAATACTCTTCGGCCTGCTTCTGCCAATAAGCTTTCTCTTCCCTTAGCTGCTGCACCTCTGCCAATAGTAAGGCGTTGGCCTTCTCTGCTTCCATACGCTGGGCGTTGGCAATCCCTAACGCTCCGTTCAATGTCTCTAAAGCTGCTTTGTAATTCTCCATATAGCTGTAAGTTTGGGTTTCAAATTCGGGGGCAAAGATAGAAAATTTCATCCTAACCGCCAAATTATTTCGCAAATATTTTAGTGTAAGTACTTGATTTACAGGTATTTCGTATTACTATAATACGCTATTAAGTGCTGCGCTTTGTACTGTTGTCCTGTTTGGCGTTAGTATGCTAAAACTTCGCGGTTTTTCCCTGTCTCTTGCTGGTGTCTGAAATAATGCCTACCTTTGCATTAGGTTCTATGTAATGCAATGTCTCAAAGACAAAAAACCGGGTGCGCTGCTGGGTGTTCCCGGTTTTTTTTGTCTTTCTATGAGGTGTTTTCAAAATTTCTTCGTATCTTTACCCCGATTTCTTTTCCCGCAAAGGTTGTACGTCTAAAGTTCGGCCAATCCTTGCAAGCTTAAAACACTGCGCACAGCTTCCGGGGCTTGTGCAGTTTACAATAGAATATGCAAATACCTAATATACAAACTCCATCCGGCCTTCTGCCTGTTACCTGCCTTTCTGACGATGAGCTGGTTGAGGCTTATTTGTCGGCTGCTGGTGGTTCCGCTGATGCTGACGTGGTGCAACTGCTTCGGTATGCTGTCAGCCCGGACAATGACGGAACAAAGAAGGCCGGGGCGTTTTTGCGCTGTTGCCTTGAAGGTGTCGGAGCTTTGGTCGCTATTTATCCGGGATTTGGGCAAATGGTTCCGGCTGGCTCTGTTCGGGTTGGTGATATTATTGACGGGGTGTTGTACTTTGTGCCTTCTGCAAAGTATTGTAATATAAGGAATAAAACGGCCTTTGACTTCTGCAATGACGCAGGGCTGTTGCTGGTTGTAACGGAATGCACCAGCAAAGAAGAATTTACTATGGACTTACCAATTATTGAACGGGCGCGGGCTTTTATGGACTTAGCCGAGCGGACTAATGACCAGGCGTTAATGGCTGCTGTTAGCTTGTTCTTTGCCGATGAAATTGCGGCTTACCTTGCTTCTTTCAATGAGTAACCGGGTCCCGTTGGCTGTTTGGGGGTGTTAATTCCGGGTGTTTCGATTTACATTTGTAAATTTCGGGTACTTATTCGGGTACTTATTTTGTAACTTGCTGATAATCAATATATCTTATAGAGCGTTAACCTCTACAAGCCCCCTAACCTTAACTATACCCGGTTCGCTTTCGCCTGTTATTCCCTAAACGTGTAGCCTTTCCTGTCTGTTTGCTGTGTGTCGTATTTCTCCGGCTTTTTCCAAAGCTCAGCTACCTCACTCTTTGAAAGTGTCCGGGGGTTGTGCAGGTCGGATCCGTCTGCTCCTGTGTGTTCGATGCGCTGGACAGCTTTACCAAATAGCCTTGCCGTTATTCTATCAACCGTATCTGTATGCCCGGCGTTCATGTCGTATATCATAGCCCGTGCGTATGCCCGTGCAAGTGCTGGGGCGGTTTCTTCGGCTGCTAATAGTTTCAATTCCTGCAAATTGAAGGTAAGCAAAGTTTCGTACCACTCTCTAAGCTCTTCTAAGTCCATATCGGGTGTGTGCTTGGCTTTTTTCAATCCTAATACGTTTACCTTATACAATGGTACGCGGCTTTTTGGTCGGCCTTTTGGGTTTCCGCTACTGCCTTTTTTATACCTTGGAGCGGTTAAATTCTCTCTTTTGGGGTTCGGGTTAGCCATATTGTTTGCCTGTTTTGTGGCTGCTATGCCTGTTATTGCCTCTTTAAGTTCAAATAGAAGGCCGGGCGGCTGTTTCTAAGCAGGTTCCCGGTCTTCACTTTATTTCTTACTCACTAAATTTCCCACAAATGCCCGCTACGGCCTTTTCTTTTCTCCAGCCTTACAACTATACCCAAAACGGGTGTAATGCTGTCAGAGGCGATTTTTCGGGAAAATAACTACTTTTTGAATGGTCCGTTATTGTTGGCTCCGACGTTAATACTTCGTGTTTTGCCGTGGTTGTTCATAACGTTGCGCGTGATGGGCTTCTCTTTGTTGGCTGGGGCTATTGCCTTGCTGTCTTCATCATCCTTTTCCCTGTGGCCTATTTTGTCGGTATCGCTTATCTTGCGGGGTGCAAAATAGGCGTTTTCGTCTTCATCCTTCTTAACTTCAAAGGCTGCACCAATAAGCCAAATAGGATTGTACACCCTATAGCCCTGTTCGCGTAGACGTTCCCAAAGCTCGTTAAGTGCTTCGCAAGCTGTCTGCTGAAGCTGGGCTATTTCCTCGGCTTCCTTTTGCTCGGCGGTGTTCTCGTTAATAACTTCGGGTTCCTGTACGTTGCCCGTGTTGGCGTTCTCGTTCTTGGCGGCGGCTGCTGCCTTTTTGCTGGTTCCTGTTGTTGCCATAATACTTAAAAATTTGTTGTTAATAATCGTGCCTTTCGGCGTTCTTTAATTTACTGCTTAAAAGGGTTGCAACTTTTTCGGCTGCGTTCCTAAACTCCCGGTTATACTTGTATTCGCTTTCGTAGTGGCGCAAATAGTAGCCTATCGAGCTTTCGTCGTGTCGTGTTTCCTCTGCGATCTGCTGGGTGTTGCTCCCGGCCTTCTTCGCGTGGTGTGCGTAAATCATACGGGCGTAGACGTGCCAGCGGTTCCTGCTATCTTTAGCAATTACCCGGAAGGGTACGCCCATAACGGCTTTAATGGCGTTCTTTATTTCTGGGTGTTGCGGCTCGGTTTCGTATTCAATGCCAAAATTTAGCCCTGTGGCGATGTCGCGCTCTAACGTTGCCTTGTCGCTTAACTCCCAGCCTGTAACCATATAAATGCCGTTGCAACCTATTAGGCGCAAAATGTCGGTTTTGCGTTGCTGCTCGCTGTCGGTGTCGGTCGCTTCGGGTTCTATTACTTCGCCCTGTGCCTGTAACCGCTGCAATATGTCGCGCCTTTCCTCTGGGTTGAGGCTTGCAATGTTGCTTGAAATAAACACCTTTCTTTGCTTCATATAGCTGCCCTTTCTGTTATATCTCCTTTCCCGATAACTTGGTTCTGGCTGTCGGTGGGGTCGTACCATCGAGGCTCCTGCCTGTAAGGTCTGGGCGCGTTGCTTGCTTGTTGTTATACTCCAGCCATTCTTTTGTGGCTTCGGTCGGTGGTTCGGGTGCAATGCCTCTGGCTTCCTCAACGGCTTGCACCATCTTTGCTATTTCTTCTGCTGTAAACATAGTTATTAAATTGTTGAGTGACGTGTTTTTGTTGTTAGCCCTCTGCGGTTGGCTTCTTCCTCCGCTTCCTGCAAATATCGCGCTGCGTTTGGGCTGCTGTTGTGCCTTAACTCTGCTATATATGCCCTCAGTCCGCTATCGTCTAACATGGTGGGCGTGTTGCGCCGTACTCTTGCCGTTGCGGTCGCTCCTGTGCCGTATTGCTGCGGCTGGCTGGTGGTGTTGGTCGGCTGGTGGTGTATTATGCCGTTACGTTCCCACGTTCTTACGGCGGCTTTCCAATCCTTAATAGCGTTACCGTTGCTCTGCTTCCAGCCGTTCGCGGTATAGTGGTCGCAAAAGTGCTGCGCGTCTATGCCGTTGGCTCTCTCCTTGCAATATTCCTCAACCTCTGCAACAGAAGGGGGCGTAAACCGGGGGCGGGCTTGGGTTACTCCTTCTCTTCCCTTTTCCTTATCCTTATTATTACTATTTACATTAACATTCTCATTAGCTTGTTTGTCGGTTGTTTCTTGGTTGTTTGTCGGTTCGCGGTCGGTTGTTTCTTGGTTGTTTTCCTCCTTCCGCTTGGTGGCGTTTTGGTTCCCTTTCGGTGCGCCTCCTGCCTGTCCGTTCTTATACCTTCGCCAATTAGCTTCTAATTGGGGCTTTATCAACTTCCAGCATAATTGCGCGTATGGGTCTGTTAATGTTGGTTCCCGTTCGGTTAGTGCGTACTCTGCAATAGCTTCGTAAACACTAAGCCTAACTTCAACCGGGCAAATGTCTATAGCTTCCTTGAAGCTCTTATAGAAAATAAAGCTGTCCTTTTCCATATTGTTGGCTTGTATTATGCAATAGCGTAAACTACTCAATTTCCCGGTACAAAATACACCTTATAACGGCCTCCAAAAGTGCCTTTTCTCCACTCGTCACAAATGGCAAAGCCTTTGTTTCGTAGGTCTCTAATATGTCCGCGTGGATCGGACAGGTGCAAAGCTGCTGAAATGTCGGCGGCTGAATGTCTGCCCCCGGCTTCAAGGAAACTATATACAAGCTGCTGCAATATTGCGGGGCGTGGTTGGTTGCTGGTGGTTCTTTGTGCCATATCTCAATAATTATTTGCTGGTTAATATCCTGTCTATATCGGACTTCCTGTATCGGCTAAGTCCACCAATGTGGACAGGCTTTAAGAAGTCTTTTTTATCCCAATTCCAAAGGGTGGAGGGGTTCACGTTTAGGAGTGTGGCCGTTTGTTCGCGGGTGTAATATATTTCGCTTCTGCTGGCCTCAACCTCTCGCGCTATCTCCTGACGTGTCCGGCCTATTAGGTCTTTAGCAAACTCGCCCAGCTGGGCGGCTGTCACTTGAAGCGTTACGTTTGCTCCGCTGCTGATAATTTCTGTTATACTCATAACTCTTTGCTTTATTTGTTACACCTTCGCCGGGGTGCGCACTTTCCCGGCTGCTGGTTTGTGGTGCAAAGATAGAGTATATTAAAGCGTTTCCAATGATTTTAGAAGTTGTATAAAATAGGCAAACAATTTAGGCAATTTATACAACCAATAAAAAAAAGAAACGCGGCCTAAATTGTCTAAATTGGTCGCGTTCCCTTCTTACTGCCTTGTTATCTGTTGCCAAATGGTGGCATTTGTTCCCGTATCTTTGTGGTTAGTTAGTTGGTTGTTGTACGTCTGTATACTTCCAATATCCCCCAGCTCCGTTGATAGTGCTTCGTGCTGCTCTGTTGCTTGCGCTCCTTTGTACTTGCTATCGTAAGCCAACAAAGCGTTAATAACGGGTCTTATCGGGGAAAATTTGCCGCCTCTATGCCGTTCGTTTAGTATTGTTATTAGCCTGCTGTATTGCGTATCGTTGAGGCTTACTATGTCTCTAAGCTTAACGCCTTTCTTTGCTGCAGGTCTTCCGGGGTGTTTCTTTTGCCGTTCGGCCTCAACCTCTAAGCCTTCAAGGTAGCCTATATATTTCTTGGCATAGCTATATACCGGGTGGCCTTCGTAATACTCCCGGCTTGCAAGCTCTCGCACTTTCTGTAGTGTGCTTTCTATTTCCTTTACTTCACGGGCTGCAAAAGTTCCTGGCTGTTCCTCGGCGGCTCGTACCTCAACCAATTCTGCAAAGGTATAATAGCGGCCTTCGGTGCTGGTTCCGGCTGCTGCTCTTTGCTGGTGGCTCTCGTTCCAATACTCCGGCCTCTCAAAAGTTTTGCCGAGGCTGGTTAATATGCCAATGGCTGTTAGAAGGTTCTCGCGCTGCTGGTGCTGGCGTTCCTCTTCCGGGGTTGGTGTATAAAGTGCTTTCCCTTCCATACTATACTAACAAATCTACTAAGTTCTGCTTCATTTCTTCGTCTATCTCCCTGTATCGTGCAAACGCCCGGCTTCCCTCTTTGTGTCCGCTCAAAGCTCCTACTAAATTCGGATCTTTCACTTGCTTGTATAGGTTCCCCACAAAACAGCGGCGGGCAAGGTGGGAGGATGCTATTTCGTTAATCGGTCTAACTTCCGGCTCCCGCGTGGTCGGGTTGATGATTGTCACGGGGCGGGTTATCCCGGCGGCTGTAAACGCCGTCTTTATGGCTACGTTATACTTCTGCTCTGAAATGAAGGGCAAAAGCTCGTTTCCTTCGCTGCTGGTGTATCTCTCTAATATCTCCTTCGCTGTGGCGTTTAGCGGTACTCTCACGGTTACGGGTCGACCTTCCTTTGTCTTTCTTGGTACATACTCAATAGCTCCGTTTATTACGTTGCTCCGGGTCAGCTTGTATAAATCGCCTACCCTGCAACCTATTAGGCACTGAAATACAAATATATCGCGCTGGATAGCTAATTGCGGGCGGTCTGCAAGGTCGGCATTATATAGGGCGTTCCGTTCCTCTATAGTAATGTAGTAGGGCGTTCCGTAAACACATTCTTTAATCAAGTAATTCTTGAAGGGGTTGTTATTCGTTAGCCCGGTTTCTATAGCCCACAGGTAGAAGGTTCTTAGCTTCGTAAAGATGTCGCTAATAGTGTTTTGCCCTCGTTGGGCTGGTGTCCGGGTTTCCGGCACGGCCTCAAAAACAGGCTTATAGTCGGCACTACAAACAAGCTTTTTTGTTTCCGGGTCTTTCGTAAAGTGCTGGTACTCCGTTTTTAGAAAATCTTCAAATTTGCGTAGTGTGTCGGCTGTTATGGTATCAAAGGCCAGCGTAAAGTTGGGGCGGCTGTATAGCCTGTTATATATCTCAAAGCGTTTCAAAGCCCGGTATATAACGCGAAAGTTCCGCTTTCTTACGTCTGAAATATTCCGGGTCTCTATGAAACGGGCAAAGGCCTCTATAAACGTTTCGGGCTGTTCCTTAATGCCGTATTTCTCCGGGTGCTGGGCTTTGTCTATTTCTTCCTTCAACCATGCCGAGGTTAGCCCGTCTTTGTCGCTGGCGGCGTTGTATATGTCGGCAATGAGGTTTTTAAGCTCGCTAACGTCTTTATTGAAGCGGGCTTTTTCCTCCGGGTTCATCACTACTTTTGCTTTAATCTCTTCCCGTTTTGCATCCCAATACTCCGGCTTTACTTCTATATCGCTGGCATATAGTAGTTGCACGTTGCGCCCGTCTCTCAATCTAAAGCGCACGTTTGCCGTTTTTTTCTTGCTGGTTGCCACTCTGATAAACGCTGTAATAGTTGCCATATCTCTTTAGGGTTTAAAATCGTGGTGCAAATATAGTAATTTTGCACCACATAAGCACAATAATTTTAGAGCAATTTAGATAAATTTAGAAACATATTATTTATTAGTATCTTCTAAATTGCTTTATTTACAGGCGTTTTTAGCTTTGTTTTCTATTGTGGCGTAAAATCGGCGTTTCTAAATTTTCATTCCCGGGTCTGGGTACAAGGCTTCTGAAAAGCAATCCCTTGCAGGCAGATGCTTGCAAGGGATTTTTTTGACCTAATAGAAAAATAAGACACGCCTCTAAGAATGACAGAAATAAGGCAATTTTGGCACTATTTCTGTCATTTTGTAATCTTGGAGATTGTTTTTTTTGCTTTTTTATGCGCAAAATGTTTTGTGTTTCGATATTTTTGCTTACTTTTGCTAACAGAAATCATTTTAAACTATTGAGCCTTCTATGGAAAAAATCGACAATCTGGACAAGAAAATCCTAAGCATCTTGTCAAAGAATGCACGCATCCCGTTTAAAGATGTCGCATCGGAATGCAACGTGTCGCGTGCTGCTATTCATCAGCGTGTGCAGCGACTCATTGACAACGACGTCATTACTGGAAGTGGATTCGATGTCAATCCCAAATCGTTAGGCTATTCCACTTGCACATACGTGGGTATCACGTTGGAACGAGGAAGCATGTATAAAGATGTAGTGAAGCGACTGGATCACATACCCGAGGTTGTGGAGTGCCATTTCACCACAGGTCCTTACACCATGCTTGTGAAACTCTATGCCCGTGACAACGAACAGCTCATGCAGCTGCTCAACGGACAGTTGCAGGAGATTCCAGGTGTAGTGGCTACCGAGACGCTGATATCGCTTGAACAGAACATCAAGCGCGAGATACCTGTTCATTTCGTAGAAACAGAAGACTAATATAGATTCTTTCCATGAACCGTTTCAACCTTGAAGCCCAAATAGACCATTTATACGCGCAGGACTTCTCTAAAGAACATCGTCCCGTCATCGGCATCACAGGTAACTATGGCGAACAGACCTGCAAATTGGGTGAGGGTTACTACAAACAAGTGGTGATGGCAGGGGGAACGCCTGTCGTTTTGCCACCTTCAAGTGATCGTGAAGCCTTGCTTTCCGCCTTGGAACGTATTGATGCATTGCTCCTGAGCGGCGGTGCCGACATCAATCCGTTGTATTGTGACGAAGAACCTTGCCCCAATCTGGGCAATATCAACCGTGAGCGCGATTTGCCAGAACTGTTGTTGGCACGGCTGGCTTTCAATCGCCAGATGCCTATCCTTGGTATTTGCCGAGGTATTCAGACAATGGCTGTTGCACTGGGCGGAAAGGTGAGCCAGCACATCAGCACTGCCATCAAGCACTCACAGGATGCTGATCGCTGCGAGCCCACCCATACAGTGGCCATAGAAAAAGACTCCACCTTATTTTATATATATAAGAACTACGGATGCACAGCCCATCAGGAGGAAACGGTTCCAGAGATGATGCCTGTGAACTCGTTCCATCATCAGGCTGTTGCTGAGCCCGGACCGCATTTCCGTATCGCCGCCAAAGCCAAGGATGGTGTGATTGAGGCCATTGAGAGCACGGAAATGAAACCCTTTGTGGGTGTGCAGTGGCATCCGGAATGTATGGGAGAAGATGGGCTGCCGCTGTTCAACTGGCTGGTCAGTGAGGCCAGGAAGTATCGTGCTGCCCAGCAGTTGCACGACCGTATCCTGTCACTCGATACGCATTGCGACACACCGATGTTTTTTAACCTAAATGCACAAAGCCGCAAAGCCGAGCACTCTCCGCAAGGTGTCAACTTTGCCACACGCGACAATCGGATTCTTGTTGACCTGCCGAAGATGACTGAGGGACGGCTCGATGCCACCATTATGGTATGCTATCTGCCTCAGCCCAAAGAGGGGCAGGCCTTCAGTGAGAACGTGGCAATCGACGTGGACAGTCCTAAGGCTTATACCGACTTGATTTTCAATCAGATTACTGATATTGTCAGTAACAACGCTGCTCGGCTGGCGCTTGCTCGAACTCCCGACGAGCTCTGGGTCAACAAGCTTGCTGGAAAGAAGAGTATCATGCTTGGCATTGAGAACGGATTGGCACTGGAGGGCAATGCTGCCAACGTAGCCTATTTCAAGAAGCGTGGCGTGGTCTATATCACTCTATGTCACAATGGCGACAATGATATCTGCGACTCTGCTCGCGGTTCACAGACCCATGGAGGCGTGAGTGCTTTGGGTGAGAAAGTCATTGCCGAGATGAACAGGCTGGGAGTGATGGTCGACTTGAGTCATGGGGCTGAAAGTAGCTTCTATGATGCACTGAACATCTCGAAGACCCCCATTGTGTGCAGCCACTCGTCGGCTCGCGCCCTGTGCGACCATCCGCGTAATTTGACTGACGATCAGATGCGTGCATTGGCTCAGAAGGGTGGAGTATGTCAGATAACGCTATACAACGGATTCCTGGTGAAAGAGGGACAGGCCACAATCCTTAATGCCATGCAGCATTTGGACCATGCCATACAGGTCATGGGAATAGACCATGTGGGATTAGGCACCGACTTCGATGGAGATGGTGGCGTTCCTGGTTTGGCTGATGCTTCAGAGCTCACGCTCTTCACCCGTCAGCTGTTGGCTCGCAAGTATAGCGAGACCGATATTCAGAAAATCTGGGGTGGCAATTTCCTCCGCGTCATGCGTGAGGTTCAGGGTGCGTGTGTTTAGCGAATGTTGGTATGCATCAGTGTGATGATGCTCAGTATGGTTGCAATGGCAACCAGCACCAACATGGCTGTTGTCTGTTCATCCAAAAACATATTTTTTACCTTTCTAATACTCTATTGAAACGTCATTTCTCTTGATTGACGGTGCAAAGGTATATAGAAATGTGTACGCACACGAGCCTATCAGCGTTTTTTATGGCAAACCAGATTTTTTCTTTGACGTAGGTCAAAAAAAGAGGGTGTGTCACCCTCTTTTTAGTTCTGTGTTTGCGGAGCGGATAGAAAACGGTCGGCAAACTGCTTGTAGTTACCTTTGAAGATGTTGACATCGGTCTTGCCGCGACTGCCTTTTACGCGCAGATGGTCGGCAAACTGCCATATCAGCCAGTCGGACTGCACGGTCGTGCCCTTGTACTTTGAAATCCAGATGTCGTAGGTACTGAAACAAGAGTCTTGCATGAAGTTTTTGCGAATGCCCTCGTTTGTGTAGATGATGGGCCTGGCTCCGAACTTGCGCTCTACTGCCGTAAGCCACTTCATCGTGGAGTCGCGGAAGGCCTTGATGCCGCACTGCTTGATTTCGCCGTCACACTCGATGTCTAATGCCGGTGGCATGTCGCCCTGGCTCCACGACACTGTCTCTAAAAAGTTGCGTAGCTGGTCGTCAATGGTTGAGGTGGAGAGGTGTAACATGTGGTAGGCTCCCTTTACGATGCCGTGGCGCTCGGCCTCAATCATGCGCACACTGTAGTACTCGTCCTTGATAGTGGCTCCTTCTGTGGCTTTGATGTAGGCGAAGAGCACGGGCTGAAGCATGTCGTTGTCCTTGTGCTTGTTGTCGCGGTAGGCTTCGCCCTTGGCGTTGCAGTAGATGGCGAGTTCGCTCCAGTCAATGTCGGGCTGGAAGTGGCTCACGTCAATGCCATAGACCTGTTCGCCTACTTTGTAGTTGGCTCCCTTCACCTTCTGCAACACACCTTCGACATATTGTCCGAACTCCATACTACCGTCTTTCATCACGGAGCGTCCCTGCCCCTGCTTCACATCGTCTTGCCAGTTGCCTATGTAGCTGACGATAACTTGTGAGGGTGGTTCGCCTGCCTTGATTTTGGCCTGTACGAATGCATCGTTGTAGGTGATGATGCCGAAGCCGTGGTTCTGTAGGTCTTCGTTGAAACGGCCTGTGTAAACGGAGTTGCGTGAGGTGCGCTTGCCAAAGGAGAGCTTGTCGTTGCGCCAATCGCCCTCATAGATATTGCCTGAGAAGGTCTGAAAGCGTCCATCGCCGTGACGAATTTTAGTACCCCGGATGATGGTGCCGTTATATACACCGTCGGGCAGCCCCATGTCGGTAGTGTCGGTCAGCTGAACAAACTGTTCCTCGAACCTTACGATGATGGAGCGTCGGTGTAGGAAGATGACTGTTGTGATGAATGAACCGAGGAAGAGTCCGACAAGCAGTGCGGCTACTGAACTTTTGATGAGGCGCGACCGCTGGCGGGTATCCGTTGTCGGTGTTTCAGGGGTGGATGGCTGCATGGAGGCTGTAGGCTCTGATTATCCCAGATACTTCATAAGCATTTTGGCATAACCGCTCTCGCGGAGTTTGGTGATGCTCTTTTCGCGTATCTGGCGAACGCGCTCACGAGTGAGGCCCATCTCGGTTCCTATCTCTTCGAGACCTTTCTCGTGGCATCCTATGCCGAAACACTCTTTTACGATGCGCAGCTCGCGTTCCTTGAGCACTGAGCGCAGCACGTTGTCGAGGTCGGCAGTGAGCGACTCATAATCTACGTGCTTGTCGGTACGGCTGTCATCGCCTGAGGAGAGTAGGTCGGCCATAGAGTTGTCCTCATCTTCGCCGAAAGGTGCGTCGATGCTCATGTGGTGGGCATCGGCCTTGATAGCCTGTTCTATCTTCTCGCTCTCCACACCGGTGAGCTCTTCCAGCTCGGTGTTGGAGGGTCGGCGTCCATGCTTCTGCTCAAAGCTGTTGATGGTCTGATTGATCTTGCTGAGTGCGCCAGTCTGATTGAGGGGCAGTCGTACAATGCGGCTCTGCTCTGCAATGGCTTGGAGAATGCTCTGTCGAATCCACCACACGGCGTATGAGATGAACTTGAATCCGCGTGTCTCGTCGAACTTCTCGGCAGCTTTGATGAGCCCGATGTTGCCCTCGTCGATGAGGTCGGTGAGGGTGAGTCCCTGGTGTTGATACTGTTTGGCCACACTGACCACAAAGCGCAGGTTGGCATTGATGAGTTTCTCCTTGGCGCGCTGCGACTCGGGTCCCCCCTTACGTATGGTCTGTGCCAGTTCTATCTCCTCATCGATGGAGATGAGAGGCGCACGGCCTATTTCTACAAGGTACTTGTCAAGTGCTTCGCTGGAGCGGTTGGTAATGCTTTTTTGTATCTTTAATTGTCTCATATCTCTCGGGTTATCGTTATCTTCAATACGCGGTCTCTTTAATTAAAGCGTGCAAAAGTAACAAAACAATCGCAATCTACACCATATTATTCAAACAATTAACTTATTTTATGCTGAACAGCCAGTTCGGTGTAGAGGTTGGCAAAGTGGCGTGCGGCATCGGTGTTCTCGAAACGTGCTATGTAGCTTCGGCTGCGACGGATGCGTTCATCCCTGTCCTTGGCCCCGATGAGCAAGCGGCTCACGGCATCTGCCATACCCTCGGCATCGTCGGGCGATACGTAGAGATTGTGTGGACCGCCAGCCTCCTCCAAGCACGAGCCAGTGCAGGCCACAATGGGCAATCCCATGCTCACGGCTTCAATGATGGGTATGCCGAACCCTTCGTAGCGAGAGGGATAGACAAACACTTCGGCAGCGGCATAGAGGGCGGGGAGATGTTCGTCGGGTACACCGTGGAGTATGTGTACGCGATGGGTGAGTTGTTCGCGTTGAGCCAGCTCAATGATCTTGCGTGTGTAGCTGGTCTTGCGCCCCACCAGCACCAGCCCCACATTGTCGGGCAGCCAGTGGAGGGCCTTGACTGCCAACAGCATGTTTTTCCGCTCCTCGATGGAGCCTACGCTGAGAATGTAGCGCGATGGCAGGCTATAGGTGCCGCGCACCTGATTGATGAGCTGCTTACTGACACCTGCCGTGAAGCGCGGGGCACAACTCTGATAGATGAGGTCGATGCGCTCCTCTGGAATCTGTCCCAGCTCAGCGATGTCGCGCCGGGTGCACTCGCTGATGGCTACGATGCGGTCGGCCTCGCGCAGGGTCTGGAAGAACTTGCGTCGGTAGATTTGCACATCTATCCAACTGTAATACTCTGGATGGCGCATGAAGATGAGGTCGTGGATGGTCACTACTGTGCGAATACCTGTGCGACGAATGCCAACGGGCAGTTCGCCCGACAGTCCGTGGAACACCTCTACACCATCAGCCTGGAGCTGACGAAGCACAGCATGGGATCGCCAGTAGGCCTTGTAGAGAGAAGAGAGGGGAGAGGGGAGGGTGGAGAGGGGATAGACGAAGTGCAGGTTACTGCGCTCCGGCACCTGTCTGCGCAACTCGGCACGTCCCTCGTCGGGGGCATAGAGTCGCAGGTCGAGTGTGTCGTAAACAGAGGCGTCTCCCTGAGCATTCAGGTGTTGCAGACATGCCAGGTCGT
>JAEEGG010012660.1_pt1 | contig 18163 bp, 9 predicted proteins | sample 9134161 | NCBI WGS metagenome assembly JAEEGG01 (sample SAMN16246543, study PRJNA631951) | gut metagenome | biome: gut microbiome; feature: rumen; material: CR-attached | host: Bos | place: Iran: Karaj | collected 2018-10 | reverse complement strand
GTTCTACGAAGAGGAGGCACCGAGCCGCAAGATGCTCGACTTCCCGCCGTGTTCGCACATGGTGATGATCCATTTCCGCAGTCAGGAGGAGGCATTGGCCGCCGCCGCCGCAGAGGCCTTCACGGAGGAACTGAAGCCACAACTGGAAGAAAAGACGCAAGTCATCGGCCCGATGCCCGCGCCGCTTTCGAAAGTCCAGAAATATTTCCGTTACCAGTTGTTGTTACGCGGCGGAAACATCCGCCGCTTGTCACGGCTGTTGCGATCGATGATTGTCGTGCGGAAACAGCCGAAAAACGTCGTCATCTATGCGGATGTCGATCCACGTAACCTGCTGTAAAAGAACCACGAATGGACACGAATGGACACGAATTTTTAACCACAAAACACACAAAACACACCAAAATGCCTCGCCGCCGGGCCGACAATTGCCAAAAGGATTCAATGATGAAACAAGATGTTGATTGCAAATGATGGTAACGGCTCCGGCGGCTCGGCGGTTGTCATCGCTTCGCGAGATGCAAAGGATGTCATGCGAAAACTCGTGGCCATGCAGAAAATCCTTTCAAAAAACAAGAAAATGAACTATAGTAGTACAAATCTTCCAAATAGTCATCTTGCCATTGCTCAATAGGATGAGACCAATCATGAAACATATCGTTCTTTTGTTTGCTGGATGCTCAGCCGTAATGGCTTTGACCAATGTAGTCGGAGTAGGAAGGGTTCGCGATGGTTATCCGCTTGTGGTGCCGCAAGTACAGTCTCTAAAGTCTCAGGATGGATGCTTTGTACTTCCGTCAAAGCTTACCGTAAGTGCTCCGTCGGAACTTGAACTCGCATCGCTTGCTACAATTTACGCCCAGACAGTGCCAGGAGGAGCACTTGAAAAGGTCGTAAATGACGCGATATGTCGGTTGGAACTAGTTGATAATAATGTACATTCATCGTCGGAAGGATATACATTGAATATCACTACGCAAGGTTTGGTGATTCAAGCACGTGAAATTCGTGGACTCTATTATGGATTGCAGACACTTGTTTGGTTGCTTCGTAATCGCGAGACACCAAATGAATTGAAATGCTGCACCATTAACGATTGGCCGGATTTGGAAATGCGTGGATTTTACCTGCAGTTGCACTCGATTTCATCTGCACAGGTGGATCGTATCTGTCATGTCATCGATGTCTTGGGAAGCCTAAAATACAATACGCTTCTGCTAAGTTTCGATGATAATTTTCCGTTTACCGGGCTACCGTTCACAGGCCGTAAGACTGCTCCGCTGAATCGTGAAGATATTGCAAAACTTATGGCGGCGGCGCGGCGTAACTACCTTGAAGTCATTCCATCTGTACAACTGATCAGTCATACGCGTTGGATGAAAAACCATCATGACTGGCAGAATCTTCGGGAGGGAAACAACGACAATGGTTACTGCCTTTCCAATCCGGCAGTCCAACCAGTTGTCGAGCAATTGGTTCGCGATGTCATTGACCTGTTGAAACCACGATATTTTCATATTGGATTGGACGAAATTGAACAGGGCGGTCTTCCGGCGTGCCCGAAATGCAAGGCGGGAAATCTAGAGGAACTGATGTTTGCACACCTTCGCCCAATTTTGGCAATGTTTAATGAAAAAGGGATCACTCCGATTATCTATCAAGACCAGTTCTTCGGTTTCGGTGAACCATGTGTACAACGTGGTCTTCCTATTAAAAAACTTCCAGAAAAAATAGGCAAAAACACCATCATTAATACATGGGAATACTGGCATTTTCCATCATCCGCTCTTGCCGAAACAATTCGTAATCATGGTTTTGAAAGTCTGTTGTACATGTCCTTTGCCATTTCAACTGATAATTGTCAGAACCTGCCCAAAATCGCCGCCCAAGTTGGCGCGAAAGGCAATATTCTCGCCTACTGGAGCATGATACCTGCGACATTTGATGTGCCAGACTGGCCATTGCCGGATTTTTATCCGTCATTTATTGCGCAGGCGAACTACTGCTGGAATGTTTCAGATGTTGAGTTCAGTCGCATTCCCATCGACAGTGCGCTTCTCATGCGTGAACTCTTCGATGGCCCTCCGGAACGTGCTTTCCGTGGCAAGGCAACCGCTGTTCCATTGGACGGTATATTAAACCGTGCATTCGCTAATGATCCAGTGTTTCCGGTGTTCGACAAAGAAACCGTTATAGAAATGCAGCGTCTTGTTGCCGCAGATCCTGCGCAGTTTGAGCTCAAGGAAAAAAATGGGGTACCGCTGGCCGTCGTTCTATCTAGCAGCAAATACGATGGTTTTGCGACAGGGCCAATGACAATTCCGATCAATACACAGGCAACAGGCGCAAGTTTCCTGATGACAGCGGCAGTTTTCAACAAGTTCATACTGAAAACGAGTGTTTACGATCTAAGACGTATTGACATTGGCGCATTGCGCATTGTCTATGCTGATGGGCAGACAAAAGAAATACCATTAACCTATCTGCGAAATATCAATGATTGGAACACTTATATTGGGGGAAATGCTTGTCGGACGGTTCTGCGTGGCAATGACTGCAACGGAGCTCTCTTCAGTTTATACGCGATAGATTGGCGGAACCCGCGTCCGGAGGCGGAGATAAAGGAGATTGTGATGACAGCTATTAACAACACTTTCATTTCCCCTGTGTTGTTTGCTATATCGCTTTCCGACGCTGCCCGTCCGCCTGTTGGGGCTATTGGCCAAATGGCGATAGCCACGCCTGTGCAACGTCTTGAACCTAAATATGAAGCGGCTGTGAATTTCCATAATGGAATACCACAGGGCTACAAAGCTACTGGTGCGGGAGTCCGCGATTATGAATGCCGGCTAGCCAACGATCTGAATCATGGTGAAGTATTGGAGATTTCCATGCAGGAATGTGAACGATACCTTGCCCGCCCGTTGGTTGATTTGCCAATCAATGCTCCGTGTGATTTTGAGAGCGTGGTTTTTAACTTGAAAACCAGTGATCCGCGCGCCGTCTTCCGTCCAGATTTCTATGTAATGGATCGAGCTTCAGCCCATGCTCTCAGCGCCACTGGATTCTTCCTTGAAACGGATGACCAATGGCATACCGTATGCATTCCGCGGCAACGATTTGGCAATGACGGTGGAGGCATTGATCCAACAAAAGCAGAGATTATGAGCCTTCGTTTCTTCATGCATAAATGGAAAGAACCAGTTAAAGTGCTACTTGATGATATTTATTATTGTGACAAAGTGCTTCCTTGCCGTATCAACGTAACTCGTCCAGTAAAGTGAATCCAAATTATTAAGGACTATATAGATGAAAAATAGTTTTTCCAAATGCCTTGGCGTCGCTGCATGCATTTGCATGGTGCAGATGTGTTTTTCAGGTGATTTCAGTCTGCAAGAACTGAATCTTAATCACCCTGATGGTATCTATCAGAAGAACGAGGAAATCGTGGTGACAGGAACGTTGCTCAAGGCGGGGCAGCCATCACCAGATTACCGTCTTCGTGTGATAACGACTTGGGAGTCAGTCAAGCCCGTAACGTCACAAGAATTTCCCTGCGATGGCAAACCCTTCCGCGTAAGTTATAAAAATGACAAGCCTGGCTGGGTATATTTCAAGTTCCAAGTAGTCGGTCCAGATGGTCAGTTGGTCAAGGAACCAGCAGCGAAAAATCCGCAGGGCAAAAAGGAGCTCGTCGGCGAGATTGGCGCGATGATTGCTCCAGAAGAAATCCGCGTCGCTGATGAAGAACCTGCCGACTTTGATGAATTCTGGAAAAACGAACGTGCAAAACTTGATAAGGTGCCAATGAATCCTCGCACGGAAAAGATCGACTCCGGCCGAGAAGGCATTGAACTTTTTACCGTCAAATTGGACGCGGGAGTATCTCAACCCGTTACAGGATATCTCGCGTTGCCTGTCGGTGCTCAGGAGAAAAACCTTCCGATTTTTTTGTCGTTTCTGGACGGCGTTGATAGCGACACCTATCGCAATTGGGCGCTCAATACGGCAGCGCGCGGGGCAGTTGCGTTGATTACCACTTGGCATGGCTTCGATGTGAACCGCGAGCAAAAGTACTATGATGAGAACTGTGGCAAAATTCAGTCCTACAAGACGGCGACATCTCGTGAGGAATTCTATTTCCGCGAAGTATTTGTTAGGGCGATGCGGGCGGCTGATTATCTCAAAAGCCGCCCTGAATGGAATGGCCATGATTTTTTGACACGAGGCGGTAGCCTTGCGGGAGCGCAGACGATTGCGATTGCCGCACTTGATCGGCAAGTCACCTTGGCACTGATTCTAGTTCCAAGTCACTCTGGATACAATGCGGATTTGGCGGGACGCAAACGCGGACTGCCCTTCCACTGGATTCCTGATGCATGGATGACGCCCCAGATGCGCAAGGCAGTCCCATATTGCGATACGGCTCATCTTGCAAAACGCATCACATGTGAATGTTATTTCGGAACAGGTTTTGCTGACGAAGTTTGCACACCCTCCAATGTCTTCGCTGCATATAATAATGTCCCAAAAGAAGTCAAAAAGACGATGTACACGAATCCGCGTACTGGGCACTATGGAACCACCCGTGATGCCAATGCGGAAAAACGTTTGGAAGAATTCTTTCAGAACAGTTATAAGGCCCTCCAAAAGTAAGTGATTAGTGAGCATGGAATCTGACTGAATAACCACCAATATAAATGTCAATCAAGGAGAATTACACATGTTAAAAAGAATGATAACCATCGTCGTTACATGCCTGTTGGTTTGCATGCAGATCAACGCACAGACGAATGACCATGACTGGAACAAATTGGCGGATGGCATGACTGGCGCGCTCGTCAAAAACTTCTGGGGCGCAAGCTTCAAGGAACATCCGGATCGATACTTTTTCAACAAAATGAGTCAGCAGGCTGATATGGCAACCAACGATTATTGGCCGCAGGCCCATGCCATGGATGTCATTGTGGACGCTTATCTGCGCACTCATGACGACAAATATCTCGCCATGTTCGACCAGTGGTTCGAAGGCATTCCGCGGTTTTATAACGGACGTAATGGTGATCGGTGGTGGAGAGCCTATGTCGATGACATGGAATGGGTTGTGCTTACGCAGATCCGCATGTATGAGGCTTCCAGCAGAACGGTTTATTTGAACAAGGCCCGTCAGATGTATGCAGATTGGATCTGGACGCAGTGGTGCCCTGAACATGAAGCGCCCTTCCATGGCGGCATCACGTGGAAGACGGGCGGCGAACCATCGAAAAACGCTTGCAGCAATGCCCCCGCCGCTATCATCGCTGCCAAACTGTCCCGTTTCGCAGATGTGGACAAAGAACATGACCGCAAATCGCGTGAAGAATATCTGGCGGAGGCCGTACGAATCGTCAGTTGGATGCAGGCCCATCTCTATGATGCCAGTAACGGAGAAATCTTCGACAACATGAAAAATGACGGCAGCATCCGGAAGGCTGCGTTCACCTACAACCAAGGCACGTTTTTGGGAGCATGCCATGAGCTGTTCCGCCTGACAGGCAACGTCGATTATCTCAAAACCGCCGAAAAGGCCGCTGAATTCATCATCAAACACAAGACGACCAACAACGGAGCATTGAGCAATTCCGAACGTGGCGACGGTGCGTTGTTCCATGGCATTTTCTTCCGTTATCTTGTCAAACTCGCCCTCGAACCCGCCGTCGAAACGGAACTTCGCGAACAGTACAAAGATTATCTGACACGCCTTGCGGCCATTCTCGTTGATGAAGGCCTCAACCGCGAGACGATGCTCTACGGCGGCAAATGGCATGAAGCACCGCCGTCCGACAAACCATCATCTCTTAACGCGCATGTCACAGGCTGCATGTTGTTGGAAGCCGTCTGTTTGTTGAATCAAAAGTAACGTAATTTTCTTTTCCTTAATATATTAAAGCGTTGAATCGCTTGACATTTCAGAAACAACTGTTAGATTTAACGAATATTTAATTATTTAGGGGCAGTTTGTTTGTAAAAACAGCGGCCTTCATTAACGGTAATACTACGATAACACGAGGTCAACATGAAAAAACAGAGACGATTCACACTCATTGAACTTCTGGTCGTCATCGCGATCATCGCGATTTTGGCGGCCATGCTGCTGCCTGCGTTGGCGAAGGCGCGACTGAAGGCGCAGTCCATCAGTTGCACAAACAACCTCAAACAGATCGGTACGCGTTTCGCCCTCTACATGAGTGATAATGGCGGCCGTCTCGTCCCGAACTTCTTCCAGGCGTCCCCTGGCTCCGCCACGGACATCACGACGGGCCTCCGCTGGTTCCACATCATCGCCGCGAGCGAAGCCGGTATCTCGCTGGATGTGAACAACCGCGCCTCCATTGAGAAATCCATGGACAAGTCATGGCACTGCCCTCTGCAGCAGAACACCTATGCTTTCAACCGCAACCCCGGCCAGTGCAAAAACAACTACGTGGCGAACTGGTACAACAGCCGCTCGCAGTACAGCATTCCGCCCGCGCCGAACGGCATGAGCATCCCGCGAATCGTTACATGGTTGCAGCACGGCCCCTCCGAGCAGCTGATCATTTTGGACGGCAACTACTCCTACGGCGAAGACGCCTCCTGGCAGGAACGCCGCAATTTCGCGCCATGCAACCGTTGCGGCCGCACGGCTAGCAACCTCAATTACTGGTATGGCGTCGGTACGCATCATGACACCAAGGCTAATGTCACGTGGTTGGATGGTCACAGTTCCTCCATCTCTTGGTCGGCGTTTGGTGCGGATGCCAAGACCGAACAGTGCACCAGATGGTTCAACTTCAACGACGACGATAACTACGAATAGGCCGAACCGCCATCGTATCGCCCATGGAAACATTTCATAACAATATGAGGTCCATCATGAGAAAACATCTACAGTTTACATTGATTGAGCTGCTGGTCGTCGTCGCCATCATCGCCATTTTGGCGGCCATGTTGCTGCCCGCGCTGACGAAGGCCCAGCAGAAGGCCCATTCCATCTCCTGCACGAACAATCTGAAGCAGATCGGCCTCCGCTACATGATGTACGCAGGCGACTACAACAACTATCTCGTCCCCACTTTCTTCAAGGCCCAGCCCGCTGGTGCCACTGGCATCAACTCCGGCCTCCGCTGGTTCCACATACTGTCGGCCATGGACAGCGGTATTGATCTGGATGTGAATAACCGTGCCCAGCTTGAAAAAGCCCTCGGCCTGAACAACTTCTGCCCTGCGCAGGAATTCACCTACGCTTACACCTCCAATTTCGGTCAGTGCATGAACAACTACGTTGTCAACTGGTATACGAACCGCACTCAATGGAGCGATATTCCGACGCCTGCCGGAACTTGCGAACCGCGCAAATTGTCTGACATGAAAGACAGCCCCAGCGAACAGCTGGTGGTCTGTGACGGCAACTACGGCTATTCACAGGATGTTGCCGCCAAAGAGCGCCGTAGTTTCGCTCCCGGAACCGCCGCTGGCATTAATCTTTCCAAACAGAACTATTGGAACTGCGTCGGTACCCATCACAACCATACCGCCAACATGCTGTGGCTGGATGGACATGTTGACCATCAGAAATGGGAAGCCTTCGGTCCAAACGTCAATACGAAGAACGTCGTCCATTGGTTTAAGTGGAACGACAATGACAAGAACGAATAAGCCGAACCCTTTAGTCTGATACAGAAAACGCTGGAAATCAATGGCTTCCAGCGTTTTTTTGTGCTATTATTGTTTATTTTTTCTTGATTTTTTGCGAAGAAATTTCGTATGACATTTTCCTGCGCGAAGCGCTTTTTCAAACCGCCGAGCAGACGGAGGCCACCTTGATGATTTTCATTCCGCATGTCCTTTTGGGGACGGATCCATCAGCATCATGGCCGACGTCTGCGAGGCTTTTTTGAGTGTTTTGAGTGTTTTGTGGACTGAATTTTCGTGCCTTTAGTGTCTTTCGTGGTTCCTATTCAATGCTTTGATTACGGACATCAGATTTTCTTGTTGTTGAGCAACTGGTTGCGAACCCAGCCGTTGTTCAGCGGGTCGCCTGTCTCCAACATCCACTCGTGCAAGCGTTTACGCATGGCGGCGATGCGCTCCTGGCAGGCGGAATCCGTCGCGCGGTTGATGAGTTCGCCCGGATCCGTTTCCAAATCGTACAGTTCGTCTTCCGCCGTTCCGTTCCAGACGTATTTCCAACGGCGGTCGCGCACCATCCGCTGACTGTATAGGCCAAATTGGTTGCCGTGATACATGCAATGGACGTCTTCTCGGCCGTTGTGGCCTTCGCCTTTCAGCATCGGCAGGATGCTCTTCCCTTGGAACGTTTCGGGCACTTCCGCACCCGCCATTTCACAGAGCGAACGGGCCAAATCAATCGTGTGGACGACGAAATCATCACAGCTTGTGCCCGCTTTTGCGACGCCCGGCCAGCGGACAATGAACGGTACGCGCGTCACGTCTTCATACATGATGTAATGCTTGTCGATCATGCCATGGGCACCGCACATGTCGCCGTGGTCGCAGGTATAGACGACAATTGTGTTGTCAGCCAGTTTCAGATCGTCCAAAGCCTTGAGAATGCGGCCGATCTGCGCATCCAGCAGGGAGATTTCACCGAGATAGCGGCCGACGAGCGGCGCCCATTGCTCCCACGTCCATCCGTCGAGATTCCATGAACGGAGCTGTTGGGCTTGGATGTATGGCTTGTTTTTGAATGTGTCGCCGAAACTCGGCCATGGCGGGATGTCCGACGGCTTGTACATGTCCGCATACGGCTGCGGAACAACGTTAGGCAGATGCGGCTCGGAAGGATCCCAACGAATCAAAAACGGTGTGTCGCTATTGGCCTGTTTCTTCAACGTTTCAATCGTCTGTGATGCACCCCAATAGAGACGCGACTGTTCGGGCGTGATGGCTTCGTCGAAACCGAAGAATGGCATGCCAGACGGCCGCGGCGGCAAGCCTTGCGCGGCGCGCCATTTGCCATAGTCGGATTCCGGAATGTAGTCATGGAAGCCGTATTCCAGTGGCGATTTCGCCTTGCCGCCGAGCCATTTGCCGATGAAGCTTAGATGGTAGCCCGCGTCGCGGATGGCCTGCGGGAACGATGGAATATCCGCTGCGGGACGGCATGCCTCCGTATCCGCATTCGCGATGGCCAGATGTTTGCACGACCATACGCCGTGCAGCAAACTGTTGCGGGCGGGAACACAAATTGGCGCGGACGTGAATGCGTGTGTGAAATTCACACCACTTGCCGCTAGTTTGTCCAGATTCGGCGTCTGCAGGAACGGATGTCCGTTCACGCCGACGCAGTCACGGCGGTGCTGATCCGCCACGATCATTAAAATGTTCGGTCTCATGTGTTGTTTGTGTGTTTGGTGTTAAAGGTTGGTAATAAAGGAAATATTATTGACAATGTTTTTTTCTTTTTGTTTGCTAACGTATAGGGTGAATCCATCTGGGCATCTGTGCTTCTTGGCAAGGCCCGAAATAAAGCTGTTCAAAAGCAATCCAGTTATTGTCTTTTGTCTCCAGAGAAAGGGCATGGCCTTTTTCATAGTTTACTGCGGGAAGGGCATATTGCAACACACGTATGCCATCATAAAAGAATGAGATACGATTATTGATGATATAGATATCTACATCCACTGGGCGGTCGAGTACAATATAGCTTCTGCCACCAGATGCGGTTGAAACATCGCAACGGTCTTGATAATCGTATCGATCCACATTTTCGATGACCCAGCCGCCTGCGTGGTAGATGCCACCCGTTGTATATCGGTAATTGTAGGATATTTCAATGCCATCAATAGAGAACTTGAATTTGCCTGAATGACGAAATCTGAGCTTCAGATTCATATTGTCTGGCAAACTTTCTTTATAGCGAAGCACAGCGTTGTTTTTATCAGAAGCTGTAAGCCCGCATGGCAAATCGCTTTCAGTGACTGGTGCGAAAATGCCGGATTCAACCTGCCATTTAGAGGCTTCGAAACCCTTTTGTGCGTTAAGTGGTACGGCTGGAGGTATCTCCGCCATTTTCCGTTTTGGATCCATGAGATCAAATTTTGCAATATCGATGGAAATTGGGCTGATGTGATAAATCCGCATATCTCCTTCCGCAATACTGAATTGCAATTTTCCGTCAGCAAATTTTGGAGGCTCATCACGGTTTAAGCAGTGTACTTGCAGTTTTTTCCCAGGGAACATATTGGAAATATCTAAGATGTTCTCTTGCGTGCCATTGTAAACAAGATTGCTGGATATCAAAACTGCTTCATCTTCAGCCAGATAATAGGAAGTGCATAGCGTGTTTTGGTTAAGATGCTTGAGATGAGGCTGTTCTCTCATATAGGGATAGAACACAGTATCTGGATTCCGCTTTGTGATTTTCATGAAATCTTCAAAGTATGATTGTGTATTGAAGGCCGAGACAATTCCATGCGGGGCGCACCAGGCGTTGGCATGACGGAATGGATTGGTCATGGTGGCATCCATGAAGAAAGACGGCCAAAGAATTCCTTGGAAACCAAATGGAAGTCCAGAGTAGATGACCGAAAAGATGTCCGGTGGTACGAGATAATCTCGACGATAACGACTTAGATGTTCGCCATCAGAATAATAATCACAATGTGAAAATGTAGCCAGATTGAATCCCCCGCCAGTATGGTGCCAAATGGGATTCTTGATACCATGGGAATCGAAAATGCCGCGCAAACGTTTAAGATAGGATCGCTGTCCGGCAACGTTTCCTTCATGCCAGCTACCATCCCATTGTGCAGACAGGAAAGGTGAACAAGGATGATTCAAATTCAGGCACCAAAATGGCACGGTCGGGCCATCCAAATAGACACCATGCAGACCTGTTTGCTCAACTAGCGTCTCAATTTTGTCCAACAGAAATTCACCGACTTCTCCACGGAAACAAACAACTGAACATGGAATGCCTTTGCCGGGATCGTATGCCCGCTTGTACCATGGGCGGCGTGGATAGGCGGTAAAGTCCGTCGGATATTGTTCAAACTCGGGGGCATTTTCAGCCATGACCTGCCCAAAATAGACATAAAAATCTTTTCCTTCCTTTTTGGCTTGGAGTGCGCGTTGTGTCATCTCCGGAATCTTGGTGAGATCTGGATAGGACTGGAAGCGAGACCATACTTCAAACCACAGACTGGCGTTCAAAGGATTGATGATATCATTGCGAAAAGGCGTGAATTGCAAATGGAATTCGAAGACATTGTTCGCAGGCGGTTTCAAGCCATCCTTTGAAACAATGGTGATGATCAATTCGCCATCTTTCATCTCTACCTGCCGTCCGTCTGCATTCGAAAAGAGAAGCCAATGCCCAAACGTGAAGAGGATGCCGCCATCGAAGTCTCCTACCCATAGGCTGTCCCCCATATTGCCAGCATAACCAAAGCCTCCAAGCTTGATCAATGATTGTGAATTATCCTTGATCATATATTGTGCAAGGCCTTTGGCAAGAGGAATATGGAGCCGCAATGTGTCAGGAATGGTCGTGTCCAAACCTGTCAAACGCGCTCGAACAGTCATAAATCCATCGTATTCTGTGCGTGTCTTGAGCTCCCATCCTGGGTGGATATTGGATGTCATCTCTATGGCTGTGGCAGTCTTGCTGAAACTTTTTCGATGGTTGGCAAGCACTGGTTGTCCATTAGCTTCCGCCTCCAAGGTAATCGGTCCTGACAAAATCTCCTTGTTGCGACAACTCTTAATGGAAACAGGAAGCATTTCTTCTCCAAAATAAATGCTGCCATGCTTAAGGGAAACGACACCATCTACAAATTCAGGCGAAGTCCATGGATAAACCACACGCTCATCCAGATATTCCTTTGCTACATTGGTACGCCATTTCAGAGGTTCTTTTACCGTAAAATCTTTCTTCAGAAGCTCTTTGCCGTCACAGGAAAGCATCGCTGTGATCTTCGTACCCGGCGCGGTTTTTACGGGGAGTTTCAGACGGGTTGGCCAATGGCGTGAACCAACGCCTGAAACTTTTTCGCCATCAACTGTCAAAGTAATTGAAGAACCTTCACGACCGGAAGGGTATTCTGCTCCGACTTCGCCAGCTGCCGCGTAATAGTCCAAATCCAGCCGTCCTAAAACAATAGGCTGTGTCGTTTGGGAAGTTATTTTGGGTGCCTGTGATTCTTCCACTGTTGCTTCAGCATCATGCCCTTGGGTTAACAGTTGCGCTTGGGCCATGGGCAGTTTGCTGTAGCCTCCAAAGGAGGGCAAATACCAGCCGTAACGCTCGCTTCGATAAAAACGAAATGCATTGAAAAATAGCATAGGAGATTTTTTTATACCATATCCTACACTGTCAAATGGAATGTGAAAAAGAACGGTCCAGCTGTTTTCTGAACGAACCAACACATTGGTGAAACGTGCATTAGGCAGTGCTGTCTCATCATAGCGACGACTGGAAACACCAACAAGATTGGTAGTCATTTCATAGATATGGTCACATTTACCTAATTCATTATAGGCACCTTCATAACCGCCTACCGCCACTGTGGTATTGATTTTTCCTTCTAATCCCAACACAATTTGGACAGATTCATCCAATGTCAAATCATCGTTTGTGTTCCGTGGAAACGCCTTGGCATTTGAAAAGTCATTCTCCACGCAATGTGCCGCGACAAGAAGCTGTGTATTATCATGGAACAAGTAGAATTCTGTGGGAACTGGAATTTGTCCCAATGACTGTGATGGATTTTTAAAGGTACGAATCACAGCCGCCTTCTTCCAGGCTTCTGGCTCGAATGTCTTTGCTGATGTCAAAATCGACGCTTTTTCTGCTGTGATTTGTGGAATCTTCACAATTGGGATTGGCGCAGTAGCTGAAAAAAGTGGGGCACATAGACAAAAGAGAACAGGCAATGACATCTGGAACAAATTGTAATTCCATAAGATGCGATGTGTCATTGTTGAAGATTCCTTAATTGCATATACCACTTCATGTTTCTATGAAACTCCCTGCGCGAAGCGCCATGAAATCGCCTAGCCGCCAATAACTGCCTTCAGCGGTGCTTGTGGCTTATGGTCAATGGCTTATGGCTATGTAATTCTCTAATTACTAACCACTAACCACTAACCACTATACTGCAAAGCAGCAAAGCTTTGGTGGCGAGGCTATTGGTGTTCATTGGTGGTTCTTATGCGTTCATGTTTCCAAGGAAGCCTTGCGAGAAGAAAACAGGTTTGTAGCCGGCCTCCACCATACAGCGTGTCGCTGTCTCCAGCCGTTTCATGTGGTCCGGCAGATAGTTGCCGTAATACGGGAAGGTATATTGCTCATGGCTTCCCGCGCCTAGAATTTCTGTGCCGCGCTCTTCGTTGCGTTTCACTGCGATAGCGTATTTCTTCGGAATCTCCGCCAACGGCGTCAAATTGCAAAGGATAGTATTGTGGAAGAAACAGATACCAAGTTGCGGGTCGTAATAGACGATGTTCTTGTCCATGAAGTCCTTCTCCTCCTGCATGCCGTAGTGCATGGCGAGGCCGGACAGTTCATTGCCGCAATCGACTCCTGACAGGCTCCGTTTTTCCACGGTCTTCATGTCGCCGCCACGCTGACGGTCCTCCAGGCTCGGCCCGCCCATGACGCGCAGGCGGAAGTTGTTGCTGTAGGCTACCACGCCACGGCGAATTGCTTCCTGCGCGACGGCCGGATGCACGTTCGCCCAGTGGATGACGACGGGGGCGATGAAGCTCTTCGACCCCGCAAAACGCTCTATCTCCTTCTGTACCATGTCCCAATGCTTGCCGAAGGTCTCCGCTGTCGCTTCCGCGTAGGGGCGGTCTGGAAATTCGCTGTAGGCATGGAAGGAGAATTTCAGCCAGTCGGAATTGTCTTCAAATTCAGACTTCCAGATCGCGGGCATGTCTTTCAGGTCAAAAGGATCATGGTCGTTGTGATAGAACGAGTTGAGTGTGACTTTCAGGCCGTATTGGTCATGGATTTTCTTCAATCCCGACAGATAGAAATGATCGAACGCCTTCTTCGGACGTTGCTTGGAAAGATCCGTGAAGAGGAAGCTGTGGTCGTCGATGAAGAAGTTGAAGCGTTTGAACGACTTTTTGTCCCATACCAACGTCAGTTCCTGCGAATACGTGCCATACGGCGTCACGACGGATGCCTTCACGGTGTTGACGCGCTGCGTCAGTTCGACGTCCGCCGCAAAACGCCGTCCTTCCATGATGGCTGGCTGGTCGTTGACCGTCACGGGCCAGCCGCCTTCGCTAATGCCTTGCACCGTCACTTTCAACGATTTCCTGCCTTCCTTGCCATGGTTGTGGTTCAGAATGGCGCCTTGACGATAATTCGTGATTTCAATCATGAGTTTTTCCTTTGCTGTTATTATTTAATCATTTAAGTTTATATTGCATAACAACGGCCGTGGTCGTTTTTGATTCAATCGTGAATCCTCCCATGATTTCCGCCCCGCTCATTTCCCGCATGGTCTCTTTCTCTTTATCGTGGTTCCAAATTTGATACATGCCTTCCGGAATCAGGCCGCGCGGCATGACATGCACGCTGCCGTCTTCGCGGAAATAGGCGATGATCATGCCTTCTTCAGCCTTGCCGAACTGCATGGCCATCGGATTGCGGCTCTTGCCCGCATATGCTGTCAGCGGGTAATAGTCGTCTTGAAGATACTTGGTGAGCGATCGCCATTCCGTCAGAGCTTCCTTCAGTTTCTCGGTGCCCGCTTCGTCGCTTGCGCCCACACCGATGCTGTTGCCGATGTGGGAGCGCACGTCGTACAATGAAAGATTTGCGAATCCCGTTCCCCAGTAGGGAATCCAAGAGGCACATCCAAATGTCTGGCATTGAGCACTTTCAATATCCGCCCAGAAATCGGAGCGCGTATGGAGGAAGGCATAGCGCAATGTTTCCAAATCATAACGCATGCCACCGCTTGCGCAGGCGTCGATGAACATGTGTGGATGGCGTTTCAGCAGTTCGGAGAAGACACGCAGATAACCGTCCGTATAATGATTTTCCGTGATTCCCGTGCGTGGGCAGCCCAACCGTTCCGCTTCCTTTGCGTCCCATGCCGTCCAATACGGCCCTGGAAACATGTTGAAATCCTGCCGATATTGATCCACACCATGCTCCGTAATGACTTTGTCCAGCATGTCAACAACGTAATCCACGGCGGTCGGATCTGCATAATTCACGAGAAGTGTCGTTCCGACAGGCACTTGCGTGTCATCGACGGCTTTTCCGTCTGCTCCTAAAGCAATGACCTTTCCCGCCAAATCTTTCGCCGCTTTTGTTCCAGCCACAATGCGTTCAGGCTCAAGCCATAACGCGAATTGCAGATTTTCACCATGCGCGGCGTCGCTCAACGGTTTCAGGCCATTCGGATAATTTTCTTTTTTGACAAACCAGTTACCCGTGAACGGCCATTCATGGCCCGCCATGTCATACCAGCCTGCGTCTTTGTTGAATTTGTCCAACAGCTTCGTCACGCCAGTCTTTTTGTACAATTCGAATACCGCCAAATCGCCTGCCGCAGTAGGTGCGTCCGGACAGATCAAAGCGTTGGTTGACGGAATATCCGTCTCCTGATATCGGCAAAGATTCTCCTTTATCAGCCAGCGGCGGTATTCGTTTTGCCCATCCAGCCAATCGCCTTTGTAGGGCATCAGGACCACGCCCGGAAATCGCACGGATTCATTTGGTTGCAGCACGAAATCTGTCTGATATTGACCGCCTGTCATGCGGATGCCGTCCGCTTCCTGTGTGAAATCGACCTTCCAGTTGCCCTGCCAATTTAGCACGGCGATGATGCCTGTTCCAGCCGTGGCATTTTCCAAATTGAAACACGGCATGTAGTCGCTTGTACATTTTCCGTTCGTGACGGCGTAACTGACAGTACCGTTCAACCGTTGGCAGAGCGGTTCGAAATCCGTGAAAGAACATGTGCTTCCGCGCACGGCATGAAGCACATACGCCCCCGCCTGATAGTCGATGATTTCATCAATGGCCTGCAGATTCTGGATACGCGGCGACGGTCCGTAATGATCGTTTGTCAGGATAACATCATACTCCCAAATCCCGTTATAACCTTCATATTTCGTATAAGTCACATCCAACCGCAAATGATGCTCTTGGCAACGGAAGGTCACGAAATTGCTTAATCGCGTATTACGCTCTCCCTCTCTTTTCCACTCTGGGTAATATAATGTACCGCCTTGGAATTCTCGTGTCCAATGCAATTCAGCGGAGGATTGTCCATCAATAAGAAAATGGATTGGTGGGATTTGATAATCACGGATACGTCTAACAATGGTAAGGTGATTATCAACTCTTCTGCAACCGCTCAATACCGTCATCGCCAAAACCGCTGAAAGAAATGAACCGCGAATGTTCATGATCTGCATCTCCTGATGGTTGTCATTCAAACAGTTGCAACTGAAGCGGTTTGCCGTCTTCCGTTGAAGGCATTTGGACATGGGCGCTTAGTTCAGGCGTCGTCTTCACATCCGCCGCCAAGGCGTTGTAGTCCGTCAGCGTCAGCTCCTCTACGACGCCGTCGCGTTCGAAGCCGTGGCGCATCCGTGTGAACATGCGATTGTCCGAACGTTCCGTTAAATGCTCCAAGTCACCGACAACCACCATTTCACGGCGGCTTCGTGTATGCGTCACATTCACGCGGTTTGCGTCGTTCACGAAACCGATGCCATGTTCGCCTGAACGGACGTACGACACGATGACGACGTCGCTTTCGCCGCCTTGGAAGCTATCGACGGTTGATATCCGGTCATGCGTAAATGCTTCCCATTCAGCTTCATCCATATCGTCTGGGCGGTTCAGCCGCATCATGACGCGAATCAGTTTCGCTTGTCGTTTATATGGCGTGATCAAACAGACTTCATCCCGTGGATACTGCTTCACGAAGGCGAGCATCAGCGATGTGCAGACAACCGCTTCCGCGTAGTTTTCATAGCCTGGCTGGAAGCCTTCCAGCCGCAATTGTTCATGCCGCAACCAATCTGGCAGGCTGGACGTGCTCAAAAATTTCAATGTCTGCGGTGGATATTTCGCTTCGCGCTCTTTGTAAGACAGTTTGTAGTATTCCGCCGAACCGTTCGTAGTTACTTGCGCATCGTAGAACAACTGCGACGAAAAATGCATGAGGCGCGGATTCTGGCAGCGGTAGCATGTTTTCAGCATGATGACAGGGAACTTACGGCAATCCTGCAGCCAGCCCATGAAGCCGCCGCCGATGAAATACCGCTGGAATTGCGTCATTTCATGCGCGTCGCCCAATTGTTCCCACACGACGTCCGAGAGCGGGAAGGGCGGTAGCTGCTTGGGGTCGCCAAAGAAGAATGCCCTCTTCGCAAGACACACGCAGGTAAGGACTTCCGAACTTCCGGACATGCCCGCTTCATCGAATACGATGACATCGAACAGCCCTTCATCCGCGATGCGAGACGCGAGAATCGGCGATCGCAGTATGCCGATGTGCGTTCCCGCGTGGATTTCACATTGCGATTGTTTCGCTTTTGTCGTGAAGCGACTGAAAAGCGTCGCGTCGCCAGACCAGCAACGTTTCGCCACATCGCTGCGAATGGCTTCCTTCGAAGCCGCATGGCGTAGCAACGGCAGATCGAACAGATGGCGGCAGATGTTATCGACAGCTGTGTTGGACGGCGCCGTCACGAGAATCCGCTGATGGCGTTTCGCCAATTCACGAACAACTTGCTCCAAAACGGACGTCTTGCCTGTTCCGGGCGGCCCCTGCACAAGAACGGCCGCGTTCCGCATGTCCAGACAGGCCCGCACGGCGCGGGTCTGCTGCATGTCTAATTTTGGAAATTCCGCCGTGGTTTCCTCTGCGGGATAGAAATACGGCAGCGGCATGATGCCCAGCATGCCGCGCAAGGCCAAATGGCCTGTCATCGCGCGGTCCTGTGTCGTGTCGCGCATCATGTTCACGACTTTTGTCACATAGCCTTGTGGACTCTTGCGTGGCTTGCCGCGAAGCTCGCCGTCGACGGAGAGGGGGGGAGTCGCATCCCACGTGATTGTTCCGATGAACGCGGATTCATCCAAAACATCGACGTTGAAGTATCCGTCCGTCGCTTTCGGCATGCCTGCTGGTTGCTG
>JAEEGG010012659.1_pt1 | contig 18164 bp, 20 predicted proteins | sample 9134161 | NCBI WGS metagenome assembly JAEEGG01 (sample SAMN16246543, study PRJNA631951) | gut metagenome | biome: gut microbiome; feature: rumen; material: CR-attached | host: Bos | place: Iran: Karaj | collected 2018-10 | reverse complement strand
CACGGATGCACAGGCACTCGCGGGCACCGCTGTTGTCAGCTACTGTAAGTCTTGATTCTGTCTGTATCATAATTACTTAGCTTTTTCTACAATTTGTACTAAACGCCATCTCTTTGTCTTCGAGAGGGGGCGGGTCTCCATGATAAGCACGGTATCGCCGACCTGGCACTCATTCTTCTCGTCGTGTGCATGGTACTTCTTCGTCTTCTGCACAAACTTACCGTAAATGGGGTGCTTCTCCTTGAACTTGGCGGCAATAACAATGGTTTTATCCATCTTGTTGCTGACCACGACACCCTGTCTTGTCTTTCTTAAATTTCTTGTTTCCATATGGACCATTGTTATTTGTTAAGTTCTCTCTGACGGAGTTCCGTCTTCATGCGGGCGATGTCACGACGAACGGCCTTAATCTGAGAAGGATTCTCCAGGGGCGTGATGGAGTGGTTCAACTTCATCTGGTTGTACTTGGCAACCTCTGCTTCCATGCGCTCGGCCAGGTCTTTGGTCTCGAGCTCCTTAATTTCCTTAGTCTTCATACTCAATTAAGCGTTTTTATCGTAATCACGTCTTACTACAAACTTAGTCTTCACGGGCAGCTTCTGTGCACCGAGGCGCAGGGCTTCCTTGGCGATGTCGAAGGGCACGCCCTCGACCTCGAAGAGGATACGTCCGGGAGTGACGGGAGCGACCCATCCTGCGGGGTCACCCTTACCTTTACCCATTCGGACGTCAGCAGGCTTGCGGGTGATGGGTTTGTCCGGGAAGATACGGATCCACACCTGGCCCTCACGGTTCATGTAACGGTTGATGGCCACACGGGCAGCCTCAATCTGACGGCTGTCAATCCACTTGGCGTCAAGGGTCTTGATGCCGAAGCTTCCGAAAGCCAGCGTCGTACCGCGGTGGGCGTTGCCTTTGTTGCCACGTCCGTCCTGCGGCCTTCTATATCTTACTCTCTTAGGTTGTAACATGATAGCTTCTTCTTTTAAGGATTATTACTTCTTCTTATTACGGAACTTACGGCCACCGTTGTTACCACCGTTGCCACGGGGAGCGTTCTTCTCCTGCGAGAAGTTCGGTGCCAGGTCCACGTCACCGTAGACCTCTCCGCGGCAGATCCACACCTTGATGCCCAGCAGGCCAACCTTTGTCAGGGCCTCGGTGTGACAGTAGTCAATGTCTGCACGGAATGTGTGCAGCGGTGTACGGCCTTCCTTGATCATCTCCGAGCGAGCGATCTCGGCTCCGTTCAGACGACCGGAGATGAGGACCTTGATGCCCTCGGCGCCGGCGCGCATCGTGTTCTGAACAGCCATCTTGATGGCACGACGGTAAGCAATCTTACCCTCCACCTGGCGAGCGATGTTGTTAGCCACGATGTTTGCGTCGAGTTCCGGACGCTTTACTTCGTAAATATTGATCTGAATCTCCTTGTCGTAGAGCTTCTTCAGTTCTTCCTTGAGCTTGTCGACATCCTGTCCGCCCTTGCCAATGACGATGCCCGGACGAGCCGTGCAGATGGTGATGGTGACGAGCTTCAGCGTGCGCTCGATGACAATCTTCGACACGCTGGCCTTTGCCAGGCGCTCGTTCAGGTACTTACGGATCTTCTGGTCCTCGACCAGGTTGTCACCGAAGTTCTTGCCACCGAACCAATTCGAGTCCCAACCTCTTACGATACCAAGACGGTTGCTGATTGGATTAACTTTCTGTCCCATACTTATTCTTTTACGTCATTAGTTTTAGCGTCAACAAACAGCGTCACGTGGTTCGAACGCTTACGGATACGATAGCCACGGCCCTGCGGTGCGGGTCTCATGCGCTTGAGGGTCACGCCCTCGTCAACGAACACGCGGGTGATGAACAGCTCACCGGCCTCTGCCTTGCGGTCATTCTTCTGTTCCCAGTTGTTAATGGCCGAGCGGAGGAGTTTCTCCACGTCAGCTGCAGCAGCCTTCTTCGAGAAGCGGAGCACGCCCAGGGCGCGGTTCACTTCCATGCCGCGGATCATGTCCACGACGTAGCGCATCTTACGCGGTGAAGAGGGGCAGCCTTTCAGCTTTGCAAAATACTGTGTCTTAAGTGCTGCTTTTCTTTCGTCAGCCTTAATATGTTTTCTTGCTCCCATAGTTAATTCTTAATTCTTAATGCTTAATGCTTAATTTCCCCTGGGATCACTTCTTATTGCCAGCGTGGCCACCGAAGCGGCGCGTGGGCGAGAACTCGCCGAGCTTGTGGCCGACCATGTTCTCAGTGATGTAGACAGGGATGAACTTGTTACCGTTATGAACTGCAACCGTGTGACCCACGAAGTCAGGTGAGATCACCGATGCTCTGGCCCATGTCTTGACGACATTCTTCTTTCCGCTCTCGTTCATGGCGAGAATCTTCTTCTCCAGAGAGACGTTGATGTACGGACCTTTCTTTAATGAACGACTCATAATTTCTCTTCTTTAACTTCGTGATTACTTCTTGTTAGCTCTCTCGATGATGTACTTGTTCGAAAGCTTCTTCGGTGCGCGAGTCTTGAGACCCTTAGCGTACAGACCCTTGCGTGAACGCGGATGTCCACCGGACTGACGGCCTTCACCACCACCCATCGGGTGATCGTGCGGGTTCATGACAACGCCGCGGTTGTGAGGACGACGGCCGAGCCAGCGTGAGCGGCCTGCCTTACCCGACTGCTCCAGGGCGTGGTCGGAGTTGCCTACACTACCAACGGTAGCCTTACATGCAGAGAGCACCTTGCGGGTCTCGCCTGAGGGGAGTTTGATCACGCAGTAGCTGCCCTCACGGGAAGTCAGCTGAGCGAAATTACCGGCCGAACGAACGAGCAGGGCACCCTGACCGGGACGGAGCTCAATGTTGTGAATCACCGTACCCACGGGGATGTTGGCCAGCGGCAGCGCATTACCCACCTCGGGCACTGCGTCTGCTCCCGACATCAGCGTCGTGCCGACCTGCAGTCCATTAGGAGCAATAATATAACGTTTTTCACCATCAGCATAGTAGAGCAGGGCGATGCGAGCCGAACGGTTAGGATCGTACTCGATCGTCTTGACTACTGCTGGAACACCATCCTTCTCTCGCTTGAAGTCGATGAGACGATACTTCCTCTTGTGGCCGCCGCCCATGTAGCGGACAGTCATCTTACCGGTGTTGTTTCGACCGCCGGTAGAGCGCTTACCGTAAACGAGAGACTTCTCTGGCACGGATGCAGTAATATCCTCGAACGTGCCAATAACCTTGTGTCTTTGACCCGGAGTAACGGGCTTTAATTTACGTACTGCCATTTCTTATTATTCAATATTGCTGTAAAAATCAATTGCGTCGCCATCCTTCAGCGTGACGATGGCCTTCTTGAAGGCGTTCTTCTGACCCTTCACCAGACCAGCCTTCGTGTAGCGAGCCGAACGCTTGCCAGCGTAGCGGATCGTGTTCACGTCGAGGACGGTGACGTTGTAGAGGGCCTCAACCTCCTTCTTAATCTCAACCTTGTTGGCCTCGGGCTTCACGATGAAACCGTACTTCGTCTCGGCTTTCTTCGTGCGCTCCTGGCCCTTTACCTTATATGTGCGCTCTACAGAAGACTTGTCTGTAATCTTGGTCATCTTCTCAGTGACCAGCGGCTTAATGATAAATCCCATAGCTATTTACTATTTGACTATTTTTCAATTTACTAATTAACCCAAGATTTCCTCGATAGCCTTCAGAGAGTTCTCAGTAACCACCAGCACGTCGGCGTTCAGCACCTTGTAGGTGTTCACCATACGGGCCTCGAGCACCTCGGCCTTCTCCAGATTGCGGGCCGACAGGCACACATTCTTGTTGGCCTCGGGCATCAGCAGCAGCACCTTCTTGCCGTCAACCTTCAGGTTCTTGGCAATCTCCACGAACTCCTTGGTCTTCGGAGCCTCCAGCTGGAAGTCCTCGATGACGACGATGGCGTTCTCCTGTGCCTTGTACGTGAGGGCCGACTTGCGGGCCAGCTGCTTCACCTTCTTGTTCAGCTTGAAGCTGTAGTCGCGGGGCTTCGGACCGAACACACGGGCACCACCCACCAGCACGGGCGAGTTGATGTCACCGCGACGGGCACCGCCGCCGCCCTTCTGACGACCAAGCTTGCGCGTGGAACCTGAGAGCTCCGAGCGCTCCTTCGACTTGGCGGTTCCCTGACGCTGGTTAGCCAGATACTGCTTGACGTCGAGATAGACGACGTGATCATTGGGCTCAATACCGAAGATGGCATCATTCAGAGTCACCTTGCGGCCGGTCTCCTGACCTTTGATATTCAATACACTGACTTCCATTACTTGTTGATCATTACGGTTGAACCATTATAGCCGGCGCAGCTGCCCTTCACGAGGATCAGGTTGTGCTCCGGAATTACCTTTAACACTTTCAGGTTCTGCGTCGTCACACGCTCATTGCCCATGTGACCACCCATGCGCATGCCCTTGAACACCTTTGCAGGGTACGAGCAGGCACCGATAGAACCCGGCTTACGCAGACGGTCGTCCTGACCGTGGGTCGACTGGCCGACGCCGCCGAAACCATGACGCTTCACAACGCCCTGGAAGCCTTTACCTTTAGACGTACCAACGACGTCGACAAACTCTGCGTCGTTGAAGATTTCCACCGTAATGGTGTCACCGAGGTTGTAATCCTCGTCGAACTTGAACTCGGCCAAGTGGGCCTTGGGCGTCGTGTTAGCCTTCTTGAAGATACCCATCATCGCTTTGGTGGTGTTCTTCTCCTTCTTCTCTCCGAAGGCGAGCTGGACAGCCTTGTAGCCATCCTTCTCAACAGACTTCACCTGTGTCACAACGCAAGGACCAGCTTCGATAACAGTGCACGGCACGTTCTTGCCGTCGGCACTGAAAACGGAAGTCATTCCGATTTTCTTTCCTAATAATCCTGGCATTTCAGTTTTACTTTGTTAAAATAATAATGTTGTTTGAATATATTCGTTCGTTTTCAGCCGCCTCGCGCCACTCGGCACACAAAATCCCGTCTAAAAAGGAACTCAAACCGCTTCGTTTTCGAAGGCTAAGTTGCTCTTTGTCAAGGTATTGTTAGCTCGGGAGCCAGCGCAATAACAACTTTTGCGGGTGCAAAGGTACACATAATAAATGAGACGCGCAACAACAGGAAGCTGTTTTATAACATTATTTAATATTTTTTTGCTTTTTAATCTCCATTTGAAGCTTTAGACACCACCCCCTGGCCTTTATTCATAATAAGGGAGCCAGCCGTTTGTGGCTGGCTCCCTGCTGGTTTCAGGTTATTCAGGATTCAATCAAAAACCTTTTACCTTGATTGAATGATTTCGCAGGCTTTATTGATCCCAGGGAGAGGGTGTTGCCCTTAGTTTGAACCATCCTTCATGACCGTCGGTGCTCTTCAGGTGAGCCAGGACACTCATAGTACCGTCACCATTGTCTTTCACCATGAATTTGGCTTCCGTCAGGTCATCAGCGTTGAATTCTATCATGTTGTTGGGGGCCTCCCACCCTGCCGACGGGTCGATGAAAGTACCAAGGCTGATATAGAGTGTCTCGTTGCCATTGGCCTTTTCAGCAAGATAGTCAATCTCCTTGCCAACCATATCGTCGGTAATGTTGAAGATACCTCCCCAGCCGACGGTGGCATATTGAGGATGCTCCTTGCAGAAGTCGACATTGTAACCGGAACCTGTTGAGCCTGTGCTGAAATAGGCGTAGTCCTCCGCACCAGTAAGGTCGTATTCCTTCTCGTCAATCACATACACATTGTCCTTCAATTTGTCAGCCTTCTTCAAACCTTCGTCAGTAATAACGTCGCCACCCCCGGGCTCTTCCTCCTGCTTAACCTTGATGGTAGCACTGCTGTTCTTACCCCACGGATCCGGGTCCTTGCCTGATGTAGAGCCGGTGACCTTGCCTTCCGTCGCATCTTCCTCAGGGGTGAAGGTGATTGCAACGGTACCGTCTTGTGCCGTCACAGCAGACGTTGGGGCAACCGTACCGCCTGTAGCTTCGAACTGCACGGTCTGTCCACCGAAGCCGGTCCATTCACCGGTCTTCGAGGTGTAACGCTCCAACTTGTAGATGATGGCAGCCGTTGCGCCCTTCTCGATTTCCTGAGAAGCGGGAGACGGTGTCAGACGGTGGTCGATAGCCAAGGCCGTCCAGTCGTCAGCCTTGATGCCATCTCCTTCATCAACAGCCACACCTTCCTCAGGCTCTTCGCCCTCAGCACCGAGCACCACTTCTGCCTTCACCTTGCCGCCCTTCAGGTCGTTAAGGGTGAAGAAGGCGCTGACGTTGCCGTCCTTGTCGGTATAGCCATACTCATCTTCGAGCTCACCGCCCTCGGCCTCAAAGTGTACGAGAACACCGGGCGCATTGTAAGTCTTGCCTGTCAGGTTGATCTTGTTGGTAACATGGTACTTCACCTCGCGCTTGCCATTGATGAGCACCTCCTCCTCAGGCTCGTTGAGTAGTTCAATCTCATCAGGCAGGCTGACGAGCGGAATATCAAACACGTTGATAGGATCAATCTCACCCAGGTCTTTCTTCCAGAAGAAGAGGTCGAGACAGAGACCCAGCCCGAGGTCAACACCCGTGCTGACGCCGGCGTTCCAGGCCACGTACTTATTGTCCACGAGACGGCCGTCGGCCTCTGCCTTGAGGTAAGGCTGCGGGCTGATGGTGGGACAGAGCACCTTGTAGATACCTATTTCAATCTTCGGATAGCAGGTGGCACGCGCCTCAGCATGTGCCTTGATGTCCACGTCGGGCCCCACCATCTTCAGTTCCTTCTCACATTCAGCAATCTTCGAGAGGCCCTTCTCGGCATCCCACTCCACGCCATAGCTCACCGTGTTCGATGCGGTGATGCCTGCAGTCACGCTGGCCTCACCCGATGCGCCTAAGCTCACCTCAGCCATGAGGTCGGCACCGACGGAGATATAGACGGGAACAGTACCTACGGTGAAGGTGTACTTCGCCTTGAAGACATCCTCCTTCAGCGTCCACTCCTTCTTCCATTCTACTGAGCTGGAGACGAGATACTTCATCACCATCTCCATGTTGAAGCCACCCTCAAGCGTGATCTTCAGGTTCTGCAGGTCACCCATGCGAACTTCCTCCCAGGGAATATCGCCGAAGTCGAAAGAGAACAGTCCTTTCAGTCCGAGGCTGAAGTTGAGCTTGTCCCAAGAGAGCGACTGCATACCGCTTTCCCATAGCACAGCACCATCTTGATTATACTCCCAGTTGAAAAACTCGTTCTCGAAGCCTTGCGGAGCCCTGCGCTGCTGCCTGGCAGCATTGTAGACCTCCACGTATTCGTCGCCCGTAAAGAATTCCACCTTTGTCGGCAGATAGACAGGGACGTCATCGTCTATCGGAGCCCCTGCACGGCTCTTTGCCATCCGTGCCCCGGATTCGGTGGCAAGGGTGAACTTCTGCCCCTTGAACAGGTTACCCATCAGTCCCTCGCGAGTGGAGAGGTTGACCGTCTTGCTGCCTTCCGTCTGCCTCACGTCGTTAATCAGACGGATGACGTAGTCGCCATCCTTCGGCAACAACACCACATCGTAATTTCCCATCACCGGGACATCGTCCTTAAACGTCAGCTGGGCCTCACCCGTCTGGTCGTTAAAGCTGTCGAGGGTGGTTGAGCTCCAGTCAATGTCGATGTATCGGCTGTCGCGCTTACCAAGCTGGACGACGACGAGGGTGTCCGCCATCGTCTCATCGATGCTCTGGAAGTAGAGGTAGCCGATGCGCTGCCCGGTAGACGGGTTCATAGCTGCCGTAAAGCTGAGCGAGTCTGTGTCAGCGTTATCGGTCACTATCTGCAGCAACCAGTCGACAGACGACCGGTAGGCGTACTCCACGTTGGTACGCAGCTGGAACTTGAAGTCCTGGCCGTCGGCATCGACGTAGACAGTGTCGGGGTGTGAGAACAGGAAATTGGGGTCGCCCGAGAAGCTCTGCACCTCGTCGAAGGTATAGGAAGTACCGGTGGGATTGGGCTCCCCGCCTTCCTGACCCGGACCCGGCTCCTCCCCTTCCTCAGCGCTACCAGTGGAGGATTCCGAATTGTCATAGACAGTGAAGCCCGGCGGCGTCTGCTGGAACGTCACGCTGTCAAGCTTGCTGACATCGTAAGTGGTGCGGTTACCGCTCTTGTCGACAACGACGAAGGTCTGGGCTCTCAAAACTGAGAACTGAGAGTTGAGAACAGAGAGTTTTGGCCAAAGCATTGTGAACAAGGCCAAAAGGAATAGTAATTGCTTCTTCATCGCTTCACCACTTTAGTCGTTACACTGCCATCCTTGATGATATACGTCCCCTGGGGGAGTTCAGAGAGTGAGCGGATCTGCTTCTTGACGAGCCGTCCGCTAAGGTCATAGACAGCACAGCCCTTCACGATGTCCAGCTTGGGTGAGTTCTTCACGTCACCGATGTCTGTCGTCTTTGACGGTTCGATGTCCTCGAACGTAAACTTCTGCAGGCTGGCCAATGGCCACGACAGCGTGGTGCCGGCGTTCTGAACGGACACGTTGCCGTCCTGATACGTGAACTCGGGCATCTCACTGAACAGCACCTCGGTCTTGTTGCCGTCGTTGAGCCACACCACAATCTTTGCCTCGGCAGCCCATGTGCTCATCCCCAGAAGGGTGAGCAATAGCGTTAGTAATGTTTTCTTTCTCATAATTTGTTTGTCATTATAGGTTAATTATTGTACGTTCTTCTTGTGCGGGCACCTCCTGTGCAAACATCTTACGCAAGCCTTCCTCGTAGGCACTCAGGGCTTCGCGGCCCCTGGCCGTGATGCTGCAGGTAGTGCGGGAGAAGCGCCCCAGCCCCGACTTCGACACGTTGATGTAGCCGGCATCCTTGAGCATGGCTATCTGTGCACTCAGATTGCCGCGCGTAGAATCAGTTATCTGACAGAGGTACATAAAGTCGGCATCGTTCAAGGAGTCGAGGGCCACCATGATTTTCAACCGCAGCTCACCATGGAGTACAGGGTTGATGACGGGAAACTTGAAACTACTCATAGGCTTCATATCTTCTATTCACAAATTAAACAACTATCACGAATTATTTCGCCTGCGCACATAACTGCGGAACAGGTGTCCGGGAATGATGAGAGCGACGACGGCGATAAGCGACGCCACAAGGAGTTGCCACGGCCACAGGTCGCCCTGCAGGAAAAGGGGGGTGGCCGAGAGTGCCGAGGCAATGATGCCACAGATGGTCTTGGGACGGAAATGCAGGATTATGCCCGTCATGAAACACCCCATGCCCATCAAGAGTCCCTGATATGCACAGTAACACAAGGGGAAAAGACCGGCAAACCCCATCGCGGCACCACCGACACAGGAGGCGAAGCCGATGAATATCCACATCATCAGAATGACATTCTGCTCGAGCGTACGACTATGGGTACGCTCGTAATCCTCATTCAGGAAGTAGATCATCAGAGGGGCGCCTATCAAGGGTATGCCCACCCAGAGCCACGAACACCAGTCCTCATTCCAGATCTGCAGCGCAGCAAACTCCAGCAACAGCACGATGGCTGTAGGGTACCCCCACCCCAAAAAGAGGTTCTCGCCAGTCAGCTCCTTACGGCTCAGGACTTCTCCTCGCACACGGCTAATAAGATCCAGCTCCTCTGTGGTAGTCATTGAGTATTAGGTTTAAATTATAAACTTTCGATGGCAAATTTAATGTTTATTCCGCAAACATACAAGAGTCATATTAACATTTTAAACATTATTAACTTCAACTTTTCCACAGAAAAACTGTGAAATCGTGCAATCCGCGGTAGTGAAACAGAAAAAGTGGTGACACCCGGCACACCCGACACACCTAACCCCACCCCCAGCCTCTCCCGAGCGGGAGGGGGGACTGGGGCGGCGAAAAGGTAAGCTTTAGGTTTCTAAAGGTGACCTTTAGCGCCGAAAAGGTAAGCTTTAGCGGCGAAAAGGTAAGCTTTAGCGGTGAAAAGGTAAGCTTTAGACGGCTAAAGGTAAGCTTTTCAGGTGCCTCGGGTGCGCCGGGTGTCACCACTTTGAAAGATTTCCTTAAAGATTTTGAGCGAAGCGACCATAAAGCCAGAATCGAACGTCCAACCGCTTCAATACCAGCGAGTAACGACTTTAGGATTTGACGAGCCAGACCGTTTCCCTTGCCCGCAACCCACCTAAACAGTATCTTTGCACTCGCAATATTAACAAAGAAAGGAAAGTCTATGGACACAATGGTAACGAAAATCAGAACCTCGCACGGCCACCTGGGCTACCCCGTGGCCCTCAACGTCGAAGAGCTCGCCGCGCTCATCGCCAGCAAACCGCATGCACCGCTGACGCCGAGCCGACGGGCACGCCTGCCGCAGATCATCTTCGGCACACTCTTCGGACGTAACGGCCTCCACGAGTTCCGCCAGCCTACGGGACTGGTGCTGCTCCACGTGACCGTGCCCGCCGACGCACAGGCCGCCGCCCTGCAGCGCCAGCGCCTGCAACAACTGCCAGAGACACTCCTCGCCTTTACGGACTACAGCCGTCGTACCTTATATATCGTAGCGCGCTGTATGCCCGCAGACGGTGTCCTGCCCACTGACCCGATCGCCTACCTCAGTCACCTGAAACTGGCGCAGCAGCAGGCAGCTCGTTATTTTGAGGCTATGACGGAGTGTCGCGTGGCGTTGCAGGAGGAGTCGCTGCAGCGCGGCTGCCGCCTGTGCTTCGATGCTGAGGTATACATCAACGCCGGGGCACGTGACCTGACGGTCTTGACAGGGCTGGACACGCTGCGCGAGCGTTACCCCCTGGCGCGTACCGACCGTGACGGCATCACCGAGAGCGAACCATCATGGGCCGACGTGGAGCGTGAGCGGCTGGAGTACTACGCCTGTGTCGACAAGGCGTGGGCGAAGGCCGACGCCGACGAGGACGACCCGCTCTTCGGCGAGGCACTGGTGACGCGCCTGGCGGAGCTCTGCCACAAGGCCGGGCTGCCCGAGGAGGCCTGCGTGCGACGCACGGGGGCCTACGGCCGCTGGCAGCTGACGGAGGACGTGGTGCGCAAGATATTCCGCACTGCCTACCGCCGTAACACCTCGGGACGCCCGTGGTCGGCGATGTCAGAGAAGGAACGTATAGCGCGCAAGGTGCGCGACTTCTTCGAGCGCCGCTACGAGCTGCGCTACAACGTCATGCGCCAGTGTGAGGAGTTCCGTCCGAAGGGCATCGACTTCCACCCGTGGATGCCGCTGACCGAGCGCGACATCAACCGCATAGGACAGGAGCAGATGCTCGACAGCGGTGCGGCATGGCCCATAGACATCCGACAGTATGCGCAGTCGTCGCTGACAGCCGACTACAACCCCGTCCATGAGTTCTTGGCCGGCTGCGGCACGTGGGACCGTCGCCGCGACTACATCGCGCTGCTGGCGCGACGCGTGCCCACGACAAACCCGAACTGGGAGCGTCTCTTCCACCGCTGGTTCCTCGGCATGGTGGCCCAGTGGCTGGGCTACAGCCGCGACTACGGTAATGCCGTCGTGCCCATGCTCATCGGTCCGCAGGGCTGTCGCAAGTCGACGTTCTGCAAGCTCCTCGTGCCGCGCTCGCTGCGCGAGTACTACATCGACGACATCAAGCTCGACAATGCCGAGCAGGTGGAGCGTATGCTCTGCCGCATGGCGCTGGTGAACATCGACGAGTACAACGCGAAGACCGACCGCGAGCAGGCGAAGATCAAGCGTATCCTCACCGAGCGCGATGTGCAGGTGCGCCGGATGCGCTCCGACCAGTACAACCTCCGTCAGCGCATGGCGTCGTTCGTTGCCACCACCAACGAGCGACAGCCGCTCACCGACCCCACGGGCTCGCGACGCTACCTCTGCTGCGAGGTGACGGGTACCATCGACACCGTCAGCCCCCTGAACTACCAGCAGCTCTACGCCCAGGCCCTCTACGAGCTGGAGCACGGCGAGCCTACCTGGATGAGTCCGGAGGAGGAGCAGCTCATGGCCGACTACAACCTCCGCTTCCAGTCGACCTCCACCGCCGAGCTACTGCTCGAGGCCTACTACAAGCCCGCGCCCCGCGCGAAGACCAACTTCCTCCGTGCCGTCGACATCCTCGACGACCTGCAGCGCCGCGTACGCGGCTCCGACCGTCCCACCATGCCCCAGCTGCTGCGCGCCCTGAAGGCCCAGCGCTACGACTACGGCGCCCTGAACGGCCAGCGCGGATGGTACGCCCAGAAACGCGAATGACTCAGGAGGACGACCGTCCCCCTGAGCCATGAGAAATCCCGAGTCCCCCCTGCGAGACAAGAGGGAGAAGTCCTAATGCGAAGCCATGATTGCTGCGATGGTACCACCGCCCAACAGCAGCAGGCCATAGACTACAACGACAAAGGTAGTAAGAACGCCTATGCACATTCAATTCTTCATTCATAGTTTTAATGGTTTTAGTTGTTAATCAAGTATTCGACGACAAAGATACGCACTTTCTTTCAATCCACCATTTTTCCCGGGCATTATTTACACGACAACGGTACGAAAACCCTCAGATACAAGCACAAAAAAAACAGCGCACCTTAGTGGTACGCTGTTCTTATCATCGGTAATCAGTGGACTATACCTTGATTTCGACCTCAACGCCGCTGGGGAGTTCGAGCTTCATCAGGGCGTCAACGGTTTTTGCCGTCGAACTGTAGATGTCAATCAGACGCTTGAAGTCTGACAGCTGGAACTGCTCACGAGCCTTCTTGTTGACGAAGGTAGAGCGGTTGACGGTGTAGATACGCTTGTGTGTGGGAAGGGGGATAGGACCGCTGACGATGGCACCGGTAGCCTTCACGGCCTTCACGATCTTCTCGGCTGACTTGTCGACCAATTTGTGGTCGTAGCTCTTCAGCTTGATACGAATTTTCTGACTCATTTTTGAATTTTACAATTTTATAAATTATTATTTTACTATTTACTTTTGCCGCACTAAAGAGTCATTTGCTCAGTACGGACTTCAGTTTTGGGCTGCAAAGGTACACACTTTTTCCGGAATAACCAAATCTTTTGCACCTTTTTTATTTGTTTTTTGTTGAAAACACTATCATAAACATACCAATGAAATAATCCATCTGCGTCCCTCTGATTTTGTTGTGATAGCAAAACAGCGTCCTAACATCAAATACCTTTACGTTTAATTCTGTCAGCAGGTTGTCATTGTAATGCAGTTCAGTAAGATTGACGTTATTCTTCAAGTCTAATGTGAACGGTGATGGTGCCGGTCTTTCCACTGCCAAACGTAACTTCCTGTCCGTCGACGAACAAATGAAATACAAGTCGGCATACAACCGGCCCATGCCAACGTAGAGACAACGAAGAGCATTAGGAGGGTTAGTAGTTGACTGTTCATATCATTAGCGTAATGTTTACTTTACATAAGGCGCACCGTTAGAGCGGTAGGGCCAGAAGAATATCTTGCCGACCAGGCCACGGACTTCCTTGTCCCCAATATACATAGTCTGGGCACCTTCCTCCGGAACCTTGGTAGAACCGGAACGGATTGATGCCACTGCGGCATAGCCAACACCAGATTCAAATGGGTAGTCTAAGCTTCCCTCGATAGTGACGGAATCATCACTGATTGTGTAGTCACCGACCTTAAGACTTGATACATGTATAGGTTTTGAGATATAGACAGCCGGGTCTAACAGATGAAGAATACCATTAGCATTAAAATCTGACTTTATTTCATCCATATTAGGATCAAACATCAGGGTCAAATAGCTATAGTCTGAACTCTTATATAGGTCTACGAGCACTTCCCAGTTGCTAAGCGGCTTTCCCTTCAATATAATATTATATCCAACTTTGGCTCCCGTGGAAACACTGATATCTAACTTTGAATTTATGTCTTTCACAACGTAGTCGATTTTCATGGGATCAGACCACAACAGATCAATACCTGCCGTTCCATAAAGTCCTGGGATGATATACCGTTCCCAAATTGGATCCAATTCTATTTTAGAGCTGAGACCGTCCCACACTTTAGCTAACTTGCCGCCAATGATGGCCGTGTAGGGCTTGATGGATACTTCTGGGGTCAGGGCCAGTTTCAAACCGCCAGGATTTGTGAGATCATTGACAATGCCGAATTTCAGAGTAGCGTCAGTAGCAGCGCCTAACGAGCACATGGCATAGACAGACAAGCCGGCCTTCATGCCCATGCCACCATAGGCATAGAGAGAGCCACTAAAGTCGCTGCCTAATGTGGGATTGAAATTATCGTCTTTAGGGGCAGGCGGACTTTGATAGCGGAAAGAAAGGCCATTGCCCTTATTGTAAATCAGGCCATAGGTACCAAGGTCATAGTTGAAGGTTGTCGAAGCGGTGAACTTCACCTCACCGCCTACACCTCCCAGCATATCGAATGATATTTCTGGTATGACTACGATAGGACCGATTGGAATGCCAGTTGTATAGATAGTCAACAGATGCTTACGCTTGCTCCATTCGGCCTTGCCCGAAAGTCCAAAGGTGGTCTTCAGACTCAGTTTTGGATTAACAGTAGTATAGATATACTGCAATTCACCGGCAAAAGCACCGGCAGCAATACGCATTCCTATAGTCATCTGGGCCGTCACGTCGCAGCTGCAGTGATTGCCGTCCTCAGCACTCAGCGTAAGGGCTGGCGGACAGTAGGTATGGCTGCTTGAGGCACGAGTAGAAGTTCGACGGGCCATGGCATCAGCTACATTTGTGTCGTAAGTGGGTACAGCGCGACTGCTCAATATGTTGCCTTCGCCATCGCGAATCTCACGGATATAGCTGCTGATATCGATGTCCACACCGCCGTTGGGATTCAGGTTACCCGCCTCGTCATAGAGCGGTTCTCCGATGGTAAGCGACTCAAAGGGGGCGGCGAAGTTGGTTTCCGGTACTGCTACCACCTCATAATGATTGCCGTCGGAGGACAGTTGGCACTGATCAATCTTGAAGACACCGCCCTGAGGCATATCGGTTGTAGGCTGGTTGAAGATGAGGTAGCCCCCCACCTGCGGGTTCATGTCTTTATGGGCACTCAAGGTCAGCGTGGGTAGCACAATGCGGTTGCCATTAGCGTCAACAATCGGTGTGCCGTCGTCGGCCTTAGCATAGTTGGTGCTTACAGACAGTACTTTCACCATGTCAAGCTTTTCGGGCGTCATCACCTGGGTGGTGGGTTTCAACTCGTAGCTCATGCCAGGGATATTCTGATATGTACTGATGTCGCCAACAGGATAAACGACACTACGCATCAACGTCTTTCCTTCCTTCGATCCTGCAGTTCTTACGGTTCTTGTGCCGTCAGCAGCGATAAAAGTGACCTCGAAGCCTTTGGGATAGTCGCGGGCTGGTACAACTATGAAGGCGGTGAAAAGTCCGCCTCCAATGGCTTCAACACCCTGGGATCCCATGTCGAGCGTCAGCACTTGGCCGGTACCGGTGAATGTGGTAACGGGCTGACCGCTGGAGAGATCGATAGTAAAAGAACCACTGACAGGTGCACCGCTGAGGTCACGGAACTCTATGTTCTTTATGGTGGTGTTCTCAGCAAAGACCTGCCCAATTTTCACCACTGCCATAACGTTGACAAAGCTTATGCCGGCATCCTTCGAGCCCTTACCAACCATCACGCTGGCCTGAGGATCAGGCTGGGGGATACCACCAACCAAGGTGTAATGCTGTGTGGTGGGGAAGTCAAGCTTCAGTGACGTTCCACTGATGGTGGCTGTTGACGAATAGGGATAGTAGGCCTGTAAGTCACCAGCAGGTATGTCGGTAACTGTGCGGAAGTCGGCTGACTTGCCATCAGAGGAGATGGAGCTTTCGGCAATAGAGAACATGATATTCTGTCCTGACGGGCCGAAGACACCGATACGGTCGCCGGACTGCCAGAATGACTCAAGCTTGATGCCCGGATTGTCGAGCACAATAGACCGCGTAACAGTCTGATCATCGGCAATCGTGGTATGCAACACGGTGGGATCACTGACAACAGGGGCACTTTCCTGCTCTGAACAGGCGGTGGTCAACAAGGCCGATGCGGCCATCAACCATTGTAGGAATCTATTTCTGCTCATAGTATATATGCTCGTTTAGACATTAATCCCATTCTGTTCCTTCGCCATAGTCATAGTCATTACCTGTCAGGTCTGACTTCTTCTCGGCTTCTTGAATTACATTGATTACTGCATAGTCCGTACCCTCATGAGATAGCGTAATCACCGCATGACGATCCTCCGTGCCAAAATAAGGCATCACCAGGATATAGACGTTGCTTTTGTCGCAACGCACCTCACACCACGACTCATCGGCACGACAGGTCCACCCCGTCAGATTGGTATCGACATGGATTGACTCCTCGCTAATACCTTCGACAAACTCTATGCCATGTGAACCGTTATAAGGTATGGTTATACTTGCTTTTGCCGGACGGATATAGTTACCATCAGAACTGGCTGATTGGTTGACAGTAATTGTACGCTGCACTTTATTATCATTTGTCTGTACAATCACTGTTGCCACACGAAGGTTATTACTGCTGTTCAAACCGGCTACTATAGTCAGCGAAGTGTTATTACTCTGTTTGGCGGTACACCAGGATTGGTCACTTTTTGTCGTCCATCCAGAGGCATTTGTTGCCACAGCGATTTGACGCTCTCCACCGGCTTTCTCAAAATACACGACGTTCTGGCCTAACGTCAGCGTTGTTTCTGATGACGTACTACCAGGGGTACTGGGCTCTGTAGGAGCTGGTGGAATTTCTGTGGGTGAATTGTCATCTCCTCCACTGCATGCCAACAGTAGGGAGATTGTAAAAAAGATTAGGCAAAGATTCAGCTTGTTCATTGTATATTCAATTATATTTTATAATCGTCTCGTTCATAATCTGCTGCAAAGCAATCGCTGTAGTTGTCTGTTCATATCATTAGGGTAATAGTTATCTCATCGCAAAGATATGAATAATTCTCTTAACAACCGTTACGCTCCCCCTTAAAGTATGTTAATAGGTTGAAATTATGGGGCAGCTACGCGCGCGAGAAAGGCGGTGACTATTTCCTGAGAAGTGCCACTTTAGCAACAACAAGTGGCACTTTAGCGGCGTAAAGTGCCACTATTCCGGGAAAAAAGAAATCCCGGAAGCGGCAGGCGCTTCCGGGATTTTATAATAGTAGAGTATTCTGTCAGCCTAGACCAAATCGGCACGACCCTTGACCTCCTCGAGCACAGCCTTGGCCAGAGCGCTGGACAGCGGTGCGTGGTGGTCGTACTCCATGGAGCTGGTGGCACGGCCGGAGGTGATGGTACGCAGGGCGGTGACATAGCCGAACATCTCGGACAGGGGAACCTGTGCCTTGACGACACGGGCACCGCTACGAGCCTCGTCCATGCCCTCAACCTGTCCGCGACGCTTGTTCAGGTCGCCGATGACGTCACCCATGTTCTCCTCGGGCGTAACGACCTCGAGCTTCATGATGGGCTCCATCAGTACGGGCTTAGCCTGTGCGCAGACTGCCTTGTAGGCCATCTGGGCAGCAATCTCGAACGAGAGCTGGTCGGAGTCGACGGGGTGGAACGAACCATCGACGACGACAACCTTCAGCGAGTCGACGGGGTAGCCACCGAGGATACCGTTCTTCATAGCGGCCTCGAAGCCCTTCTGGATGCTGGGGATGAACTCCTTGGGGATATTACCACCCTTGACCTCGTTGACGAACTGCAGGCCACCGTTCTCCTTGATGTTCCAGTCGTCGTCGACAGGACCGACGTTGACGATGATGTCGGCGAACTTACCGCGACCACCGGACTGCTTCTTGTAGACCTCACGATAGCCCATGACGGTCTTCGTGATGGCTTCCTTATAGTTAACCTGGGGCTTACCCTGGTTGCACTCTACCTTGAACTCGCGCTTCAGACGGTCGATGATGATGTCGAGGTGGAGCTCACCCATACCGGAGATGATGGTCTGACCACTCTGCTCGTCGGTACGAACGGTGAACGTGGGATCCTCCTCGGCCAGCTTAGCCAGACCGTTGTCGAGCTTGGCAACGTCAGCCTGAGACTTCGGCTCGACGGCGATGGAGATCACCGTGTCGGGGAAGGTC
>JAEEGG010012655.1_pt1 | contig 18167 bp, 14 predicted proteins | sample 9134161 | NCBI WGS metagenome assembly JAEEGG01 (sample SAMN16246543, study PRJNA631951) | gut metagenome | biome: gut microbiome; feature: rumen; material: CR-attached | host: Bos | place: Iran: Karaj | collected 2018-10 | reverse complement strand
AGAATAACCATGGAAAGAGCCAAAGAAACAAATACCAACACAGTTTTCTTTTTATTTCTTTCTATATTTGCCAGAGCCATATCTGCAGCTTTCGCTCCGCGGGTATTCTTTTTCTTTTTACCCGTTTCCGAAGCTTCGTTGTATCGTACCGCTTCAACGGGAGATACTTTTCCCGCCATACGTTCGGGTTTTGAAACCGAGATAAACACCGTCACCAATTCAAATAATGCGGCACCGACAAAGATTATCGGAGAACTGCTTACGGTAAATGAATTTGCGGAGATCGTACTTGTCTTTAAAACCGCCGGTGTCAATAAAGCGCCAAGGAGGTAGCCCAATATAAGACCGACCGGGATCGCGATGACACAAAGGCAAAGTGCCTGGTCACGGATTACTCTTTTGATCTGTTTTTTTGTGGACCCAATGGTTTTTAAAAGACCGTAAAAGCGGATATCCGTAGCAACCGAAATCTGAAATATGTTGTAGATGATCAAATAGCCTGTGAAAATTACCAAAAGCATGAAGACCAGAATCGGCAAAATCATACCGACTGTGGATTCAAGCGAAACAGCGGACATTGTATAAGCCCAATTCACGCCGTATCTTACGTAGTTTTCATTTCTTGCGTCAAAAGATGTAAAACCGCACTCCTCCTCAATCTTATCCATTTTTGAAGTCAAACCGAAAGAAGAATTGAACAACACGTTTAAATCCGTTCTTATGGGGGCGTATCCCTCGCTGACAATCTTTTCGTTAAACTTATCCACATATTCCCTTGAAACATTTATATAGTGCGCGGCACTCATCGGATCAAACTCCCAATAGCCTGCCAGAACAAAAGTATCTGTAACCTTTGATTTTTCATCCGTAAGACCGTTTATATTAAAAGAAAGCTCTATCTCTTTCCCCAAAACAGGTTCTGCACCTAAAAGTTTTAAAGCTTCGGTATCCATTACGACTTCGTTGTAAGCCTGAGGCATGTGGCCTTCTTTAAGCTCGATAAAGCTCCATTTTGCGCAATTATCGTCCATATAACTGATTTCTGCAGAATGTTTTGTAAAAGGAGCTTCCGCACATACTCCGGCTATTCTTCTTTCCCCAAAAGCCTTAATGTGCTTATTTCCTTCAAAAACACGGAGTTGTTCATCGGTCAGTTCTTTGAACGTTCCGTGATTCCATCCTCCGCATTGTCTGCAAATGCTCATTTCATATGAATCTTTTATCGACAGCGAGATCGTAAAAAGTGTTGTAAAGAGGATTGCGGTTAAAACGATCGCGGCTATGGTAATGATATTTCTTCGTTTATTTGCCAAAAGGATTCTTTTTGCAATATTTCTGATACATTTTCTGTTCTTAACTTTCATGTCTTAACCTATCTCCCTTCGGTCATTGAAGCAATGCGACCGTCCTCGATCCTGATGATGCGATCTGCCAGTTGGGCAATCTCTTCGTTGTGTGTGATCATGACCAATGTCTGAGAATACTTTGCGGCAGAAACCTTAAGAAGGCTCAATACATCCTGTCCGGTTTTGGAATCAAGATTTCCCGTAGGCTCATCTGCCAGGATTATTGCCGGTCTCGAGGCAAGCGCTCTTGCTATGGCAACACGCTGCTGCTGACCGCCGGAAAGCTGATTGGGAAGTGCTTCCTTTTTGTTAGAGAGCATCAAAGTATCAAGAATCTCCTCTACAAAAGCCTTATCGGGATTTTCGCCGTCCAGCTCTATCGGAAGAATAACGTTTTCATATACGTTCAAAACAGGCACAAGGTTGAAAGCCTGAAAAACAAAGCCGATCTTACGTCTTCTGAATATCGTAAGTTCATCGTCTTTAAGGCCAAATATCGGAATGCCGTCTACGATCACTTCGCCGGACGTGGGTCTGTCGAGACCGCCGAGCATGTGAAGAAGTGTCGATTTTCCGCTTCCGGACGTTCCCACTATAGCCACAAACTCACCTTTGTCAACGCTTAAGTCAACGCCGTCAAGGGCATGAACGCTGTTTTCGCCGCTCCCGTATATCTTTATCAATTGTTTAGCTTCCAAAATATTCATATCTTCTTCCTCGCAAAAAAATAGTGTGTGGATGTTTCTTTCCACACACTTATTATCTCACCCGATTCTTTCAAGATTCTTTCAAGACCTCAGCTCAATTCTGTCAGTTTTGAAAGATTTGATCACTTTTTAAGATAAACCAGAAATTCCGAGCCCTCGCCCGGTTTTGACTTAACTTTGATATATCCGCCTTCATTGGAAATGATCTCACGTGCCAGATACAGTCCTATGCCGACACCTTCCTTTTCTTTTGAAGAAGAAAGCCTGCCGAAACGGGCAAAGATCTTAGCGATATCCTCTTCTTTTATTCCGATGCCCGTATCCTTAACGCTTACATAAGAAAACATCTCCGTCGATCCGAGCCTAATCTCGATCCCGCCGGTTTGCGTATATTTAATGGCATTGTCCACTATGTTGCCGATTGCCTCAAGTGTCCATTTGTAGTCAAAAGAAGCTTTTTCGGACCCATCGGCAACATTTAAGTAAAGGCCTTTTTCCTCGGCCTTTAACTTCATGGTGTTTCCGATCTCTTTTACAAGACGTCCAAGGTCATCGGGCTTGGGCTCGATCACTAAAATTCCGTTTTCAAGACGGGACAGTTTAACCAGGGCATCGATCAGGAATCTGAGTTTCTCAGCCTCGTTTGATATGGCATCAAGGCTGTCTTTTTGATCGCTCGTAAGTTCCGACTCTTTTAACAATTCGGAATGAAGCAAAAGGTTTGTTATGGGAGTCTTTGTCTGATGCGAAATATCTGCGATAAGCGTTTTTATCTTATCTCTGTCCTCTTTCACGCTTTTGGCGGACAATGCCGACACTCTAAGATAGTCCGCCAGAACAGACTCAAGTTTTGAAGTCCTGTCTTCGGTAAACTCGCTCTCGCTGAAATCGCCTTCCATGGCTTCTTTGAGCATTTTTTCAACGCGGTCCAGTGTTCTTTGTGCCTTAATGGCTTTGTATAAAGAAAACACTACGATACCGACCAAGACCGCTGCCGCAATCACCAAAATCCATCCGTCAAGGCCTAATATCCGTTCAATCATCCTGCTTTACCCACATATATCCTATGCCGTACACCGTTTTTATCGAGTCTTTCGCGTCCAGTTTGTCCCTTAACCGCTTTATAGCCACGGAAAGTGCGTTTTCGTCGACAAATTCCGCGCCGTCTGTCCACAGTCTGTCGATCAGCTCATCTCTGGAAACGGTGATCCCCGCACTCAAAACAAGCTTCTTTAAAAGACGCTGCTCTATCTTGCTAAGTGACACTTCGCTCTCGTCGACCATAAATATCATCTTTTCAAAATCAAAAGAGTATTTTCCGGTCTTTATAACATCGCCCTGAGACGTGGGAGCATTCTTTCTTAAACAGGTATTTACCCTTGCTCTTAAAACACTTAACGAAAATGGCTTCGTGACATAATCATCGGCGCCCATCTCGAGTCCTTTTACAACATCAAGATCGGTATCGTTGGCAGAAAGAAGTATTATCGATATCTTAAGGTTTCTCTCTCTTATCTCTTTTACAAGATCAAGTCCGCTTCCGTCCGGAAGATTGACATCGAGTATCACCAAAGCGGGATTGGACAGAAATATCTGATCTCTCGCGCTTTTTAAGTCTTCGCATGCAAATATCTTTCTTGTATCGTCCTTTAACGCCTTGCAAAGTCCGTTCAGAAGATCGGTATCATCTTCAACAATAACTATCTGGATCGTGTTATACATATCATTTCCTTTTCATACTCACACGTACAATTTAAATAACTGTATCACGATTCCGTTCTTCTTACCACTTCGTTTGAAAACTATTGCATTAATAATGGTGTCAATCGTATGTAACAAGTTTCTCCATGACAGTCTTCTTTTGCATGTTTGAGAAGACCGCGCAAGAGATCAGGCCCGCAAAAACAATAAACAGTAAAGCACATACAATGGATGCTCTTATCATAAAATGATCGGTCACATACCATAAAACACTGCTCACAAATGCAATCGCGACTTTTCCTATTAGTGCGCCAAAGGTCAATACGACAAGTAAAGTGAAGAATACATATGCCAGACTTTCAAAGAAGATCATTACGTTAAGCTGTTTTGTCTCCATTCCTATACTCTGCATGAGAGCAAATTCTCTTCGCCTTGTGATGATAGAAGTTATCATGCTGTTCATGAAATTTACTATTCCGATGAAGCCAAGAATAAGACTTAATGTCAGACCGATCACGACAAACATCTGCTTTTCGCCGTCAAACATTGCTTTGTAATAGTCTCTTGAGACATATGTTATTTCCCCGGTATTCTCACAATAGTCCGAAAGTGTCTGCTCGAATTCTTCTTTTTCACTGTCCGTTACATTTAAAGCAAGTATTGTCGACGCAGTATTGCCGGTCAATTCCTTGAACTCTTTTGAGGGCAATATAAACTCCGGATTGGGAAGATGAGAATGACCTACCTCCAATCTGTCAGGGACTCTTGCCGTTCCCAATACCTTATATGTCTTTGTTTTTCCGGATTGAACAGTCAATTCAACCGTATCTCCCGGAGCATAGTATCTGACATTCTCATTTCCTAAAAAAGGAGATACCAAAACATAATCTCCCGTCTCAAACAGATCCCAATCCAAGTTCTCATCCAATACTCTGATATCTTCATAGAGCATCTCATCTAAAGCATAGATATGTGATTGGAATGTGTCGTTTTGCGATTTTTCTGCGAAAGAACTCTTAAAATAGTCGGCTATCATCGGATCGGTACTCAGTTCAAGATAGCGTGCGTTTAATCGCTTATCTTCGAGATCAAACTCGGAAAAGTAGACACTTCCGCTTTCTTTGATCCCTTCAATACTCAAAATATCCGATACACGGTCCCGGTTCAGCAAACCGTTCTCAACATACAAATGATTGCTCATATAAAGAGCACTGTCTGCAATCATATAATCGCAGGTTATGTTTCTCGATATATAAGCATCCATATCAAAGCTGTGTACCAATGAATATGATATGTTTACCAGTATCAAACTGAATGCAAGGGAAAGGATAACGTTGAACATTTTCTTTTTATAACGAAATACGTTCGCGAACCCAAGTCGCAATACATTAAGCTTTCCCGGTTTCAAAATGCTCTTTTGAACCTTCTTCGACTTGTTCAAAGTGCTTTCATTACTTCTGAGCGCGGTGATGGGACTGACTTCTTTTATAAGTTTTAACGATCTGTAAGTACTTATAAACACCGTAAATGCCGAGAACAGCGCCGTTACAACAAATATCAACGGGTTGGCGGAGATATTGGTAACCGATACGTTCAATATTCTGAAGGTAAAGGGTGTAACAACGCACGATACCGCATACCCCGTCACAAGTCCCAAAGGTATTCCGATAAAGCACAGGAAAAGCACCTGCTTTCTTACAATACGTTTCAGTTGTTTGTTCGTGGTTCCTATGATCTTGTATAAAGCGTAACTGTGTATATCATTTGCTATGGATATGCTGAAAACATTTGAGATGATCAAATATCCGCAAATGACTATCATTCCCAGTAAAGCAACTGCCATCAACACAGCGGCGGGCTTTATCTTTACCTCATGGTAAACCGGATTGATACCAAAACGCACTCCCGCGTTACCAAGCCCGCAATCCGTGATCAGATAATCAAATTTGGATTCAAGACGTTTTGAATCCCAAAACATGATCGGAGCATTATATTTTCCGGTAGGATCTTCTTCAAATACCGGTTCATAGTCTTTAAGAAGTTTATCCGAATAAGGTTTTGAAACCCACACAATGCTCGCCGGAGAAGTCGCGTCTCCCTCCCAAAAACCCGAGAGGATAAAAGTTCCCGACTTTTCTTCATTTCCCAATCCGAAAGTTATGCTTACTTCCGAACCGAGTTGCGGAGTTACACACAGATATTCAAGCATGATCGTATCCAATGCGATCTCGTTTTCTTTCTCCGGCAATGCACCTACTGTAGGTTTCGAATAAGTAATACCCGCTACCCATTCATTTGAAGCGCACCTTAACTCTGCAGAAAGTGAATGATTTCCCGGCACCGATACAAATCCGATTATTTGCGAATACCCAATATCCTTTATCAAAGGATGCGCGCTTATTGTTTTATATTGCTCTTCCGTTAAATACTTAAATTCGCCGTGAGCAGCGGTCCCCAAATGCCTTTTATCGCTCTCCGTCATAGAAGACAACCAGCTTGCGGTCACGGTGAAAATACTTGTAAAAAGGATCGTCGTAAGCACAATGGCAATTACTGCGAAGGTATTTCTCAACCTGTTGGCTTTAAGAACCTTGGCGGAAATCCTGCTTAGTATGTTTTTATCGTTCATATCATTTTTCACCCGTTATCTTTCCATCCTCAATACGAATACGGTAATCGGCTTTTGCTGCAACCTTTTCATCATGGGTTATGATCATGGCGGTCTGACCGAATTCTTTTGTGGTGCTCTTCAAAAGATTCATGACTTCTTCGCCGGTTTTACTGTCAAGATTACCTGTAGGTTCATCGGCCAGGATTATGGCGGGCTTGGTAGCCAACGCTCTCGCTATGGCTACACGCTGTTGCTGACCGCCCGAAAGATTTGAAGGAAGATTGTTGAGCTTTTCGGAAAGGCCAAGAACCTCTATAACCTTCTTTACAAAGGATTCATCCGGAGTTTTTCCGTCAAGCATGATAGGCAATACGATATTGTCATATACATTCATTATGGGAATAAGATTGAAATTCTGAAATATGAACCCTATCTTTTTTCTTCTGAATACCGTTCTTTCCTCTTCGTTCATCTTAAAGATGTCTTTACCGTCTACGCTGACACAACCCGATGTCGGAGAATCAAGTGCTCCGAGCATATGTAAAAGCGTAGACTTTCCGCTTCCTGATGTGCCGACAACGGCAACAAAATCTTTTTCCTCCACTGAAAGATTGACATGGTCGAGGGCCTTTACGATGTTCGGTTTAACTCCGTACTCTTTTGTAAGATCTTCTGCAACTAAAATACTCATACCTCATCCTTTCTCGCTTATAATCTCATTTTGATATTCCATGAATCCGCAAAGACTGTACTTAATGTTCATGAGGTTGCAATTCACAAGATTGGGCTTATAGTAATCACCGTTAAGTGCGTAGTTTACCAAAAGGCATCTCGTTGATTCGCAATAACCTGACAGTTCACAATCGTCACAGCCTTTAACTTTGTCACGGGAACAGTTGATCTTTGTGATCTTTTCTATCTTTTCTTTATCCAATCCGGTAAAAACGTTTCCAATCTTATGAACGTCATCTCCAACGACCATAATACATGGATAAATATCTCCGTTAACGTTTACACTGTAGTGATCTTTTCCACCGGAACACAGACCTTTTTCTCGAAACTCACCCGATAATTCATTGAAGATTATATCATTTTTATGGTTCTCCAAAAGATATTTCTTCATTTTTTTGAATTGCTCTTCCACGATATCAAAGTCCCGAATTGTCCATTCTTCAGAACAAAAATCTGCTATTGGTACTATCATGGTAAATCCCAATTCTATCAAATACTTAATGTTTTCGTATAAAAGCGATGCTGTTTTAGGTGTATAAGTCATCCTGACTCTGGCCTTATCATTTTTCGCCTTTATCTTAAGAGCATTTTCAAGTATCTCTTCGTAAGATACATTTCCCACAACACATTTTCTGTTTAGTTCATGAGTTTCCTTATTGCCGTCAATGCTTAAACTGATACCTCTTGCCATATGCGCACAGATATAATCGATCGTCTCATCATTCAATAAAGAACAATTTGTAGTTACGCCAAATGACTTTTCATTGGAAAATTCGTTCTCAAATCGCTCAACCAGATGCCTTAAAACTTCAAAATTGAGGGTAGGTTCGCCACCGTGAAACTGCACCGACAATTCCTGCCCATCTTTAATGTTTGCTTTGACAAAATCTACAATCTGATCTGCTGTTTCAAAAGAAAGGTCTTCCATGCTGTATTTTGATTTCTCATAACAATACGTACATCGAAAGTTACATCTTCTGGTTATCCATATACTAATCGAGAATTTCTGCTTCATTTCCCCATAATCTCCTGAATATTGATTGTTTTTTCCGTTCACAGAATTCTGTCAGTTTCTTGATATCGTGCAATTCCATAAACTGTTTTAAGTGGAATGGACAATTCCAGCACAATATGTTCACTTCGCACTCGTTGCACTCATCCCTTCCCGTAGAAACGTATTGAGAAAACTCTTTATACCAATCATGCTTTTTATCCCAGCCAAGTTTATCTACGATATCCTCATCCGTTATATTGCCCATCGAAAACCGGCTCTCGAGGAAATTTGGACACGGGAATACCTCACCTTTACTGTTTACCGTTATCTCGCTCCGTCCCGCCGAACAGGTGCAATATTCTCCGGCTTTATCGAAAAAGTATTCTTCCGTTCTGTCTCTCGTATCAAAACCGTTCACGCGGGCTCTTCCCGCAGAAGACATCTGTCTGACAATAGATTTGACATCAAGATTCTTGCACAATTCTTCGAATCGTGCTCTTCTATCGGTCTCATCAAGATTCATGGCACATGAAACCGAAATGTTCTTCACACCGTTCTTCTTAAGAAGATCGATCGCGTTCATCACTTTTTCGAACACGCCTTTTCCTCTTATCTTTTCCGTTTCTTCCGGGGTTGAACCGTCAAGGCTTATATCAAATCCGTTAAAAGCCTCTATAAGATCCTTAACGTTATTTTCATTTATCAATGTCGCGTTAGTCTGTAATGTCCTGTTCTTTATCCCGCTTCCTTTTACCCTGATCAGCACTTCATCAAAATTTGAGATCGTTAAAGGTTCTCCGCCGGTTATGTTCAATGTTTCGGGCTTAAGGGAAATGATCCTGTCAAGGATATCAAGTTCCTTTTTAATGCTGTAATCTCCCGAGTGGGGTGGCAAAACCTTGGCCGAGAAACAGCAATGACGGCAGAAAAGATTGCAATAATCCGTAATAACATAGTTGATCCGCTTAAGTTCACTTACCCCAACTCCCGTTTTCTCCAAAAGATGCTTTTCCACAAAGACTTTTCTCAGTTCGTCAAAGAAATCCCGGTCTTCTTCGCAAAACTCCCCTGCAATCCTGTCATAATCGCTTATATCCTTAATCTCGTGTATGATATCAAAAACTTCTTTTGAAATAACTGCGGAATTTAAGTTGCATTCATTAAACAAAAGTACTTCGTTGTCGTTCGATATCACCCTTACATAATCAAAGTTTTCCATATATCGGATCATTTTCTTTTTCCTTTCTCGCCTTATTTACAGTGCGATGACAACATCGCTGTTTTCTGCCACATAACCGTCATGAGATATCAAAACAATGATTCTGTCTTTTTTAATGCTGTTAAGATAGTCCATGACATTTTTCTTGGTGTCTCGGTCAAGATGCATCTCCGGTTCATCAAATACCATGATCTCCTTATCATCCAAAATACTTCTAACGATAGATATTTTCTGCATCTGCCCGTCGGAAAGATTGCCATGCATCATGTCGACTTCCCTGTTCAGTGCAAGTTCCGGATCTTTGTCAAGATTCAATCTCTTCATGATCTCGACGATCTTTTCCTCTTCAATATCTCTTCCGAGCAGAATGTTGTTTTTAACCGAGTCATTAAAGAGAAGACGCGTTGAAGGACAATATGAAACATGATCTCTGTAGCGATTTAAGTGATTGTATATATTCACCGGTTGTCCGTTCAGCTCCATGAGTCCCTGGGATATTTCATATTCTCCGAGAAGAATGTTGATAAGCGTCGTCTTTCCGGTACCGTTTTCACCGACAATGCAATAAATATTGTCTTTTTCCAATTCGCAGGAATAGTCTTCTATTACCTTCTTTGACTGCCCATATGAAAAACTGACCTCAAGAAGCTGTATGTCATCTATTTTCTGAGACAGTACCTCAGGTGCGTTTTCATCGCCTTCACGATCCGGTTCTTCGTGACACTCAACATTCATGATCTTAAGCACTCTGTCATATGAGATTCCGAATTCTTTAAACTGAAGGCACAATCCCGGTATACTTGTGAGATATCCTCCGAAAGCACCCGCATATGTGCTGAATGTTATCAATACCGCCAAGGTGATATTGCCTTTGGTCAGCATATACGCTCCCACACCCATGATGATCATTGTGTTGATAAGTGTGCTTATCATTCCGAATACCGCATTTGCGTTGGATGTCTTCTCAATAGAAAAAGAATCATCCAGATACTTCTTCATATCCCGGTTGACCATTCCCGTAAAATAGCCCCCCGCTTTAACGTTGCGGTATTCACCGAATCTTCCGAAAAATGTATTCGAAGTATACGCATACTTTCCGTATGTTTTCTTAAGCTGTTTCAATTTCTCGGCTATGATCTTATTCAGTTTGTTCTGGATGAACATTATTATGAGAAAATTGAAGATTATAAGCCCCGCAAGATATACATTGGCTGTCGACATATAAAACAGTAATGCGATTATGTTGATAGCAATCCTCACAAATTGGAACACTATCTTTACACCGTTGTCGCCAAGCTTATATGCATCTCCGTTCACAGTCTGCATTATTTCGTCAATTTTAAACTGTGGGGGCCATTTGACTTTTGAATAATAGATCTTTGAAAACAGTTTCTGCACTATACTTGCTGTTATCTTATTGCTCAAGCTCTTATATGTAACGGCCAAGACAAAGAAAAGGCTTATCTGAACCAAACTGAAACCCACAAATATGGCAAAACTGACAATGAATTCCTTTAATGAATGTTCGCTTAAATTGAAAAGAACCGCATTCATTGCTTCCATCTTAAACGGAATCTTAAACACCACATATGTTTCAATCAAAAGCAGCAATGCTATAAATATCAACATTCCTCTATGTTTTTTGCATTCTTTAACGTATAAATTGTTCTTTAACATATATTCCACCACTGCACCGTAATCTATTTTTGATAAGCCAGATAACCGACAAGAGAATCGACATCAAATACATTTCGCTTTCTTATAAGAGATCTCCTGTTTATCTCAAGTCCTCTTCTCTCCAGTTCTTTTATATAGTCTTTAAACTGTTTGAAACTTGTCATCTTACTGATTATCAGGTCATCCGAATCATCTATTCCAAAATCTTTATCAACTTCTCTTACGACATCTTCAATCATTGTTTCCTCTTCACAGTCGCGATTTCCGCTATTGAACAGGTCGTAATAGTTAAGATCCGTTACTCTCTGTTTCGAAAGAATGTTACCTATCTCTTCAAAAGAAAGACCGGCATCCTCATTTAGCAAGCGAGCCACATGTTCGGCCATAAAAGCACAGGCAACGCTGTTTCCGCCCAGTCTTACATATTCTTCTCCCAAAGATTTCCAGAAAAAGTCTTCCATCGGAAGTGTACACTGTATCTTTTCACCGGGCTGCCATAATACAGTCTGCACTTCCTCAATCATGCAGGTCTTAACTCCGATCACCTCTTTAAAGCCTGCGGGAATGCTGTAATCTGCCCGGTTTTGAAGCGCAGCCACGACTATCTTTCCGCTTTTGTAAACGTCTTTTATCATCTCCTCGAGATCATCATTTTCTGTGATAGACTGATCGATCGACAAAGCAAGACATATTACTTTGGCATCAAGTTCCAGACACTTTTCCAGAGCCAGAATCAAGCCTTCCAGTGAACCTTCATTTTTTTCGTCCAGAACTCTTATACTTGAGAGTTTTATGTTATTATTTATACTGTGGACCAATTTTGTAAGTGACGAACCATGTCCATGTGTATCGTAAGTTCCGTAGCCTACGTCATATGTTTGGATATAGTCCGTTTGATTCACAGCAATACCTGAATCACAAAATATAATTTCACACATGTTTTTTCCTAAGGGAGCTCAGAGTCGAGTGATCGACTCTGAGCCGATTCATTTTGAGGTTATTTAACCTTCTGATTGACAGTTTTTAGAATGAACTGGTCCAATGCGCATTGTAATAATCAGCTGTGATGATGTAATGATCAATGTAGCAGGGAATCATGTTGGTGTAAGTTCTTCCAACCCATTCCTTCTCGACGATATGACAATCATATTCGCAGTCAACACCGTCAAGTGGACCCGTATTCTGTCCCGTAATCTTAATAATCTTTGCGTTGTTTGATAAACTTCTGATTTTTCTCTGTTCCATTATTTGTCTCCTCTCATATACATTAAGCAACCGTATCCGTATGGTTTTACTTAGCGGTATTTAAAATATGTAATTGTAATGTTTAGAACCAGTCTGTTGTGGCTGCATCGTAGTATTCTACATATCCAATAATCGTAGACTGAAAGCACGCATTATAAGGTGCCGGATAGTAAAGGCGGATCGGATCTTTGTGATGACAATCAAGTTCGCAGTCGACACCGTCGAAGGGACCCGTATTCTGCCCTGTGATCTTGATGATCTTAGCGTTATCAGATAAATTTCTTATTTTTCTCTGTTCCACATTTCTTCTCCTTTCTTTTAGTTATAGTTTTGATTGATGGTTTGGATACAGATGCCAAATAACCCTCTCACTAATATGATTGCTTAACCCGGCTCCTATATGCAATCTATCTTGGACGAACTACGAAAAATCTGGACGAACTACGAAAAAGGGCCCCTAAACAGGTGTTATTTTAGTGTTTTTTCGGAAAGTGCTCTTTTTCGTCGCTTCAAAAATACGAAAAATCCCGCCGAATTAACGACGGGATTTTGTGTTTTCATCTTCAATTTCTTTCTTCAAGCAAAAGTTTTACTCTTTGCTTTATTACTTACTTTTTTTCGCTTAAATAAACGGTTATTCTGCTGTCAAGTGCATCTGCTGCTTCTTGGGCCGAACAGACTCCTTCAAAGTAGTATGATAGTTCTTCTTCTATCATTTCTATTACTTCATCGGACAAGTTCTTCCGACCGGATGCTTCTCCCGCAGCAGTCTCCAATTTACTTATATCTTTGTCTTCAAGATCGACAGCTTTATATTTCAATCCATTCGAATCGGAATAGTAGATTTCATACTCGTTATGGCGCTTTTTCCCGATCATACGCTCGAATGATTCTTGCCTGATCGGAAGTTTTGGTCTGATTCCGAAACAACCTTTTTCGGGTGATGTCCAATCCGCGATCATATCCTGATGTTGTAATGATGCACAATACTTAATAAACTCAAGCGCCCCTTCTTTCTCTTTGGAAAACGAGCTTAAGAATAATGAACTCGGTTCAATTACAGTACCGTTCCCATTTACAGTCGGATAACCCATATAAAAATAGTCGCTTCCAAACAGTGCTTTCGCGAAGTTTATATCTGTATAAATGTCATCAATCTCAAGTTGTTTAAATAATACCTTCCCGCTTTTTACATATCCGGCTTCATAGGGTATTTGTCCGTCATTTGAATATTCGCTGTCTTCGAATTCCTTGGCAAATTCAATAACTCTCAAAAACGGGTCCTCAGTCAAATGACTGACTCCGTTTTCCCAGTCTATATAATCGGTATTTGTCGTATCGCTTAAGAAATAATCCAAAACGATATCCTCTCCCTTTTTGCCGCATTCAAGTATATCAGCCCCTGAACTTCGCACTTTATTCATAAATTCATCAGGGCTGCTTTTTTCTTCAAAGAGTTGATTATTTGATACCACCGTTCTAAGTTGAAAATCATATGGCAATCCATACAGATCATTATCAAAATATAGCGTTTCAAAAATATTCACAGCATAATCATTCTCGTCAAAATCAATATCCAACGGAACGAGATATCCGCAGTTTACAAAATCGGAAAGATTGTTAACTACATCATTGGTTACAATATCAGGTCCTTCTCCTTTAGCAAGTTGCTTATGAATCGTATTAAAATACAGATCGCTTACAGAGTAGATGATATCCTCCATCTGATAGATCGTAACGTGATAATCAGGATTAGACCTGTTAAAATCTGCCACTGCTTTTTGAAGGCTTATCTTTACAAAACCGGTTGCTAGAACAATCTCTTTCTTATCAGATCTCGGGGCTCCCTCTTCTACAATAATGTGATACAAATAATCATCTATAGAGGTTATCAGTTCAAACCCGCTCTCTGTTGTTCTAAAATCATACACTTTACTCAAGATGCAATCATTGAGCGCAAAATCAAAGATGGCTTCAGCCTCTGCATAAATATGATCTGTTTGGCAAATAAATGCCTTTCCGTCATCAGAGAAGTCTATAATTGCGCCAAACGGAGATATTGGGAATTTTCCGGAAAAGTTTTCGGTATTGTCAGCACCTGAATCCAATACAATATGTCCATCCTTATTTTCAACAAATACAACTTTTCCGCTATGAGCATTGAAACATATATCACATATCCTGTTCTCTTTATGGTTTTCATTCAAAATCTTTCCGGTTTTATCTACCTCACGTACAATTGATGAATGTGAATCATAAAGCCAAAAAGACTCTTTCCCGTCTCCAAAAAAGAGTGAACATTCAAACGATGCATCGATTTTGAAAAGTGGACTTATTGTTTCTTCATTCACTTTTGCCACCCATCGCACATCTTCATTGTCACAGATCAAAAGATATAACTCTCCGTCAGGAAACACTTTGCCGGAAATTACAGACATGGGGAAATCGCCCCGAAGTTTTTGAAACAGTACTTCGGAGCGATCAGTTCCATAGCAGCATAAATAGATTGATTCTTCTTCATTATCCTTCGTTGTGAGCAGATAACTAATAATGCCTTTAAATAAGAAGAATCCTGTTCTATTAATAAAAATACTCGTCTTGCTCGCATCTTCAGGAATGATCTCATTATTTTCAAGACCCAATGAATCTGCTTTTTCAACATGGTACAGCATTTCGCTATACGAATAAACCTCGTGCTTTTCCATTTCCGAAGATTCACTTCGAGCCGATTCATATATGTTTCCCGAGCATGAGGTCAGAAAACAGATGCATAAAAGAATTGTTGTAAAAACCCAAAAGCGTATTCTCATTATTGACCGCGCTGCATATGCTTTGTTGAAATACAGTAAAGGATCAATCATCATACGGCGGTAAATGTAATAACCTCCGCAACCAATCAGAAAGATTGCCTGTTAAAAACATATTCACCTGTATCACCTCCTCGTTAGATTCATCATCTCTCTCGGAGTGTACTTTTTTCAATCACTTTTGGACGAACTACGAAAAATCTGGATGAACTACGAAAACGGCCCCTAAACAGGTGTTATTTTAGTGTTTTTTCGTAAATTAGATTATAATATCGACTTTAAAAATGTGTTTTTCACAAGAAATCGATATCTCCCCATTATACTTATCTACGATACGACGTATGTTCTTTAACCCAAATCCATGATTCTCTTTATCATTTTTTGAAGTTCTTATTCCCTTGATCGGCATTGTTTCATAAAGACAAGAGTTGTAAACTACGACCGTTGTACGGCGTTGAAAACTGCCTACAACGATTTTAATGGTACGTTCTTCCCTGTTTTCCACTTTTTCTGCTGCTTCCACGGCATTACTCAACAGATTGGAAAACAATACACACAGGTCAAACAGTTCAATTTTTAGATTGTCCTGCAATTTACCTTTCCACTCCCACGAGATATTTGCATCACCGGCTTTTTTTTGCCATTCAGCAACTATGGTATCGACAGCGGCATATCCTGTATAAGTTTTTGATGTTCTATTTTGGGTTTCTTCCTTCATCCTATCAATATAATTTTGAAGCTCATCATAATCCTTCTCTTCAATGCAGCTTTCCAAAGCACTTAAGTGCGCATTTATATCATGTCGAAAGCTTCTTAATCGCTTGTCCGCTTCAATTACATCCTTAATATGCTCTTCCTGCTTTTCAAGATATTGATTATATAAAGCCCTTTCTGCTTTATTTAAAGCATCTCTGTTTCTAAGATAAGTCATGCCACGCAGTCCTGAGATGAGCATAAAACTTACCAAGGTTATACTTACAGCAAAAGGTGCTTTCAATCTAAGAAACACCAATTCATCACCTTTCATGAAATCCTGAGCTATAGCAACTATTACGAAAACGCAAATTGAACATATCAGCAAAACGAAATATTCGCCAACAGATAAACGTTTTTCCTCTTCGATTCTTTTTGAACCGAGAATTAAATACCACAGAAAAAAGATCGCCAACGTGATCAAATTCACAGTCATTTCCAAGGTTGCTTTATGAAGTACTGAATCGTAGGGAATACCTGATATCAATGAAAAAATGAAAGACACGAATATCTGTATAGATAAATACAGCATGAAAACTATCGGATACAAAACAAGCATATAAAAAAACCTTGATCTTGTAACAATGACTAAACCCAATAAGGCGGAAACGAATGTCAGTGAAGCATTAAGAGGGAGCAGATTGAAATGTAATGCGACCCAAGATATTGCATAAACGAATATGCAACTCAATAAACAGAATAAAGGCTTTCTGAATTTAACCGAGAAAAAAGCACTATAACAGAAATAGCATCCGGCAAAAATAAGAGCAACGCTTACCCCATGTAATACCATTCTCACCCCAACCTTTCTATTGACATCATTTTTACATATGTAAAATACGCTTCCCTATATTCTATGTAGTACATTCTGCCGACCGGGATAACTGTACCGTCAAGCAAGGTGATACCGTTATAAGTGACGTCTGAAACGTACTGCAGATTGACAAGAAACGATTTGTGAATACGAAGAAGAGTTGTTTCTTTTAACCGCTCTTCCAAATCTTTAATGCTGTCATAACCTGACATGACCTTGTCCTTACAGCATATCTCGACATAATTTTTCTGTGCTTTGATATACTTAACGTCGTCAGCCTTTATAAAGACTTCACCTTCAAGTGTCGTCACAGGGAAAGATTTATTCCTTACGCTTTCACGGATCGCTGCCTTTATACATTTTGCTATGGCAGCGTCATCGATAGGCTTACTCATAAAAGCCAACGTCTTTATATCGAGCGTATCCCACCTGAGTTCTTCGTGACTGGATACAAAAACAATACGCCAAAACAAAGGATTGTCGCGAAGGAAATCCAAAAGATCGATACCCGAAATGCCCTTCATCTCAATGTCAAGAAACAGCAGCAGTATTTCATGGCCGCTGTATGTCAGTATTTCTTCTCCCGACGCAAAATCAACTATCTCATATTGATACGAACACTCATTTAAGAACGCGCAGCAACTCTCGATCAGTTTCTTTCGCCAGAATTCCTTGTCATCACAAATCCCTATAGTGATCATTTTCTAACCCCTCCCCTCTGTTTCTCTTAAGCGTAAACACACCAAATGACCGCCACCAAAACACTCGCCAGCGAATAAACCAACCCCAAAATGAACCAAGGGGACGGTGGTGTTGGTTCATTTTTTTCTTTGCGCTTCGAAGCCTTGTACGAAAGGGCCACAAGAGGCGGAAGTATCGCAAGCTGCACGTATCTGAAGTTCATGCTGCATTCGTGAGGATAGGTGTCTGCGAATGAAAAATACGAATACATCATGGTAATGTAGCATGTTATAAAGAAAAGTCTGTGTCCTAAGTCACACTTTGACTTGGGAAGAGCAAAAACCCTGATAAATGCCACAAACGCCCACAAAGCTATGCAAAGATTTGTGAAGATGCAAAGAAGGCATATCGCTTTCGCCCAAGCGGGGAAATTGGCAAGGTCGCACTCTCCGAGAGCGGAAGTGCGGAGCATCTGCATCCAGATGTTATGTCCGTATCCGAGTTTTCCGTGAACGAGATTTTTAAGAACGCCCAAGGGATTTGGAAAGAAAAGACGCTCGAAACGCGAAAAGTCACCTACATACTGCTCGCTGGTTTCAGGTAAAAAAGCGATGTATGTGGGAGGCATCTTGTATTTTACGTAGCAGCGGATCACCCACAACAATCCCAATGGCACACAGATGCAACCAAAAACAACATATTGGATAAATCTTTTAAGAGGAAGAGTTTTTTCTTTCTTCCAATCTGCAATAAAAACGTAGAGGAAAAGAACCGCTATCGGGAAAGCGACAAGGCCCGCGGAGAGCTTTGAGAGCATTCCGATGGCAACGGACAAAGCGATCAATATAATGTCTTTGTACGCACGCGTTTTGTACCAGCG
>JAEEGG010012654.1_pt1 | contig 18168 bp, 17 predicted proteins | sample 9134161 | NCBI WGS metagenome assembly JAEEGG01 (sample SAMN16246543, study PRJNA631951) | gut metagenome | biome: gut microbiome; feature: rumen; material: CR-attached | host: Bos | place: Iran: Karaj | collected 2018-10 | reverse complement strand
AACGAAGATGCAACAGCTCGTTTCCCATAAAACCCCTCATACGGAAAATTTCACAAATTTCAACGACAAAAACCAGCAAAAACGCGCTTTTCTTGACAGTTTCCGCCCTCCATGCTACATTCATCCTTGTTCTATAAGATTTTCCTAAAAAATACAGGAGCGCATATGGGCCAGTACGATAACGAGATCAGACGCCGCCGTACCTTCGCGATCATTTCGCATCCGGACGCGGGTAAGACGACACTGACGGAAAAATTCCTGCTCTACGGCGGCGCGATCAATACAGCCGGCTCCGTCAAGGGACGGAAGACACAGAAGCATGCGGTCTCCGACTGGATGGAGATCGAGAAGCAGAGGGGTATCTCCGTGACCTCCTCTGTGCTTCAGTTCAACTATAACGGCTACTGCATCAATCTTCTGGATACGCCCGGCCATCAGGATTTCTCCGAGGACACCTACCGTACGCTCATGGCCGCCGATTCCGCGGTCATGGTCATAGACGGCGCGAAGGGCGTGGAGCCGCAGACCATCAAACTCTTCAAGGTCTGCGTTCTGAGGCACATCCCTATTTTCACCTTCGTGAACAAGATGGACCGTGAGATCAACGATCCGTTCTCGCTTCTGGACGAGATCGAAAATGTGCTGGGCATCCACACCTGTCCCGTGACCTGGCCTATCGGCGCCGGAAAAACCTTCCAGGGCGTGTATGACCGTCAGACGAAGAACATCACCAAGTTCTACGCTAAAGACGCCGGCCAGCATGAACTCGCCACATCGATCGTTCCGCTCTCGGATCTTGAAGATGCGGAGAAGATCATCGGGCAGGTGCCTGCGGAAAAGCTCCGCGAGGATATGGAGCTTCTGGACGGCGCTTCGGAAGAATTCGATCAGGAGAAGGTGACGCGCGGTCTTCAGACACCGGTGTTTTTTGGCTCCGCGCTGACGAATTTCGGTGTCGGGAACTTCCTGGATCATTTCCTGTCGATGACCTATCCGCCCATGGCGCGGGAGTCCGACGAAGGGACGGTCACGCCTTTCGACGACCGTTTTTCGGCCTTCGTCTTCAAGATCCAGGCCAATATGAACAAAGCCCATCGCGACCGTATCGCGTTCATCCGCGTCGTCTCCGGAAAGTTCACCGCCGGCATGGAAGTGTTCCACGTTCAGGGCGGCCGGAACCTCCGTCTTACCCAGCCGCAGCAGATGATGGCGGAAGAGCGGAAGATCATTGACGAAGCCTATGCAGGCGACATCATCGGCATCTTTGATCCCGGTATTTTCCACATCGGAGACACACTGGTCGACGTGGGAGAGAAGTTCCGCTTCGGCAGCATCCCGACCTTCGCGCCGGACCATTTCGCCCGTGTGAAGCAGACCGACACCATGAAGCGCAAGCAGTTCACCAAGGGCATCGAGCAGATCGCGCTCGAAGGCGCCGTCCAGATCTTCAAGGAACTGGATGCCGGCATGGAAGAGATCATCGTCGGCGCAGTCGGCGTGCTGCAGTTCGACGTGCTGAAATTCCGTATGGATTCCGAGTACCACGTGGAGATCGGCATCGACATGCTGCCGTATGAATATATCCGCTGGGTGGAAAATCCGGAGGAAGTCGACGTCCGCACGATCCAGGGCACGTCCGACATGAAGCGCATCGAAGACCTTCACGGTGAACCTTTGCTGCTCTTCGTGAACCCCTGGTCCGTCCGTATGGTGGAAGAGCGCAATCCGAAACTCAAGCTCTCCGAGTTCGGCAATATGGAGGAGTTCCGGTAATACCGGTTGACCCCGCCTGATCCGAGGCACTATAATATTTTGTCAGGTAATTGTTCTTCGCATCCTTGTATTTCAGGAGGTATGCCATGAAATGTCCCTATTGCGGCTGTGACGACACCAGAGTCATGGATTCCAGACCGGCCGAAGACGGTTCTTCCATCAGAAGGCGCCGCGAATGCACGGCCTGCGGCAAGCGTTTTTCAACGTATGAACGTATTGAGAACTTCATGATCATGGTCGTGAAGAAAGACAACACCCGCGAGCCCTATGACCGGACAAAGGTCGAACGGGGCATCCTGAACGCGTGCCACAAGCGTCCGGTCTCCGCGGAACAGATCACGGGGCTTCTGGACGAGCTGGAGAACAGGATCCTGAATACCGGCGAGAAGGAAGTGCCTTCCTCGATGATCGGCGAATTCATCATGGAGAAACTGCAGGAGCTTGACGCCGTCGCCTACGTCCGTTTTGCGAGTGTTTACCGGGAATTCAAGGACGTGGACACCTTTGCCAAGGAGATCACAAAGCTCCTCAGGAAGAAATAATGTGGAAGCGGTTCTATCCGGACGAGCGGGCGAAAAGCGTCCGTGACATTGATTACGAGGCGTTTTTAAGACGCGGCGTGCGCGGGATCATTTTCGACATCGACAACACGCTGGTGCCGCAGGACGCGCCTGCGACCGAAGAGACGGAAGAGTTCTTCCGGATGATCCATGCGCTGGGCTTTCGGACCTGCGTGATCTCGAACAATACGGAGGAACGGGTGAAGCCCTTTGCAGAGCGCGCCGGATCCGAATACGTATTCCATGCGAGGAAGCCCCTCAAACGGTCTTACAGAAAAGCGATGGCTTTCCTGGGAACGGATCCTCAGACGACGCTGTTCGTCGGCGACCAGATTCTGACCGACATGTTCGGCGCGAGACGGCTCGGCATCCCTTGCGTTCTTGTGGAACCCATAAGTCTCAAGAGCGATATTGCGACCGTCCGATTCAAACGGAAGATCGAGAAATGGATCCTCAAAGAATACGAAGCGAAGAAATAGCACTTGAAAAGCTGAAAACAATGTTATAAAATACTTTCTCGGTAATCCAGAAGCACAGGAGGTTAATATGCAGGCAGGCGAAATCAGAAACGGCAATACTTTTGATATTGACGGCAACGTATATCAGGTTCTTGAGTTCCAGCACGTGAAACCCGGCAAGGGCGCGGCCTTTGTCCGCACGAAGCTGAAGAACGTCATCACCGGCGGCGTCGTCGAGAAAACTTTCCGCCCGACTGAAAAACTGGATGATGCGTTCGTGGAGCGGAAGGACATGACCTACTCCTACATGGACGGCGAACTTTATTACTTCATGGACAATGAGACTTACGAGCAGCTGCCGGTCGGCAAGGACATCGTCGGCGACTCTCTGAAGTTTGTCAAAGAGAATGAAGTCTGCAAGATCTGCTCCTACAAGGGCAACGTTTTCGCAGTCGAAGCACCGTTCTTTGTCGAGCTTGAGGTCACGGATACCGAGCCCGGCTTCAAGGGCGACACGGCCACCGGCGCACAGAAGCCCGCGACCGTCGAGACCGGCGCGCAGATCAACGTCCCGCTGTTCATCAACATCGGCGACTTCATCAAGATCGATACGCGTACGGAAGAGTATCTCTCCCGCGTCAAATAATACCGCCTGAAGCCGCATTGAGAGCGGAGGGGGCAGTTTGCCCCTTCGGGCAGAAAACGGAGAGCGTTCGCGCTCTCCGGTATGCGTCTGTAGCTCAGTGGATAGAGCGCCGGCCTCCGGAGCCGGGTGCGATGGTTCGATTCCATTCAGACGCGTTCCCCGTTCACAGAGCCTTCCGCAAGGAAAGGCTGAGATGAACTTCAAATCATTTCTGGAACGCATCCAGAACAAAGTCAACGATTCTCTTCCCGGGGATCTCCGGGCAGACCTTAAGGCAGTTCAGAAGAACAACGGCGCCGTTTATACGGGCCTTTTCCTCGCGGATGGCGGGGCGCTTTCCGATGCGCCTTTTCCGGCGTCCCCGATCGTCTACATGGAAGACTATTACAAGAGATACAGGGACGCCCCGGAAGATGATCCCGGAATCGAAAGCACCGCCGAAGAGATCACCGGGATCCTCATGCAGGGCATGGAAAATGCCCCGGATGTCGGAAACATCACGGACTTTCAGGAAGTGAAAGACCGGATCATCGGCCGTATGATCGGCTATGACAGCAATCTGATGATCCTGGAACAGATGGTCCACCGTCCCTATCTCGACATGGCCATCGTCTTTTTCGTCCTGGTCGGTTCTTTCGAGCACTCTGTCGGTTTCGTGCCTGTCACAAAGGCACTGATGAATATCTGGGAAGTGACGGAAGAGGAGATCCTGAAGACGGCGGTCCGAAACACCGAATGGCTGATGGGGGAGAAGATCATCCGTTTTGACGATCTGGTGGAATGCGACCGCGAAAAGGGGCTCACCGGCGGCATGTACGTGCTCTCCAACCGGCAGAATTACTTTGGCGCCTCTGTCCTTCTGTATTCACAAAGCCTGAAAACACTTGCGGAGGCATTGAACGCAGACATTTATATCCTGCCGGCCAGCGTGCACGAAGTGATCCTGATGCCGAAGGCGGACCAGGATCTGGAATCGCTTCAGGAGACCGTAAAGCATGTGAACGAAGCCGAGGTACGCACGGAAGACGTGCTGACAGACTCCGTATATCTGTATCACCGGGACTCCGGAGAGATCGAGATCATGTGATCCCATGGCCTGCCCTGAACATTGACAAAAAGTCTCTCTTCGAGTATATTGTAAAAAATATGTAACAATTTCGCGGAGGAGGCTATATGGCCAAACCGGATTCACATAATGACAGAATAAAGAAACTGATCCCCTACCTTCTGGTGATCCTGTTCGCAGGTCTTGCGGTATTACTGGTTGCGCTTCTGACGAAACCGCGCGAGATCCAGCCGGACGAGTCCAGTACAGATCCGATCCAGACGACCGAGGAACCGACAGAGGAAACGCTGCCTACCGCCGCCGCGATCGACGTCGGCCGCATCGAGATCCTGATGGAGCAGTATTACAAGGCCAAGACGGACAATGACGTGGACACCCTGAACCGGATCATCGAGTCGGATACGGTCTATACGCTTGCCGACCTGACAGGGGAGTCCCAGTACATCGACCGCTACCAGAACTTCCGGAACTACGTCATGCCCGGTGTGTCCGAAGAGTATTTCGTCGTCTATGTGACATACGACCTCTTCTTCCGCGGCATCGATACCGGCGCGCCGTCCCTGAACCGCTTCATCATCGCGAAGGATACCGGCGGGAACTACTTCATCTATGACCGGAAAGTCACGCAGGAGTTCGCAGATTATCTGGCAAAACTGGATGCCTCGCCCACGATCACCGGTCTCCGCAAGCAGGTGGAGGACGGCCTTGCCCAGGCGTGCGAGAAGGACGTCGACCTGAACGAACTGATCCGCCTCCTGAATACCGGCGAGACGAAAGCTCCGTCCTCGGACGCGCCGAAAGGCGAGACTGAACCGTCCCAGGCTTTTAGCGGAAGAGATATGTAACTGATCATGCACGGAGAGGCTCCTTAGACGGCGCCTCTCCTTTTTGAATGCAATACGGAGGGAAGATCCATGGAGAAACTGTTGATGGCGCTTGACGCCGGCACCACATCAAATCGCTGCATTCTCTTTAACAAGAAGGGTACGATCGTCAAAATGCAGCAGCGGGAATTCACCCAGTATTTCCCGAAGCCCGGCTGGGTCGAGCATGACGCGGAAGAGATCTGGCTTTCCATGTATTCCGTGGCGAGCGAGGCGCTTCAGAAGGCAGAAGCCACTGCCGAAGACATCGCGGCGATCGGTATTACGAACCAGCGTGAGACCGTCATCATGTGGGACAGAAAGACCGGCGATCCCATTTACCGTGCCATCGTCTGGCAGGACCGCCGCACCGCGGCTTACTGCGAGGAACTGAAAGCGAAAGGTCTGGAGGAATTCTTCAAGAGCCGCACGGGACTTCTGATCGACCCCTACTTCTCCGGCACCAAGGTACGCTGGATCCTTGAAATTGTCGAGGGCATCCGGGAGAAAGCGGAGCGCGGCGAGATCGCATTCGGTACGGTCGAGACCTGGCTTATCTGGAAACTCACCGGCGGCAAGGTCCATGTGACCGATTACTCCAATGCTTCCAGAACGCTGCTGTTCAATATTTATAAGCTGGAATGGGATCAGGAGATCCTGGACCTCCTCGGCATCCCGGCTTCCATTCTGCCTGAGGTGAGACCCTCTTCGGAAGTGTACGGCGAGACAGCCTATTCGCGTTTCAACGGCTGCATCCCGATCGCAGGCGCGGCAGGCGACCAGCAGGCGGCGCTCTTCGGACAGACCTGCTTCAAGCCCGGTGAATGCAAGAACACCTATGGCACGGGCTGCTTCCTTCTGATGAACACCGGACGCGAACCGGTAGAAGGCAAGAACGGCCTTCTGACCACCATTGCCTGGGGCATCAACGGCCACGTGACCTATGCGCTGGAGGGCTCCGTCTTCATCGGCGGCGCCGTGATCAAGTGGCTCGTCGAAGAACTGAAGGTTCTGGACAGTTCCTCCGATTCCGAGTACTTTGCCCGCAAGGTCCCGGACACGAATGGCTGCTATATCGTGCCGGCCTTTACAGGCCTCGGAGCGCCATACTGGGATCCTTACGCCAGAGGCGCGGTCGTCGGTCTGACACGCGGCGTGAACCGTTATCACCTGATCCGTGCGGCGGAAGAGTCCATCGCCTACCAGTCCAATGACCTTCTGGAGCTGATGACGAAGAATTCCGGCATCCCGGTCACTTCGCTGAAGGTGGACGGTGGCGCGACCCGCGACAACCTCCTCCTTCAGTTCCAGTCCGACATTTCCGACGTGCCCGTCACCCGTCCTGAAAATGTGGAAACGACTGCGCTCGGCGCGGCCTACCTTGCAGGCCTTGCCGTCGGCTATTATGAGAGCCCGGACGAGGTGCTTCGGAACTGGCGCTTCGGCGAAGTGTTCAAGCCTTCCATGCCCGACGAAGAGCGCGAGAAGAAACTGCGCGGCTGGCACAAGGCTGTGGAACGCGCAAAAGACTGGGCGAGAGACGAGGAGTGAGGCATGGAAGAAAAGGATTACATGGAAAAGCCTCTGGCTGCGACGGCACTTGCCCAGGAACTCACAGAGATCTATGAAAAGTTTTCCGAACGGATCAGCGCCAAACAGGAAGAAGACAAGGGCTTTCTGAAAACGCTTCGTTCCTTGTTCAGCGACAAGCGCGAAACCGACATGGACGTTGCCGCCTTTTACAACACCGTCGGGAACCATGTGACGAAGTACTATGACGCGCTGAAAGACGAGAGCAAAGAGGACGCGGCGGCGCTTGCCTATGGCTCTGTCCGCATGATGCTCAGCGGAAGAGAGAACGACGTGGTCTCTCTCTCGAAGATCTCGAACCAGGGCTTTGCGATCCCGCTTCTGAGCTTTCTTACGAAAGAGCAGCTTCAGGAGATACGCGATGCCTATCTGAGGGAGACGCCGAAGAGGCTTCTCTTCCCGAATCAGAAAGATGTGCTGAAGGAAATGGACAGACTCCTCGCAGAATGAACGGCGCCAAGGCTGCGCGATGAGATCCATAAGAACGCGGCCCCTGAAGGGCCGCGTTCTTCACGGGAAAGACCGGCTGTGGACCGGGCTGTTTTCATTAGATGAGTGGTTTGCGACTGCCGATCGAACTGGGCGGTGTCCCGAACACGTGGGTGTAATCCCGGTAGAACGACGAGTAATGGTTGAAGCCCAGCCGTTCGGCCACGTCCGTAGCGCTTGCTCCTTCACTGAGAAGATTCCGTGCGACCATGCATTTCTGTGTCCGTACGTAGGACATGATCGGGGTGTCGAACTCGCTGGAGAAGACTTTATATACCGAAGACTTGGACATGTGAAGCGCGTCCGTGATGTCGTCGACGGAATGGATCTGGGCGAGATGGGCGTCGATGTATCGCACGATGCTTCTCAAATCCTGATTGACGTAATCCGCCTTCTGGATGAGATCATGCGCACTGATCAGATAGGCGTTGATGATGTTCATGGAACCGATACAGACGCTTACCCGCATATCCTCATGGACATAGGACACATGCTTGTCCATCAGAAGGAATTCCTGTTCCAGAGGCGTATTATCGATAAGATAGACAGACTCGGTTTTCTCGAGCTGTTTGCGGACGTATGGGTAGATCGCAAGCGGAGAGAAGCGGAGCACATAACGTTCATATGGACTGTCGCTCTGGAAAATGATATTATGGTATTCGCCCGGTTTGGCAATGAGAAGAGAGCCCGGCCGGATCTTGTACCGCCGGTGCTGGAGCATAAAGTCCGCGTCGCCCTGTACGAAGTAGAGCAGTTCATACGTGGTATGATAATGCTCTCTGAACCGGTCTTCGCGGAGATCAGGCTTCTCCGAATAAGAGTGCTTGAACGTAAAGTCCCTGTAACGAACGTCGAAAGTCATAGGATACCTCGCACTTGTTGCAATTATTGTAATACGGCTTCCCCAAAAAATGCAATGGTTTTTCCAAGAAATTGCATGCATAACACGCTGTGACCTGCCGGCCCAGAAAGAAATTTATGAATAAAACAAGGAAGCTATTCAAAATTTTCCTTTCCACACTCTATCTGAGCGCTTTCACGTTCGGCGGGGGTTATGTGATCGTGACCCTCCTGAAGCAGAAGTTCGTGGATGAACTGCATTGGATCGATGACGAGGAAATGCTGGACATGGTTGCCATCGCGCAGTCCTCGCCGGGACCGATCGCCGTGAACGGCGCCATCGTGGTAGGATACAAACTGGCAGGGGTCCCGGGAATCTTTGCCGGTGTGCTCGGCGCGGTCATACCGCCTTTTGTGATATTAACTGCCATCTCATTTTTCTATGAGGCATTCAAAGACCTCTTTGCTGTCCAGGCGCTTCTCAAAGGGATGAAATCGGGCGTGAGCGCCGTCATCATGTCGGTCGTATGGGATATGGGCTCCGGCGTTGTGAAATCGAAGGACTGGGTCAATGTTGCTGTCATGATCGCGGCATTTGTCGTGAACTACTTCCTCAAGGTCAATGTGATCTTCATCATCCTTGCGGTGGCGGTGCTCGGCATCCTGAGGACCTTTCTGCAGGAAAAACGGAAGGGAGGCGAGAAGGCATGACCTATCTTCATCTTTTCCTCGCGTTCCTTCAGATCGGCGCTTTCAGTTTCGGTGGAGGCTACGCGGCCATGCCGCTCATACAGGACCAGGTCGTCACGAAACATGCATGGCTTAGTCAGGCGGGTTTCGCGGACCTTGTGACGATTGCCGAGATGACCCCTGGACCGATCGCCATCAACGCGGCTACATTTGTAGGCAATCAGGTCGCAGGGATTCCGGGCGCGGTCGTTGCGACCGTCGGCTTTATTCTTCCTTCCTGTATTTTCGTCACGATTCTGGCGTGGCTTTATCAGCGTTACCGGAAACTGGCGCTGATGCAGGGGGTTCTGAAGTCGCTCCGCCCGGCAGTCGTGGCGATGATCTTTGCGGCAGGCCTTGGCATTCTGATCACCACTTTGTTCCTGAACGGAACGATCTCTTTTGTGTTCGGCAATTTCCAATATCGCGCGTTGATCCTGTTCCTGGCCGCGCTGGTCTGTTTACGGGGACTGAAATGGAATCCCATTCTGGTTATGGCAGGCTGCGGGGTGGCGGAACTGATCGCACAACTTGCATTGAAATAGATGGTTTTTCAAGGATATAAGGGGCGCCTTCAAGGCGCCTCTTTTCTGTAAATCAGGGCGTTGCATATACGGCCGGGAAGATTTGCAATGCAAAGCGGTTGTTTTTGCAATTCACAGAGCTTCTGCGGTGATGTAAGTTGAAGGCACCTGATTGTGAGGTGCACCATGGAAGAGAAGAGAAAATATGGTTTCAAGAGGCCCGTGGAACGGCTGGACATTCATTGTCATCTGGGGAGGCCGGGCGGCAGCCTCTTCACGGCGGAAGAGCGGATGGCAGTGGACAGGGTGCTGGGCATCAGCCACGCGGTGATCCTGCCTTCGCCCGTGCAGGACGGAACCAATATGCTGCCGGACTGCATGGATTCCGAAGAAGCCCGCAAAACGGCTGAGCGATATCCGGAACATTTTTCCTGGTTCGTGAACGTAGAGCCCGACGGCTCCGACGAGGTCGTGAGGAAACTGAAGGAAGCAAAAGCCGAAGGCGCGAAAGGCGTCGGCGAGTTCGGAACGAAACTCTCTTTTGACGATCCTTGGGTGGATCATCTGCTGGACATCTGCGGTGCGTTGGGACTTCCTTTCCTGTTTCACATCAGCCCCTACGGAACCAACCTGTATGGCGTGATCGATGAGAAAGGCCTTCCCGGGCTGGAAGGAGCGCTCGAGAGGCATCCCGAAACCATTTTCATCGGACACTCGCAGCCGTTCTGGTATGAGCTTGGCACTTACGATCCGAATCTTCCGGGGCCGGCGCTGAATGGATTCCCCTTCGGGAAAGTGGAAGAGGAAGGACGGGCGGTCGAACTGCTTCGAAAGTATCCCAATCTGCACGCAGACCTGTCAGCGATCTCAGGCCTCAATGCGATCCTGAGGGACACGGACTACGGCTTCCGCTTCCTCACGGAGTTTCAGGACCGGTTGTATTACGGCACGGATCTTCTGAACACTGAATTCGTGTTCCCGCTGGGGCAGATGCTGGACTTCTGGCTGTTGTCCGGAAAGATCTCCGAAGCGATCTACAGAAAGATCTGCCGGGAGAATGCAGAGAGACTGTTTAGGCTTGGACGATTTGCAATATAAGCGGAAAGACGATGCAATTTACATTGTCCAATCTGACGATAAAATAGAAACTACAAGATTGACATGGATCATCTTAGAAAATGATTCAGGAAGGAGCAGCACACATGGCGGATCAGAAGACGATCCTGGAAGTCCTCCACATGGATAAGAACTTCGGTGTGACAGTGGCGTTGAACGACGTTTCATTCTCACTGGAGCGCGGCCATGTCTACGGCCTGATCGGAGAGAACGGCAGCGGCAAGTCCACCGTTTCTTCCATCATCGCGGGCATGCAGCCGGCCACCAAGGGCGAGATGACCTACAAAGGCGAGCCCTGGAAACCCTCATCCATGCTGGAAGCCCAGGAACACGGAATCGGCATGATCGTTCAGGAAGCGGGCACCATCCCGAACATTACCGTGGCGGAGAACATTTTCCTCGGCCACGAGAAAATGTTCAAGATGGGACCGTTCATCAACCGGAGGAAACTGACGGCGAAAGCCCAGGAGCTTCTGGATGAACTGGGCATCAAGGAATTCAAAGCCTCGGACCGCACCGGCCGTCTGGACATGCAGATGCGCAAGATCATCGAGATCGCGAAGTGCATGTACTGGAAGCCCGAGATCCTGATCGTGGACGAGACCTCGACGGCGCTTTCCCTGGAAGGCCGCCAGTTCCTGTACAAGGTTATGGACAAGCAGCGTGAAGAGAACAAGACCGTCATGTTCATTTCCCACGACTTGGACGAAATGATGGAGCACTGCGACAAGCTGACGGTCCTCCGTGACGGCGTCATCATCGGCACGCTGGATCAGAGCGAGTACGAGCCCAACCGCATCCGCAAGATGATGGTCGGCCGCGAACTGAAAGGCGACTACTATCGTTCCGATTACGAAGGATACTCCGACGAAGTCGTTCTCAAGGCCACGGACGTCACGACGCTTCAGGACCTTCTCTGCCTGAATCTCGAGCTCCACAAGGGCGAGATCCTCGGCATGGGCGGCCTGTCCGAATGCGGCATGCACACGGTCGGCAAAGCGCTCTTCGGCATCGAGAAGGTGCTGGACGGCGATGTGAAGACCGCGGACGGCACGGTCATCAAGTCCCCGCGCGTCGCGATCGATCACAAGATGGCTTACGTTTCCAAGAATCGTGACACGGAGTCCCTCGGACTTTCCGGCACGATCGCGGAGAACATCGCCTCTACCGGCTACAAGCTCAACAGGCTGTTCGCGAACATCATCTCCTTCGGCAAAGAGAAGAGATACGTCGACAAACAGATCGCGGAGCTGCAGATCAAATGTGCCGGCAAGAACTATATGGTCAACACGCTTTCGGGCGGCAACAAGCAGAAGGTCGTCTTCGGCAAATGGGTCGCTTCCGACGCGGAGATCCTGATCCTGGACTGCCCGACCCGCGGTATCGACGTCGGCGTCAAAGCTTCCATGTACAAACTCTTCACCGAGATGAAGAAAGCCGGCAAGGCGATCCTTCTGATCTCCGAAGAGCTTCAGGAACTCATCGGTATGTGCGACCGCATCCTCATCATGAAGGACGGCCAGGTGACCCGCGAAGTTTTTCGTCAAGAGAACCCGACCGAGAGTTCTCTCATCGATTACATGATTTAAGGAGGCTTTTCGAGATGAAAAACAAGAAAAAAGCCAATCCCATCAAGAAGATTCTGGAAAGCCGTCTGTTCAGCCAGCTGATGCCCGTAGGACTCCTTCTCATTCTTGTCGGAGTCTTCGCAATCGCTACCAACGGACGTCTGGTCACCGGAACCAGTCTGAAGATCATCGTGAACCAGGCCCTGGTCGTTGCGATCGTTTCTACCGGCGGCGCGTTCATTTTCGCTTCAGGCAACGTCAGCCTTTCGCTGGGTGCGACAACGGTTCTGACCGCGACGCTTTCCGTCATGATCTACAACGCGACCGGATCCCTCGTTCTCATGATGGTCTCTGCTGTCCTCATCGGTGCGGTCCTGATGGCGGCTTCCGCCCTCCTTTCCACGGCACTGGGCGTCAGAGTCATGTACGTCACGATCGTCATGATGACCATGTTCTCAGCACTGCAGCAGGCGATCCTCGGCGGATCGACCGTGTCGATCCCGACCGCTCTTTCACAGAGTCTGGAAAAGGGCGGATTCATGTACATCGCCTTTGGCGTGTTCTTCCTCATCTGCGTCGTCCTGTTCCATTTCACAGACATCGGCCGTTCGCTCCGCTTCATCGGCACCAACAACCTCTGTGCAGAACAGACGGGCATCAGTAAGAAAAAGTACCTTCTGATCGCCTTCATCATTGCCGGCGTCGGATGTGGTATCGGTGCGCTGGTCGCAGTAGTCCGCGGTGGTTCGGTCGGAACGAGCACACTGACCAGCCTGAATATGGACTGCATGCTTGCGCTGGTTCTCGGCGGCATGTCGATCTTCGGCGGTTCCAAGAGTTACGTCTACTCCGGTGTCATTGGTGCCCTGACGGTCATTGTTCTGAATCAGGGACTTACGATGCTCCAGGTAGATTCCACGATCATCCAGGCCATTCGCGGCGTTGCGTTCCTCGCACTGGTCACGCTGTCTCAGGTCCGTCCGAAAGGACTTCCGGCTCCTGAGGGCTAAGAAACGGTTTTACGCGGGGTTTTCCGCTGAAAGATAAGGGAAAGAAAAAGCATTTTCAAAAAGGAGAAAAAAATGAAAAAGATTCTGGCTATCGTTTTGGCACTTGTCATGGTCCTCGGCCTGGCGGCCTGCAACAACAATGGTGACAACACCAACAAGAAGCACAAAATAGGTATCGCGACCGTTCACACCGGTGAAAACTGGGAGATCGTCAAGACCTACCTTGAAACGGTTGTCGCCCCGACCTACGGATGGGAATTTGTCGTTTCCGAGACCCTCTCGGACGCCAACGGCCTGATTGCTTTCATGGAGCAGTGCTATGCGGCCGGCTGCGACGGCTTCATTAACATGGTCACCTCCAGTGACGCCATCATTCAGGGCGCAACCAAGGCTCAGGAATGGGGCATGTGGTTCGTGACTGAGAACTCCGCGTATGTGGAAGATGTCGCAGGCCTGTCCTACAACCTCGGCCACTGCGGCGCAGGTCCGGAAGCTGTCGGTGATGCCTATAAGAAGGCGTTCGAAGAGTATTTGTCGGATGGCCAGCCGCACTCCGTCATCCTTTTCGAAGGCGCTGCTGTCGGCGGCGACAAGGGACAGGGTGCTGCCTCCCATTTCTACTCTGCAGTCGGCGTCCTGGAAGCCTTCCAGGAAGTCTATGGCCTGACCTATGAAGCACCGATCGCGGATCTCGTCAACAACCAGAACCCCGGCGAAGTCAAGACCGGCAACCCGGATGTTCACATCTATCTGTATCCCGGCCGCAACCCGGCTGACGCCGTGACCGCTCTGTCGCCTGTTCTTCAGTCCGGCACCTATGACATCTTCGCAGCCGTGTTCTCCTTTGCAGCGTTCACGAACGCCATCGACGAAGTTGAGAAGGCCAGCGGCAAGGACATCAAGATCGTCGGCACCGCCCAGATCGAAAAGCAGACCAAGACCGGTTTCGAAACCAAGGATTCCACTGGAGACACCGTTCTCAACTCTGCGATTCTGAATGACCTTTCCATCGCTGTCGGCACCAAGTGCATCATGCTGAGACATGCCTTCGAAGGCCGTGCGGATGCGATGAAAGAAAATGGCAAGGGCGTCTTCCTGGGTGTCCGTTCCTGGGCCGTCAACGGCGCCGACATCTATGCTAAGATGGAAAAGCTGAATACCACTCCGGAACTCTACATTCTGAGCGCTGATCAGCTTGAGAAATTCGCCAAGGAAGGCACCACCTGGAAAGATCTGGACAACTTCCTGGAAGAAGTTTCCGACATTAACAAACTCCTGTCCCTGAAGGGCCTCAACTGATCCTGAAAAATGTACTGACACCATTCTGTTCCCGGGAGCTCCGGCTCCCGGGGGAGCAAAGAAACCAGAGGTGAAAAAATGAAAAAGCACAGCAAGATCCTGGATATTCTGTTTACAGTAGCTTTCCCCGTGGCCGTCTGGCTGCTGATGGAAGTTCTGTGCCTGATCTTCAAACAGAAGCATGTGATCTCCACGATGCTGGATGTCAAGACCATTATCCGCAACGCAGGTATCGCAGCCGTTACCGCATTTGCGCTGTCCTTCAACCTGAAGGAAGGCCGTTTCGACCTTTCTCTCGGCGCGCAGCGTATGGCCGGAACCATCATCGGCGGCCTGATCGCCATGGCGCTGGGACTCTCGGGACTCTGGCTTCTCCTGTTTGCCATCGCTTTCGGATTCCTGTTCGGTTTCCTGACCGGTATTGCCTTCATCGGACTCCGGGTGCCGCCCATGGTGCTTGGTGTTGGTATGGCGCTGATCTGGGAAGTGGTTCCGTATCTTGTGTCCGGAGGCAAAGGCCTGAATCTGTTCGGCGTCGAAGGCATGACGGTTCTGACCGAGAGCTGGTTCCAGATCCTCGTTGTCGTTGTGATGGCCGTGCTGGTATTCCTTCTGATGAACTACACACGCCTGGGCTATGAGACCAAGGCGGTGCAGGGCTCCCAGCTGATCGCCCGCAACAGCGGCATCAACATTTTCCGCCATGCGGTGGAGTGCTATGCGCTGGCCGGCGGCCTGGTTGCGATCGCGGGTGTTCTGGATGTGTCCTATACGACGCAGATGGCTGCTAATCTGGGCAACACCAGTAACGGCGTCGTTACCGCGAACATGTTCGTCATGATCCTCGGCGGATACATCGGAGAGAGGACCGACTCTTCCGTCGGTATCATCACTGCAGCTTTCACGCTTCAGATCTTCAAATACGGTCTGTCGCTTCTGGAACTCAGCGATCCGCTGATCTCCGTTATCAACATGCTCGTCTTCATCGGCTTCCTGGTCTTCCAGGCAAACCGCCACAAAGTCTCCCTGGCCAAGGCCAGAAAAGCGCGTATCGCGCTCGCTCAGAAGTTCAAAGCTGAAAGGGCTGCTGCGTAAAGATTATCGACGGGCCGCCTGATCCATCCGATCCGGCGGCCCTTATCATAACCGACATAAGGAGAATCCCATGGTCGATCTGACAAAGAAACCGTTTTATCTGAATGAAGAACAACTTGCGTGGGTCGAGGATACCTTCGCTTCCATGACCCTGGAAGAGAAGATCGGACAGCTGTTCATCTGCATGAACTGGGACCACCGCGAGGAACAGTACAAGCGGATGGTCGAACATTTCCATGTGGGTGGCATCCGCTGGCAGGGCGGTTCCCTCAAGGAACAGTACGATCAGAATAAATATTACATGGAGCACAGCAAGATCCCGGTGCTGATCGCGGCCAATCTGGAAGCCGGCGCCGAGAAGTCCATCAAGGGCGGAACGCTTTTGGCTCCCGGCCCTGCTATGGGCGCAGGCGGCCCGGAGGTTGCCTGTCTCATGGCCGACAAGGCTGCGGAAGAAGCCAAAGCGGTCGGCGTGAACTGGACCTTTGCTCCGATCACTGACGTCGTTTACAACTGGCGCAACACCATTGTCAACAACCGCGCGTTCGGAAATGACCCGGACGAGATCATTGCGGATTCCCTGGCCTACATGGAAGGCGCGCACAAGCACGGCATCGCCTGCTGCTGCAAGCATTTCCCGGGCGACGGCGTGGAAGAACGCGACCATCACCTGGTCATGGGCTGCAACGACCTGTCCATCGAAGAGTGGGAAGAATCCTTCGGCAAAGTCTACCGCGCCGTGTTTGAAGCAGGCGTGGAGAGCGTCATGGTCGGCCACATCTGCATGCCGGCCTGGCAGAAGAAACTGAATCCCGCGCTGACGGACGAAGAGATCATGCCCGCGACGCTGTCTCCGGAACTTGTTACCGGCGTGCTCCGTGAACACCTGGGCTTCAACGGTCTCATCACCACCGATGCCTCTCATATGGCAGGCCTTTCCACCTCGGCCCCGCGTTCCGTCCAGGTCCCCGGCACCATCGCCGCGGGCTGCGACATGTTCCTGTTCTTCAACGATCCGGATGAAGACTACGGCTACATGATGGACGGCTACAAGAAGGGCATCATCACCGAAGAGCGTCTTTCCGACGCGATCCACCGCATCCTCGGCCTGAAGGCGAAACTGAACCTGCATCACTATGTGTTCCCGTCCGAGGAAGGCCTCTCGATCGTCGGTTCTGAAGAGCATCACGAGACGGCAGCCGTCCTTGCGGACAAGGCCGTGACCCTCGTGAAGGACACCCAGCACGTGCTTCCGATCGATCCCGCGAAGAGACCGCGCGCTGCGCTGTACTACGTAGAATCCGCGCCGGTCAGCAACCTGAACGGCCCCGATCCGTCGAAAAAGATCGTCATCGAAGAACTCGAGCGCGCAGGCTTCACCGTCGACGCCCACGAAGACTACTACGAGATGGAGTGCGAGAAAATGTCCCCGGCGAACGCCTTCAGGATCATGGCCACGCCGCCCGTCGAAGAGTTCAAGAAGAAATTCGACGTGGTCTTCATGTTCGTCCACATGAAGGGCTATGCGCAGGAGAACAACGTGCGGCTCAAATGGTCCGCCGCCCATTCTTCCGAGCTTCCCTGGTTCGTCCATGAAGTGCCGACCATCGGCGTTTCGCTGAACTACACCAACCACCTGTACGACCTTCCGATGCTCAAGACATTTGTCAATGCGTACGCTCCGACCCGCGAGTACATCCGCGCGGCCGTCGAGAAGATCACCGGCAAGAGCGCATTCCAGGGCAAGGCCAATGACCTCGTCTGGTGCGGCCGCTGGGATACCAGGAGATAACCATGCAGATCCTGAAGACACAGCTTGAGCCCAATGGCGCCACACTGACCGGTTTCATCTATGAGCCCAGCGTGACCATGCCCGAATCGTGGGCGAAGCCTGCGGTCCTGGTGTTCCCAGGAGGCGCCTACCGCCACTGTGTAGACAAGGAAGGCGATCCCATTGCCATGGCCTATGCCGCAAAGGGCTTCAATGCCTTCGTGCTCCGCTACTCGGTGACCGGCGATTACACGCCCGGCTGCCCGACGAAAGCGGAAGAGGAAGTCTTCGGCTGTGCCCTCGAGGACGCAAAGAGCGCCATGCGTTATCTGCGCGCGCATGCGGAGGAACTTCACGTCGATCCGTTCAGGATCGCAACAGTGGGATTTTCCGCCGGCGCGAATCTCTCCGCCACACTGAACATCCGCACCGAAGAGAAGGCCTCCGCCATGATCCTCGGCTACGGCGCTTTTGACGATAAATTGAGCATCCGTACCGTGAAGACGCTTTCTTTGTACGATCATGTGGATCAGACCACTCCGCCGGCCTTCCTGTTCGCCACCCAGCCGGACGCAACCGTCCCGGTCATCAGTACGCTTGAGATGGCGCTCAGACTTCATGAAGCCGGCGTCCCGATGGAAAGCCACATTTTCGTGACCGGAGATCATGGCCTCGCACTTGCGAACCATACGACCGGCGACGAGAATCCGGACGTGGAAAAATGGCTGGACATGAGCGTAGCGTTCCTCGGGCACATCTGGTCCCAGAAGA
>JAEEGG010012649.1_pt1 | contig 18173 bp, 14 predicted proteins | sample 9134161 | NCBI WGS metagenome assembly JAEEGG01 (sample SAMN16246543, study PRJNA631951) | gut metagenome | biome: gut microbiome; feature: rumen; material: CR-attached | host: Bos | place: Iran: Karaj | collected 2018-10 | reverse complement strand
GAACATAGCCCATCTTGTTGTTGCAGCCTGAAAGGGCAAGAAGTAAAAAAAGAAAAAAGAATATATATGTATGACGCAAAGGTCTCAGAAATTTCATAATTACCCCACAAACAAATATGGAATTTACTCTAATTTTATAATAGTATATCTAAAAAGAGATTTTTTTCAAATAGCCAGAGGTGCAAAATGAACAAAGAGATATGCAAATATATTGATGAACATAAAGGAACTTTCGTGGAGCTGGAGACACTTCTCTCCTCCATCCCGGCAATCTCTCCCCTTTCGGGCGGCGAGGGAGAATACAAGAAGGCCCATGCCCTTGAGGAATGGCTCCGCAATCAGGGCTACACCGACTTTCAGTACATCGAATCAAAGGACGAGAAGGCATACAAGGGAGTGCGCCCCAGCCTGATACTCACCATCCCCGGCAAGAAGACAGACCGGAACTTCTGGATCATGAGCCATGTGGATGTAGTGCCCCCGGGAGACCTTAAGCTGTGGAACACAGATCCATATAATGTGGTGGAGAAGGATGGAAAGCTCTACGGCCGGGGTGTGGAGGACAACCAGCACGGCATAGTGTCATCGGTTATGGCGGCATTGGCACTCAAAAGCACAGGAATACAGCCTGAAGACACTGTGAAGCTTCTGTTTGTGGCTGACGAGGAAATCGGCTCGGTCCACGGGGTCAAATATATCCTGGAGTCACATCCTGACCTGTTCGGTCCGAAGGACTATGCCCTGGTGCCAGACTCAGGCTGCCCCACAGGAGATGAGATAGAGATAGCCGAGAAGAACATGCTGTGGCTCAAGTTCCGCACCAAGGGTGTGCAGTGTCACGCCTCACGCCCCGATCTGGGCAAGAACGCCTTTGTTGCAGCCAGTGCTCTGGTGCTGAAGATGGCAGATCTGCAGGATCATTTCAAGAGTATCCAGGATGACCTCTTCGACCCGCCCTACTCCACATTTGCCCCCACGAAGAAGGAAGCCAATATTCCGAATGTGAACACTATCCCCGGTGATGATGTCTTCTACCTGGACTGCCGCATCCTCCCTACTGCCGACATGGATGAGATCATGAGGGAAATCAAGGCAAGATGCGCCCAGGTCGAGAAAGAGTACGGTGTGCAGATTGAGCTTGAGACAGTTGTGAACGGAGTGTCCAAGAAATCAAATCCGGACAGCCCTATCATCCAGCGCCTTATAAAAGTGCTTAAGAAAGTGAGTGGCAAAGATGCAAAGCTGGTGGGAATCGGCGGCGGCACTGTTGCGGCATTCCTGCGGAATATAGGGATGAACGTGGCAGTCTGGTCCACCATAGACGAGACCTGCCACATGCCTAATGAGTATACATGGATCAAGAACCTTCAGAACGATGCCAAAGTCATGGCACATCTGATGATCTGATTATCTAAGTTTCTTGCCGTCTGAGAAAGCTTTTCCCACAACCTGGCCCAGCTGGATATAAGTGTGGTTCACCGGGTCGTAGGTGATAGCCTTGAGCTTGGCAGGGTCCACCTTGCCCTCAGTCAGGATAGCGTCGTCCACAATCACGTTGATTATGTTTCCCACAGCCTGCTCGGTGTTATCATCATAGCTCACCAGCTGGCACTCCAGAGTCAGAGGCAGCTCGTCAATGACAGGAGCATCAACTTTGGCGCTCTTTACTGCAGTCAGGCCAGCCTTCTTAAGCTTATCTGATTCCTCATTGGCCGACACAATGCCCACATAATCACACTCTGTAACATGGGCAGCATCTGCAACTGCGACAGTAAAGGCCTTGCGCTCCTTAAGGTTGGCCACAGTCTTATGGGACTTGTCCAAGCACAGGCACACCATGTTGTCGTTGAATATACCACCCCAGGCAGCAGCCATCAGGTCCGGCTTTCCTTTTTTATCGTAAGTACCCACCATCAATACTGGCATCGGGTAGAGAATTGTCTTTTTTCCAAGGTTGATCTTCATAGTTTGTCCTCCAGATGTAGTATAGCATATTTTTTTTCTTGACAACTTGTCAAGTTTATCGTATTTTTTAAGTATGATTCAGATGACAGTTGGAGAGCTCAAAGCTCAGTTTTCAGAAGTATTGGATAAGGTGGAACAGGGTGAGACTGTAGAAATTCTCTATGGCCGTGCAAAGAAGCCTGTAGCCCAGATTGTGCCCATGGAAAAACCCAAAAAGAAGCGCAGGATTCCTGGCCTCTATGCACATCTGGGACCGTTCACCGAAGTGGGTGATGGTAAAATAACGCTGGAGGAATTCTTCTGTGTGAAATCCTTGGACGAGGTGGAATCACTGCCATGAAATATTTACTTGATAGATATACATTTATTTGTTTTGTAATGGCTCCTGAGAAATTGTCTAAAAAAGTTCTCAATATTATTAAAGATGGGGACAATGACATATACATAAGCCCAATAACCTTTTGGGAAATAACTATGAAGCACCAGTTGGGGAAGTTGAATTTGGGCAAGATAAACCCTATTCACCTGCCCAATATTGCCACTGAGTATGATTTCTCAATTCTACCTCTTGATGCATATGACTATGTTTCTGTTCACAATCTCCCACTCAAGGAAAACCACCGCGATCCATTTGACCGGATGCTTATCCACACCGCCATACGAAACAACCTTATTCTCCTGAGCGGTGACAAGATGTTCAGACAGTACGAACAGGACGGCCTCCAGCTGTTGTGGTGAAGGAGAAACCTATGATAAACCGATTTAGAGAACCACAGAAAAACTACTTTGAACAGGCCTGCAGAGAGCTGCGGAATGGACGCAAAACCAGCCACTGGATATGGTATATATTTCCACAGTTGAAAGGCTTGGGATACAGTTATAACTCCAACTTCTATGGCCTTTCTGGAATAGCCGAGGCAAAAGAGTACCTGGCTGATAAAGAGCTCCGCGACCACCTTATACAAGCATGCCAGATACTTATAGACCTGAATGCCCCTGATATTGAGAAGGTCATGGGATATATCGATGCAATAAAGCTTAAATCATCAATGACATTATTTTACCTTGCCAGCAAGGAGGAAATCTTCAAGCAGGTGCTGGATATGTACTTCGGTGGCCAGATGTGCCAGAAGACAGTGGACATGGTGGGAAAATAAATAATTCTTATTTTTTTTGTTAAAAATTATTCCAAAAGCACACAATATATATGCTATAATTCATTTATGTTAGGAATAATATCTTATGGCGGTTAAAAAATCACAACTTTACAGTTCTCTTTGGGCAAGCTGCGATAAATTGCGCGGAGGAATGGATGCCTCCCAATACAAAGACTATATCCTTACCCTTTTGTTCATAAAATATGTATCAGATAAATATAAAGATGACCCTTATGGTGCTATTGCCATTCCAAAAGGTGCAAGTTTTGAGGATTTAGTTGCACTCAAAGGCGATAAGAATATCGGCGAGAAAATCGATATTCTGATTGCTAAACTTGCAGAGGCAAATAATCTTACTGGAATAATTGACAACGCTCACTTCAATGATGAGGCAAAAATAGGAAAAGGCGATGAAATGGTTGATAAATTAACCGGTTTAATTGCTATTTTCCAAAAGCCCGAGCTAAATTTTAAAAACAACCGTGCAAATGACGATGATCTAATAGGTGATGCATACGAATATCTTATGCGAAATTTTGCTACAGCAAGTGGTAAAAGTAAAGGCCAGTTCTATACACCTGCCGAGGTAAGCCGCATTCTGGCTACTGTAATACATATCTCAAAATGCACTAATAGGAACGCAACCATTTACGATCCAGCCTGCGGTTCCGGATCGCTATTGATCCGGGCAGCAAATGAAGCTCCTTTCCCTTTGGCAATCTATGGTCAGGAAAAAGATATTTCCACCGCAGGTCTTGCCAAAATGAACCTTGTACTTCATAACAAGGCATCGGGAGAAATATTTGCTGACAATACTTTCTCAAATCCAGGTTATAAGGACGATAATGACGATTCAAAACTCCGTAAGTTCGATTATGTAGTGGCAAATCCACCATTCAGTATGAAAAACTGGATGGACGGACTTAAGCCATTTGGCCGCTTTGATGGCTATGACAACATGCCCCCTGAGAAAAACGGCGATTATGCTTGGCTTCTGCACATAATAAAATCCATGAAAAATAAAACAGGGAAAGCGGCTGTAATTCTTCCACATGGAGTTTTGTTCCGTGGTAATGCTGAGGAAGCAATTCGCAAAAACATCATTGACCGACATCTTATTAAAGGAATAATCGGACTGCCTGCAAACCTTTTCTATGGTACAGGAATCCCAGCCTGCATCATTGTTCTTGATAAAGAGAATACAGCAGACCGAATCGGAATCTTTATGATTGATGCAAGTCATGGCTTTGTAAAAGATGGGGACAAAAATAGACTCCGTGAACAGGATATTTATAAAATCGTGACAACTTTTAACTCAATGACAGAGATTCCCGGGTTCAGCAGATTTGTCCCACTTGAGGAAATCATAAATAAGAACGATTACAACCTGAATATTCCACGTTATATTGATTCAAGCCCAAAAGAAGATTTGCAGAGCATTGAGGCGCATCTTTATGGCGGCATTCCGGCCGATGACATTGATAGCATTCCACACTTCTGGGATATTTTCCCTAATCTTAAGAAACAAATCTTCGGTGAATACTCAAAAGGCTTTTATAAGCTGCTTATCAATAAAGATGATGTACACAAAACAATCTGTGAAAATGCAGAATTCCTTGAATATAACAAAAAGGTGAACAAGGCATTTGAGGAATGGAAGACTTTTGCAAATCCAATTCTTATGAACCTAAAGCCAACAGATTCAAACAAAGAAATTATCTTAAAACTGTCAGAAGAGATTATTTCAAAATATGCAAAGCTTGAACTGATCGACAAATATGATGTGTACCAGGTTCTGCTTGCTTACTGGAATGAAACGATGAATGATGATGTTCTTCTTATCATTCAGGATGAGCTGGGTTATAACCTTGCTAAAATCACTGATAATATTATAGAAGAGCCAAAAGAAACAAAGAAATCCAAGAAAGCTAATGACAAGAAAACAAAGCCAAAAGAGCCCAAAATCATTGGCTGGGAAGGCAGGCTTATCCCTAAACAGATAGTTCTTGATGCTTTCTTTGCAGCAGAACAGAAAGCAATCGAAGAAGCAGAAGAAAAACTCGGCCAGACAGAAAGCGAGTTTGAAGAGTTTGTAGAAGAAAACACAGAAGATGATGAACTTTCCCAAGAACCAGAGATACTTAAAAAGTACAAAGCATATGAAGCTTCTATAAAATCACAAAAGAAAAGCATTACTGTCCTCAAAAAGAAGCTGGACGAAAACTGCCGCAAGCGCTTTGACACTTTTACCGACTTAGAAATAACAGATCTTCTTGTGAACCGCAAATGGTACAAAACAATTGACCAGGGTGTCCAGAATCTTTATGTAACAGTTGCAAATCATCTTACAAAACGGATTGTAGAACTCTACGAGCGATACGAAAATACCCTGCCGGAACTCACATCCCTTCTGGAGAAGCAAGAACGGATTGTACTTGGACATCTCGATACAATGGGGTTTAAGATATAAGAATGGAAAAAGCAGATATTCCTAAGACAGTTACCCCCAACCCCTTAGATGAGTACATCATTGCCTATTTCGATTTATTAGGGTATAAAGATTTTTTCAAAACACAACCTGAGCAGGTCCCTATCTTATTAACTGCTATCAACAATGCAATACAGAAGGTAAAAACTAATATTACAATACCGCAGAAATCACAGTTTATTTCAGATAATGTCAACTTTGAAATATTATTAAAAATTTTCTCTGACAATATTTTACTTTGCCTAAAAACGGAGTCAACAAATATTGAAATAGCCAGAATCCTTACATTTATATCGTTAATTGCTGAAATCCAACGCAAATTTACTACTGAATATGGTCTATTCCTGCGTGGTGGAATAACAAAAGGGTCTTTATCTTTTAATGCAGATTTTGTATTTGGGCAAGGCTTAATTGATGCTGTTGATTTGGAAGAAAAGGCCATATACCCACGGATTATTTTTTCAAAAGAAATTTTAAACCATCTTTTTTATTTGCAAGATAATATTCAATTCCCTGTTCCAAATGCTAGAAAATATTTTGAACAATGGCAAAAATCCTTGGTACTCAAATCACCTGATGAATTCAGAGTTTTAAATTATTTAGGGAAAATAATAAATGATAATCCCCTACCCCAAGAAATGCTAAATTCATTGCTCGACGCACTAAAAAAAGCCTATCCACAAGACTCTGAGTTAATGAATTATGGGGTTTATAAGCAAGAAGAGGTACTAAAACTTCATAGGGGAAAACTAATTGAAAATCTAACAAAATATGGAAAATATGATGATATACCAACTGATGACAAAAATAGTGCAGAAATCCGAGAAGCAATACTAAAAAAATATCTTTGGGTTTTGTCATATCATAATTATATTTGTGACACTTATAAATTCCCACAATATACAATTTATGGATTATGCAACTGCGATTTTCGCTTTTTAACAACAACCATAGCAATTGTTGAGAACACGACAACCGAGGCTCCCAATGAAGCAGACTGAAATTGGATTGATTCCTAATGACTGGAAAATTATAAGGTTTGGGAATAATGTTGATATTTTTCGTGGTGGTTCTCCACGACCAATAGAAAAATTTCTTACTACAAACGCAAATGGAATTAACTGGATAAGAATTGGTGATGTAAGATCTAATGACAAATATATTCGCAAAACAGAAGAAAAAATAATTCCAGAAGGAAAATCACATTCCCGCGAAGTAAAAAAAGGCGATTTTATTCTTTCAAATTCAATGAGTTTTGGTCGCCCTTATATTCTCAATATAGATGGATGTATTCATGACGGTTGGCTTACAATTCAAAATTATGCAGATAGTTTTGATAAAGATTTTTTATATTACCTCTTAAGTTCTGATGATGTTTTCAAGCAATATGTTCAGATGGCAGCTGGAAGCAGCGTGCAAAATCTGACTAAAGAAAAAGTTGCTGATTTACAATTGAAAGTTCCTCCTCTTGCCGAACAACAAATAATAGCAAAAGCCCTTTCCGATGTTGATGCACTTATTTCCATATCAGAAAAACTCATCCAAAAGAAAAAGAACATTAAACAGGGCACAATGCAAAATCTCCTTACCGGTAAAAAACGCCTTCCAGGTTTCGGCCCACAAAACAAATCCCCAACCTACAAACAAACCGAACTCGGCCCCATCCCCGAAGACTGGGAAGTGAAAAAGCTGGAAACTTTATGCAAAAATATTACAGATGGATCTCACAACAGTCCTCCTGAAGTATTAAATGGATATTATATGCCTTCTGTTAAAGATATGAAGATAGATGGTTTTGATTTCTCTGAGTGTAAAAAAATATCTAGAGAAGATTATGATAATCTTGTACGAAATGGTTGCAAACCGGAAGTCGGAGATGTCTTAATTGCAAAAGATGGTTCAATCTTAAAATATTGTTTTGCAGTCACAAAAGAAGAAAATATTGTTATTTTATCATCTATAGCTATATTAAAACCGAAACAAGAGCTTATTGATAGTAATTATTTGGCAATATATTTTCAACAAATTGATATTATTAAAAAAGTGATAGATAATTATAAATCAGGAACTGGGGTACCAAGAATTATTCTTAACAATTTTAAGAATATTCCATTAATTGTTCCTACTTGCTTAGGAGAACAAACTGCTATCGCAAATGTTCTTTCCAGCATGGGCAAAGAAATAGAAACCTTAAATACAAAACTAGAAAAATGCCGCAACCTCAAAACTGCTATGATGCAGCAACTGCTTACTGGGAAAATAAGATTAAGATAAAGTTTTATTTAATATAAACAAAAAAACTAAAAAAATATAATTGAAAAAATAATTATAATATATATCTGAAAGAGCAAGTTATTATAAGATTTTTTACACTTTTTACTATTTGATTGTGATAATGCATTTAAAAGCCATATTTCGGATAATTATAAATATAAAAATAATCATAATAATAAAACTTTATAAGGCACATCATCATTATTTGATAACAGATTATCATATTTTGATAACATAAAAGATATTTTTAATAACAAAATATTGACATTTTATAACATATATTGTACCCTGCAAACAGGTAAAGGAACAATATGTATACTGAAATAATAAAAATAATTGAAGGTGGATTAATAGGAGATCGAGAAAAAGTATACAACTACGCAAAAATGTTATCAGATAATCTTATTAATTACGGAGATAAAAAATTAGGAGATAGAATCTATAAAGTATTGAATAACAAACGGGTTGGAATGGCAAATTTAGATTCGTTATCCTCAAAACCTGTTGATGGAGAGAGCAGAATGGAAATCGTTGATGTAAGCTCTCCAATAATAGATCCAAAAAAATTACTTCTGAATGAAACAATAGAAAAAGAATTAAATAATTTCATAAATGTTTATTCCAAAAGAGATGAAATATTAGCGGCAGGAATTGATGCTCCAAGAACCCTTTTGTTATATGGACCTCCTGGCTGCGGAAAAACAATGATTGCAAGTTATGTTGCAATGCAAACAAAGCTTCCTCTTGTCACGGCAAGATTAGATGGATTGGTTTCTTCACTATTAGGAAGTACAGCAAAAAATATTAGGAAAATATTCGATTATGCTTCAAGGCAAGAATGTGTGCTATTCTTAGATGAATTTGATGTCATTGCAAAAATTCGAGATGATAAAAATGAAATGGGCGAGTTAAAAAGAGTAGTAAACAGCCTACTTCAAAATATTGATATGTTTAGCCCTAACAGCATTATTATTGCCGCAACAAATCATCATGAATTGTTGGACCCTGCTGTTTGGAGACGTTTTAACAAAATCTTGTTAATAGATAAACCAAGTAGGCTAGAAATAGAAAAATTTTTAAAGTTATTACTTGATGATAATAGCGCCAAAATAATTTATAATGAAAAAAAAGTAAACAGTCTGGTAAACACATTAGTTGGTTTGAGCTATTCAGACATTAAAACAATTATTTCAAATTGTATAATGAATTCAATTGTTCATGATAAAAAGAATATCGACTTGTTAGATATATATAAAGAAATATACTTATTTCTGCATCATTCTATAACTGATGAAGATGATCTTATAAAATTTTTATTAGAAAATAATATGACACATCGTGAATTACAATACTATGGTTTTCCATTAAGAAAGATACAGTCTATATCAAAACAAATAAGAGGCAATAGGAATGGAACGATTACCAATTAAATTCTTTTCAAAAAGAGATGAAGATAATATGAGAGTTGAAGGTGGTGGGAATAATGAACTTCCATCTTTCGTCTTAAAGAATGAAGATTTGGCCCAAAGGGCAAACCAGTTGGCTTTTGATTTTAATTCAATTATAGACACTGTAATACTATCACAGAAAAATAATGTACCTGCTGTTATAGAGGCAAAGTTGAATCCAGACGCTCTTGCAAAAAGTCATAGGGAAAAAATTAATTCTCTGTTTTCAGGAAATGGAGAAAACAATGTAATTGGATTAACAGATGAAAAGACTGTAAAGGTGATGATTAATAATCAAAAAACAGTTTCTGAAATAAAAAAACATCTTTCACAACCACAAAAGTATGCATATGAAATATCTTGTATTGAGAAAATTAAAAAATTTAATCCAAGAGTTATTCAGTCAAAAAAGCCAGAAGACTATAAGGTCAAACTACTTAACTTTCAAGATTATTCACTAAATAATGCATTACGAATCCGTTTTGAACGATACCTAAATCAAAATAATATTGAATATAAAAAAACAAAATACTCATCGGATTTGGAAATTTTTAAGATGAAAAATACATCTTCAACAATGCTTGATTCACTCTTAAAATCAGAAATATTTGATTTAACAGAAGAAATAATACCCATGCCAAAAATTTCTTTGGAATTAGACAACTTTGCAATGGATACGATGCTTCAAGTTCAAAACCCAAATCCATATGAATCATATTCAATTGTTGGGGTTTTAGATACAGGAATTGAAAACAACAAATATTTATCGCCCTGGATTGTTGGAAAAGACTCACATTATCCAGAAAGTGTAATTACTCCATCACATGGAACAAAAGTAGCAAGTATTATTACTTATGGTGATGCACTACAAGGTGAAGAAGTTGTTGGCAATAAACATGTTAAAGTTTTTGATGCAACTGTTTTTCCAGATAAAAACAAAGAGACAATTGATGAAGATGATCTAATTGAAAATATTCAAGAAATTGTAAGAAAGAATTGTAGAGACATTAAAATTTGGAATTTGTCTATCAGTATAACTAAAGAAATAAGCCCTGATAAATTTTCCGATTTTGCTATCGCCTTGGATAGTTTACAGGACGAATGTAATGTGTTGATTTGCAAATCCGCTGGTAATTGTACGAATTTTGCCATTGGCAAACCTATAGGACGTCTTCATGAGGGAGCCGACTCAGTACGATCTTTAGTAGTGGGCTCTTTAGCAAATTCTTATGAAATTGGTGATATTGCAGAAAAGAATAATCCTTCCCCGTTTTCTAGAATAGGACCAGGTCCTGCTTATATAGTAAAACCAGATTTGGTTCATTTTGGAGGAAACGCCAGCATAACACCTAATGGACAAATTAAAGAAACAGGTAATTTAACAATTGGAATGGGAGAGAGGACAGTTTATTCGTCTGGTACCAGTTTTTCTACCCCAAGGATTGCAGCATTAGCAGCTGAATTAACACATTACATAAAGGAAGACTTTGACCCTTTGCTTATTAAAGGTTTATTAATACATTCTTGCAATTATCCTGCTGAAATCAAAATGCCAATAAATGAAAGAACAAAATATACAGGTTTCGGGAAACCATCAATGGTAAATCAAATATTATATAATTCACCAAATGAAGTCACTTTGATTTTGAGAGATACTTTAGTAAAAGGTCAATTCATAGATATAAAAGATTTCCCAATGCCCGATTGTCTAATAAAAAACGGTTATTTTACGGGGCAGATAATCGCAACATTAGTTTATGATTCTGTTTTGGAAGCATCACAGGGATTTGAATATTGCCAGTCTAATATGAATTTAAAGTTTGGCTCATATGATGAAAAGAAAAAAAGGGATACATCAAAAAGATCAATCCTTAATCCTGTTGGCAAAGATGGTTCACAGAATGTATTATTGGAGTCTTTTTACAGCAAACGGAAACAGGCATCAAATACAGATAGTGACTTTGCTTTAAAGGAAAGATTGTTAATTAAATATGGTGACAAGTATTATCCAGTAAAAAAATATGCGGCAGATTTATCTGAAGTAACAGATACAAATCGTGAGAAATATTTAACTGCTGACAAACACTGGTTCTTGTATTTAGATGGAGTATATAGAAATTTTTCGGAGTTAAAAGCTATTAACAATAATTACGAGTTGAGCCAAGAATTCTGTCTTATCATTACCTTAAGAGATCCCGAAGGAAAGGCTGACGTATATAATGGGGTAACCCAAAAATTAGATGAATATAACTTTTGGCATAGTAATATAAAAGTTGACACTAATGTTGTTGTTAGTCTTTGATATTTTTCAACATAAGAATACAATATTTTTATGAATTCATAAATGTTTTGTAGTCTTGGCCAGTATATTATCAATCTATAAACTTTTAATATTAACAATAATTGCAATTCTTTATCCCTAAATCGCCAACAAAAAATCCCACAAAACGCCGAAAAATTTCTTTACAAAACGCCGAGAAATATGATAATATAAGGTATGAATAAATATAAACCACGCGTTGTAGATGCGCTTTTACAAGATAAACTTGAAGCAAAAGGTGCCGTTCTGATAGAGGGGCCTAAATGGTGCGGAAAAACCACAACAGCCATTCAGAAGGCAGCAAGTATCCTGCAAATGGATAATCCAACAACCAAAGATCAGAACCTGGGGCTTGCAAAGCTTAACCCCCTAAGACTTCTGAAGGGAACAACTCCCCGCCTTATAGATGAATGGCAGCTGGCTCCCACTCTATGGGATACTATCCGATACGAAGTTGACCAGCGTGGCAAGATGGGACAGTTCATTCTTACAGGATCCGCGGTTCCACCAGACACAAAAGATATAACTCATTCTGGCACTGGAAGATTCACATGGCTCTTGATGCGGCCTATGTCTTTATTTGAATCTGGTGAATCAACTGGCGAAGTAAGTCTTAATAATCTTTTTTCAGGCAGCAAGACTGTCGATGGAGAGAATAAACTTGATATAGAAGCCCTTGCCTTCTTGATTTGCCGCGGTGGCTGGCCACAGGCAATAGACCTTGGAAAGAAAGCAGCGTTGGAACAAGCTTTTGATTATTACGATGCTGTAGTTAAATCAGATATAAACCGTGCAGACGGGGTTTCAAAGAACCCTGAGCGGGTAAAACGGATAATGCGTTCCTTTGCCCGTAACCAGGGAAGCCAGGTTGCGAACACAGTAATTGCCAATGATATCCTGGCAAACGAAACAGAAAAAGTTAACGAAGACACTGTGCACTCATATCTTGAAGCCTTAAAGAAAATCTTTGTAATTGAAGATATGCCTGCCTGGAATCCTAACCTGCGCTCAAAATCCGCAATAAGGACTACAGACACAAGATATTATGTAGATCCATCTATTGCAGTTGCAAGCCTTGGCATAGGACCAGATGACTTACTGAATGACCTGAATACATTCGGATTATTGTTTGAGACATTGTGTATCCGCGATTTAAGGGTCTATGCAGATAGCATCGGGGGGTCTGTATATCATTACAGGGACAGCTCAGGACTTGAATGTGATGCTGTAATCCATTTACGGAATGGCCACTATGGTCTTGTTGAGGTTAAACTTGGGGGAGATGACCTTATTAAGGAAGGTGCAAAAAATCTCCTTAAGCTTAAAAAAACAATTGATACCACAAAAATGAAAGAACCATCTTTCCTCATGATTCTGACTGGAGTTGGACAATATGCTTATTGCCGGGAAGATGGTATTTTTGTCGTACCAATAGGCATTTTAAGGAATTAGGAGGCTTCTATGTCCATCAATTCTGCACATCCAGAACGAGTGACCCAGAACCGCATAATATCATTTTTTCAAAAAGAGCTTGGCTATATTTATCTGGGTAATCTTGAAAACAACAAGAATAGTAATATCCGCTGGGAAGACTGGAAGCTTTTTCTTTCTGCCTCTGGCTATAAAGATGAATTTATAGAATCCATCCAGGCAGAATTCAACAAAGAACTACTGAATTCTGCTCAAAGTCCTTATCAGACCAATAAAAATATATACAGCATCCTGAAATATGGCCTTAAAATTGCAGAATATTCTGGGCAAGCCCCCAAAACTATTTACTTTATCGACTGGGAACATGCCGACAAGAACACATTCTATATTGCAGAGGAAGTCACTGTATCAGAAAATATCGACAAACGTCCTGATTTAGTCATATATATAAATGGTATTGCCGTTGCTGTAATCGAATTGAAAAAAAGCACAATTTCTGTAGCCGATGGCATACGCCAAAATATTACAAATCAGCGGGATCAGTTTATTCAGAAATTCTTTGCAACCATTCAAATCTGTGCCGCAGCAAATGACAGCGAAGGGCTTAGATACGGAACCAGCGGAACAACAGAGAAATATTACCTTGAATGGAAAGAGGACAGTTTCCTAGACCAGTTGCAAGATAAAGATATATTGGATAAAGAAATTGAGCAGGAATGCTCAAGACAAACAAATCTGCTTGAAAAGCAAATCTACCGGTTATTCCAGAAAGAACGCCTTTTAGACATTATCCATAATTTTATAATTTATGATTCTGGGATAAAAAAGATATGCAGATACAACCAATTTTACGCAGTAAAACGTTGTCAGAACAGAATTGCCCGTAACCAGGGAGGTATTATCTGGCATACTCAGGGCAGCGGCAAATCCCTGACCATGGTATGGCTTGCAAAATGGATTTTAGAGAATATCAAAAAATCAAGAATTCTTATCATAACTGACCGGGAAGAACTTGATGAGCAGATTGAAAGAATATTTACCGGCGTTGACCTGAATATTGTCAGGTCCTATAGTTCAGACAACCTGATATCACTGCTGGATAATTATGAATCTAGGCTTATGTGTTCGCTGATTCATAAATTCGGCCGTAGGACTGGGGAAGTAAGTGATCTTGACTATGAGAAATATGTAGAAGAGCTTAAAAAAACAATTCCACCTGGATTCTGTGTAAAAGATAAAGTCTTTGTTTTTGTTGACGAATGTCACAGAACAAATTCAGGAAAACTCCATATTGCCATGAAATCTATAATGCCGGATTCGGTTTTTATAGGATTCACGGGCACCCCTCTTCTTAAGGTGGACAAAGATCATCTTACAACAGCCAATCTTTTTGGTGGTTTTATCCATACATATAAATTTGATCAGGCAGTTTCAGATGGAGTTGTCTTAGACTTGAGATATGAGGCAAGGACTGTACCACAGGATATCCAAAACAAAGATAAAATAGATGCTTGGTTTGATTTAAAGACAAAAGGTCTTATGCCTAAAGCAATAATAGCATTGAAAAAGGAATGGACCACACTGCAAAAGTTGTATAGTTCTAAGGATCGCCTTGAGAAAATAGCTCTGGATATTATTTATGACTTTGGAACAAAACCGCGGCTGATGAATGGACGAGGAAATGCCCTTCTGGTAGCCGGCAGCATTGCAGAAGCCTGTCGCTATTACGATATTTTCCAAGAAAACAATTTTAAGAATTGCGCTATAATTTCATCATATAAGCCTAATAAAGGAGAACTGCGGACAGATTTTTCCAGCACAACAGAGGACTCCGAGAACTGGAAAAAGCAGAAATCATATCTTAAAATGCTGGGCTTAGATCCAGATATAAAAGTAATGGACAGCAGTTTCTATAACAAGATAGAAGCGTTTGAGAAACATGTAAAGGAAATGTTCATAAACGAGCCAGCAAACATGCAGCTTCTTATAGTTGTCGACAAGCTTCTTACTGGCTTTGATGCCCCACCATGCACCTACCTTTATATCGATAAAACAATGCATGACCATGGGCTTTTCCAGGCAATATGCCGTGTAAACCGTCTTGATGGAGAAGACAAGGACTTCGGTTATATTGTTGATTACAAGGAACTGTTCGGAAATCTGAAAGATGCGGTCAATTCATATACAGGTGGCGCCTTGAGCGGCTATGATGATGAAGATATATCCGGCCTTCTGAAGAATAGATTGGAAGAAGGTAAAAAACGGTTTGAACATTTATTACATGAACTCGACAGTCTGACAGATGATGTGGAACATCCTCGGGATCAGCTTGCTTTTAAGCATTTTTTCTGTGGAGAAAGTGGCACAGTAGATCCAGAAAACGATTCAGCCTTTGCAAAGCTTAGAAGCAAAATGTACCATTTAGTTTCAAGTCTTATTCGTGCCTATGCAGAACTGAAACCTGCATTTGATGATGTCGGCTACACAAAAGAACAGCAGGATAACTATAACAAAGCAGTAAAGGATTATGCCAATTTAAAAGATGAAATAGGACTTTCCAGTGGTGATTTCATTGATCTGAAGAAATATGACAATGACATGCGGTTCTTGATTGACCATTATATAAGTGCTGATGATTCAGAACAACTCGGGGATATGAATGATTTTACCCTTTTAGACTATATCCAGAAGAAAAAGGAAGAAGACGAAAAGAACTCTACACAGAGGAAAGATAAAAAATATTCTTCTGCTAATAAGAATATTGCCGAGACAATAGAGAATAACATAAGAAGAAAAATCATTGAAAAAGCCCCAGTAAACCCAAAGTATTATCAAAAAATATCTGAATTATTCAAAACATTGATAGAAGAACGCAAAAAAGAAGTGGAATCATATAGGCAGATGCTCCAAAAATACAGTTCCCTTGTTATGGATATAGACTACCCGGATAGAAATGACATCCATCCAGAGAATATACAAACAAGTGCTGCTCTCTGCGCTATTTATGATAATTTTGGACAAAATGAGCAATATGCATTAGCCCTGCATAAAGCCATCCTTGAAAATAGACAAGATCATTTTAGGGGCGATCTGATAAAAGAAAGACAGATTAAAAGTGGTATTTATAAAGTTATTTGCAAGTTTAAGGGCAGCAAATGTTCACAAGATGAAATGATGAAAGAGGTTGAACAAATATACTCTATCGCAAAAGAACAGGAAGAATACTGATGCAGATAACAATTAGTGGGATTGATATTCAAGTAATAAAAAAGAATATCAAAAATATGCATCTATCAGTAAAACCTCCTCTTGGAAAGGTTGTTATTTCCGCACCACTTTTGATTTCAAAACAATCTATTGAGAGTTTTGTCCGTTCAAACCTAGGATGGATAATTAAACAGAAAGAAAAATTCGCAAACCAGCCCCGTATGACAGAACGGCAGTATATTAGTGGGGAAACTTATTATATCTGGGGAAAACAGTATTATCTTTACTTTCAAGATTCTACCAGGAATTATCTTAAGCAGGAAGGTGATAAACTTTTCCTTGGGATGAGGGGATCTTCCACCCCAATACAACGGCAAAACTTTGTACGAGAAGAGTTTAGAAAAATATTAAATAAACAGCTGGAACGCCTAGTTCCAAAATGGGAAGAAACAACACAACTCCAATGCAACTCTTATAAAACAAAATATATGACAACACGCTGGGGAACTTGTAATGCAAAGGCAAAACGTATTTGGATAAACCTTCAGATGGTAGAAAAGCCCTTGGAGTGCTTAGAATATATAATCTTGCATGAACTGGTTCATCTTAAAATTTCAAAACATGGTCCAGACTTTATCGAAACAATGAATAGATATATGCCAGACTGGAAAGATAGGAAAAATCTTCTCAACAGCCAAATTTTAGATTGTTATAAATCTTAAGAAGTTAAATAAATAACTACTAAACCACTACAAAATGTCCATTCATCAACATTTTGTATATGTAAAAATGTCCATTCATCAACATTTTGTAGTACTTTTCTACACTTGATTTTTCTTCCCTTTCAGTCAACAATCTGAACTATGATCATCAATACTGGCCAGCGCACCGATATCCCAGCCTTCTACTCCCAGTGGTTTGCAAACCGTCTTAAGGCAGGTTTTGTGCTGGTGCGCAATCCCTACAATCCCAAGAGTGTGATCCGCTACCGGCTTACTCCTGATGTGGTGGACCTTATCGGGTTCTGCACCAAGAACCCGGCCCCAATGCTGCCATATATGAATCTGCTTGATCCTTTCGGCCAGTGGTGGTATGTCACTATCACTCCCTACGGGAAGGATATCGAGCCTAATGTTCCCGATAAGCTTAAGATGCTGGAGAGTTTCAGGCAGCTGTCCCAGATTGTGGGTGCTGACAGGATGGGCTGGCGCTATGATCCAATATTCATCAGCGCAGAATGGCCTGCAGAGAGGCATATAAAAGCCTTTGAATATATGGCAAAAACTCTGGAGGGTTATACCCATACTGCAGTCATCAGCTTCATAGATCTGTACGAGAAGACCAAGAAGAACTTCCCGGAGGTTCAGAGTGTGCCGGATGATGAACGGCTCAGGCTGGGGAAAGCCTTTATAGAAATAGCCACCAGATATGGAATGACAGTACGGCCCTGTGCCGAGGGAACAGATTTAGCCCGGTTCGGTGCAGACTGCAGCGGCTGCATGACTGTGGCCATGTACGAGAAAGCTCTGCACAAGAATCTGAATGTTCCCCGGTTTGCCCCGGCCAGGAAAGAGTGTGCCTGCTACTTGGGCTGTGATATCGGCTCATACAACACCTGCGGCCATCTGTGCAGATACTGCTATGCCAATTATGATGCAGCCACAGTCAGACACAATATGAAGCTCCACGACCCGGAGTCACCGCTTTTAATAGGCCATCTGCTGCCAGATGATGAGGTGCATGATGCTGTTCAGGAAAGCTGGATAGATCCGAATCCGGTTCTGGGATTGTAAGTTACCCTCTTCTCCAGGTCTTGCCGTCCCGCTTGAAGCCCATATGGCGCAGGTAGGAGTGGTGCCAGAAGGAGCAGTCTGCTACAGTAA
>JAEEGG010012648.1_pt1 | contig 18173 bp, 18 predicted proteins | sample 9134161 | NCBI WGS metagenome assembly JAEEGG01 (sample SAMN16246543, study PRJNA631951) | gut metagenome | biome: gut microbiome; feature: rumen; material: CR-attached | host: Bos | place: Iran: Karaj | collected 2018-10 | reverse complement strand
TCCTGCGGTTCACCTGCGTGGGCGGCCTCACGGCGAAGTGTAGCCAGATAGTCGAGCCATGCTTCTCTATCAGAAGCTCATCAAACACTTCTTTCGATTCATCGCTGATGTCCATCAGGATTACCGCGTAGCGCAGTGCCTGCTCAATCCCATAGCAGCGGATATCCACCGCGCACCCCGTCAGATGATTGGAGTTCGCAGCCCCTCCCACCTTCCTGTTCAGCTCCGGCGACCGATACCCGCTATTGATGATAATCGGCTCCTCCTCCTGCGACACATGCGACACATGCGCCAGCACGTACCGGAGATTATATCGGAACCTCAACTCCTCTAACCAGGTACAAACCCGCGTCAGATTCTCAATCGCCACGCGGCTCGGAATATTCTCCACCTCCGCATACTTACTCTTAGTCAACTCCCCGAGCGAGAAGTGAGGCGATAAGCGAAGGCCATCAAGCTTGTTTGAATGGCTGAGCGCAGCCTCACTCGGCGTAGCCAAGTGCTCGGAGAGTTTCATCTTACTATTAATACTTACTTCATTCATAATATTCTGTTTTTGACAAATGACAAATGACAAGATGACAACATCACTTTTTCCTGTAGTGCCCGTCATCGGTTTTGACAATCAGACCCTGGTTGCGCCAGTTCTTCAGCATCTGATGCACGCTGTTGCGGGTAGCATTGGCACCTTTCGCCATCACAGACTGCTGCATGGCCTGCCCGAATGTGAACAGATTGTCCAGCCGCTCATAGATGGTGTCGTTCTTGCCCGGTCTCTGCCGCTCGTCGCTCGTGCTGCCCACATAGTTCGGACTGGCGAAGGCTTGCTCTATGCGATAGCGGAAGAAGTGCAGGGCGTTGTCCATCAGAGAGTCGGCAATCACGTCGTAAGCCTCCAGCATCGTGGGGGTCTGAGCTTTCAGCAGCTGTTCCTTCCAGAGGTTAGGATTCTGTTTCAGCTGCGTCTCTGCACCCGCCAGCCCGTGCTTGCGTATGAGTGTCTCACATACCTTGCAGAGCATCAGGCAGCAGGTCATCCTCTGGGCAGTCACGCAGATGCGGAAACGTTGGCGGGCCTTTGTCTTGTCGTAATTCTTCATCGCCTCCAGACGTATTTTCTCCAGCCATTCCTTGCCCCGCTTCTCCAGCTTGGGCAGCACAATCTCTCCCTGCATCAGCGGCAGCAGGTGAGCCACCTGATGGATGCGCTCCTCCTGTAGTGAGGTCAGCACGTTGGGCGAGTCCTCCAGTTTCGAGAAGGTGTTGTCGGGAGTCCGTGCTACGGCGATACGGCTTTGAAAACCGTCGGTATAGTTTGACACCACGCGGTAAAGAGCGTCCGGCGTGCCGCACATCGATACGTTCCAAAGCAGGTGGTCGATATGCACGTTCACAGCCTCGACGCTGCGCGCCTCGCGGTCATACCTTGTTCCGTCGTAGCTATGACGCAGCATGATGGAGAAGTCGCTCACGGCGGTTTTCCACTTCTGCGCCAGGATGTCGGCTTCCGGCGTAAACGAGAAGCCGTGCTTCCCCTCCGTGTTTGCCAGTCGTTCCGCCAGATTGGCAACGGTGTTGTTCAGCGTAATGAACCTCACCGGCAGCTTCGGCTCTTCCGGCTGCGACTTCTGGTTCTTGGAAGCCAGCAGCTTCTTGCGCCATTCCTCCTCCTGCTCCTCGTACATCCTGCTGAGGGCTATCTCCTCCCACATCCAGGCTTCCACCACGGGGTCTATATCTCCCTTTCTGCTGGCAAAGTCGCCCGCTATATAGGAAATGATGTTCAGACCCCTTTTCTTACCGTGAACGTCGAGTCGTATGCCCGTTGCCAATGCGCCGATACAGGGGCAGATGGCCGTAACGACAGGCATTGTGAGCTCCGGGCCTACGGCTTCGATCGAGTCCTTCACCCCCTGCGGCATCTTCTTCGACTGGATTTTGCAGACTGCCGATGGCGCCTGGTCTGCGTCTTCGTTCAGAGGTGCGGGCTCCTGTTGCGCGAAGTTCCCGTCCAGTGCATTTAGCGTGTTTCGCAGCCTGGCGGGGAACGCCTCCAGCTCCGAACCCAGTGCACTCTCAATCTTCTTGCGCTTCTCCTCGGGCGGGAATCCGTCATAGCACGGTATCACCTGGTCGAGCCAGTCAGCGTTTTTCCCGCAGATGTGGCGCAGGTCGCAGGCCAGCTGGTAGGTCAGCGTGTCGCGGTCGCCCTTCGTAGGTTCAAACCCCTGGTTGTTCACCTCCCAGTATTTCCTGATGATCTCCTCGAACGAGTGTCCGTGATACTCTTTTGGATAGGAAACCTCCGATACAGAGGGGGCAGGCTTCTGCCTCACAGAGGGTTCAGGCCCCTCTTTTCCGTCCTCCCACGGCCGGTAGTGCTTGTTCGCCTTCTTCGCCTCTTTCGGCACCTGCTCCAGCCCCTTCTTCTCGCGCTCCTTCAGCCGCTCATACTCCTCGGCGCTCTCCTCTACGGTCAGCTTCTCCTCGAAGATGGCATCGTCCAGGTAGAAGAGGTTGTCGGGCGTTGCAGGGCCGGTAAAGAGCACTCTCGCCAGCCCCCGCGCATTGGTGTCATACTCCGTTTTGGTGGCCATTGCCAGCGCATACTGACACTCGCGGACGGTTTTTCCGGGCTCACGGCGACAGACGGGGTGAAGCCCGTAGCGCGCCGACCCCGACAGTTCCAGCAGCCCTATCTCGTCCTTCATCTCCAGTAGGATATCCTTGATCCGCTCCTGCTCCTTCGGATCACCGCAGTCGATGTCGTGTGCAAAGGTCGACGACGGGTGGCAGCACCCTTTCAGCACCCCGTCGGGCAGCAGGTCGTTGTAGTTGAACTGCACCTGCAGTGTCTTCGCCTCGTCGTGTCCCCCACGGGCATCATAGAAGTTCTTGGCGTTCTCCGCTGTGTTGCGCAGTGCGAAATAGTCATCCCTGTTGGTGACGGGCCGGGCAATCTTCTGCCCGTTCCCGTCGATTACAATCAGATTCACCATAGGCCCAATCCTTTCTTTTTCATGAATGTCACAGCCAGCTTCGCCTCCTCATTCAGCAGTCTGGCAAACTCGTCCCTCTGCTCGCTCGGCAGGTAGAAGATGTAGCGGTCCAGTCCGTCCATCCCGTACGTGATGCTGCTGTGCATCAGCTTCAGTTCCGGCTTGGTCCTCACCCTCTTCTTGCGGGTGAAGTCGAACGTCCCGTTGCCCTGCAGCTGTCCATGTCCGCTGCCGCTGAACGGCTTCACCAGTCCCTCACACGGATCGTCAGGCAGCACCTGAATATGATCCACTCCCGTCTCACTCTTGCTGATCACCACCTGGGCGTTCAGCGTCATTGGTTTGTTTACTTTTTTTGTCATAGTGTTGAAAGATTTTTGCGAGCCTTCAGGGTCGGAGCAAAGAAGATAGCTGTCGACAATTTAAACCTGGTACTCCTTCCCGTTACCCGTCACCTTTCAACTCAATTTTTTACCTTTTTACTTTTTAATCAGTTCCGTAGCCACGATGTCCATATACTTCTGACCCTGAAATTCCCTGCTCTGGAATCTGAGCGTCGCAAAAACCAGATCGCCCTCATGCAACTCCAGCGTAGCCAGATTGCCAAGCGTCGTCACAACGTAGGTCGGTTCATACTTGCCGCCCAGTTCCTGCAGAACCAGTTGGCGTTTGTTCAAAAATCCACCTTCGGATTTCTCACTCTTTACGGAAGTCATCTCTCCGCTACTCAAAACTCTTAATAACATTGGGTTCATAATGCTTAAATAATTTTTTTGTTGTTAATAAATAATGACCTCTTTGGTCACGATGTCTCTGACTGTTCCCAGTCCGCTGCCAGCCGTTTTCAGCTGGTCGCTCATCTTCCACAGCGAGCACACCTGTGTAGGCTTCACCTCCCGCTCATGCTCCGTGCAGTACCTTTTCGAGAACAGTCTTGTAAACTGCTTGTGCGCACAGCTCATGCAGCACTTCATCACGGGCACATGATAGGCGTTCACCACAAAGTCGCCCCTTGCTTTCTTCTTACTTTTCATTTTCATAACATCTTAGAGTTCGATCTCCGTTGTAATTACTGCTTTTCTGATTCACTTTGCCGCTCTTGGCAGCCTTCTTAAAATTTTTCTTTGTCATAATGTAATAAATTTTAAATTAATTAATGTTTGTGCGAGAAACTCGCGATAAATAAATGTTTTTGTCTTTCGACATTGCAAAGGTACGAGCTATTTTTCAATGCTGCAATACAATTATTCTACCCATTCCGATACAGATTCCGGAAAGCGACTATCTTTCCGATACAGATTCCGACAGCTCTCTTTTTGCCTTGAAAAAAGCACTGATAAACTGAACAACGATGTTTTTCCTCCTTAGTTTTTCCTGGTTGCTTGGGTTCTTTTTCTCGCCTATATAAGTCCAATTCGGATATTCGCCCTCAATTCTTTGAATATTGTCATAGATAGTCGATTTGCCAGGTAAATCTTCAACTCCAAGCATTGAGAGATAATTAAGATATTCAACTGGAGAGGCGAAGGGTTCTATGTCCTTTACAACACCCTCATTGACAGCTTTCATGATATAGGAGTAGTCACCAGGCTTACGGAAAACCTGATTGATCTGTAACAGCTGGATAGCCAACTTGACACATTCGTCGATAAACGCACGTGTCTCAGAAATATCGCCCACATTAATCACCTCCACCTGAGGGCAGAGCTGAATGAACCCCATAAACTGCTCAAATGCCGAATCTTCAATTCGCAAAACAATCTCTTTCATTTCTTCCGATGCTTTGTGAGATGTGTGAGGATGTAAAGCGCTTTATTTCCGGAAAAACCATCCCACAAACCTCGGATTCTACATGTTAGAGATCAATCTCCGTTGTAATCTCCTCGAATTCCTTCGAGAACGAATCAGACAGACCAGAAAAGAGGTCTGCAACCTCAATGTCCTGCATCTTGGCGACCGTCTTCAGAGCAGCCCAGGCCTTGGCCAGTCCATAGGTAGCAACTCCGATACCCGGCCAGTTGGTCGCCGTCAGCGAGAGAATGCCGATGACAGCTTCGCCGAAAACCTCGCCCCTCTCCACGATGTCGATAGTGTTCTTACTGTGTTTCTGATTCACTTTGCCGCTCTTGGCAGCCTTTTTAAAATTTTTCTTTGTCATAATAAACATTTTTGTAGAAATAAATAATGTACGCGCGAGGATCGCGCAAAATAAATCAAGTAGTTCCAAGTCCCGGCAGAGCTCCTGCCCTGCACTGGGACTGGCTAGAGATACACCGCAACCAACAGACACCCTGCCGTCGCGATGGTAGATATATCAATTCAGAAAGATGTAACAGTGTATCAATAAATCAAATATCGCAGATTCTTCTTGAAATCATTCGGTCGCCCGATGTATTTTCTTCCGAATCACGATGCAAAGTTAAAGAGATTATTCTATACATAATCATACCGCAGAGTGGCGTTACTACTTATGCTACCCTGCGTTACTGATAAAGTGGAAACGTGTTACTGACCGCGTTACCAGTTCAATATAAAAGGCTAAGAAATCACTTCTTAGCCTCGTTGATTATTTCTCGAATTTCATCACACAATTTCGTGTAGTTCCTGAACTTTGTTTCCTGCTGAGCTGTATTCGTCTTTGCCAAAGCCCCCTCCTTCGTCCAAGGCTTCTTTGCAGCCTCTGCCCAGTACGACATTTTAATCTTTCTGGCATTGCCAGTACTGATAAGTACTTTTCCTGTAACCTGCGTGAGCCAGCGATTAAAGGCGTTAAAATCATCACAGCCTATATAACTATAGTACACAAGGACATGATAGAAACAAACCCAATCCATTGCGTCTCTTTTCTCATATAATTTTAGGATGCCAGGCATAGCCAGTTTACAGATAGTTTCCGTAAATCGTTCGCTATAAGTCACCTCTGTATCGCCTTCTTCCGGCACATAACAAAGTTCTTCCTCCTCCAACTGCTGATGCCATTTTTCGATTATCAGTTTGTGACCTAAATGCAAGAACAATTCCAAGACAGGAGAGTTTATTTCTGCTTTGAACTCTTGCTGGATGATGATACGCGACAACTGGGGATAGTCATCAAGATAAGGTTCAATAATTCCGAAGCTATCCGACATTTCCTCTATCTTTTCAATCTCCGTAGCAAGCAATTCGTATAGCTGGTCCTTTGTCGGTTCCTTGCCATGATACTTCCTGATTATCGTCCTATCTATGAAAGAGTTCTGTACATCGTTCCACTCATCGGTAGCCAGATATTCCCTAAACTCCCGCTCAAAGAGGAACCTGTAATCATTATCCGTCATATTAGCCCTGACGGTTTTCGTGTTGATAAGGAGTTTGGAAATATGTCTCAGATAGAAACAGATAATATTCAGTATCTTGTTTCCATTCTTCGCCAAGTCCTTGCTAAGTTCCGACAAATATTCATTGTCCGACAATAACTTTTCACTATCTTCAACCTCGGAACTAATTTCTACTCTGTCATTGTCATCTATGGCAACGCATAATGTATCGATGATGTTCTCAATGTAGGGAACTATCTCATAGACGGCGTATTCAAAATTATCAGATAGATCTTTATTATGCTTAAAGCGTTCATGTAGCAAGCTGTTCTTTATGGCAGCCTCGTACTTCTGACAAACCTCGATGCTGTTACGCAAAGTCCAGGCAAAGTTAAAGGCAAGCCCATATAGCTTGATAGATTCTGATTCCTGTCTGACTACAGTCTTACTCTCCTTAAGAAAACCATTCAACTCTTCAAACAGCTTTCCCATTGTCTGGTCAAACAGCTCGAAGAGCGCAATTCGTTCTTTTATACTATCTACGGTCATAAGGAATTAAAGAAGATTTTCATCATTATCAGCCCACTTGTTGCATTGAGCCATTACTGTTTCAAGAGCCTTATCGTAACCTTCTGGCGGATAGTGATACTCACGTAACAAGCGTTTGACAATACGTCGCATATTAGCGCGGGCGGAAGGCTTGAGATTCCAATCAATTGTTCGATTTTCACGCAGTTTGTCTGTAAGAGCCTTTGTTAAAGCAATAAATTGATCGTTACTGTAAGCCTCTTTTATTCCTTCCGGTGAGCTGAGGGCATCATAGAAGGCCTTTTCTTCTGGGGTCAAACCGAGTTCATTACCTTCTTCCTCTGACTTCTTGATTTCCGCTGCCATCTTCAGCAGTTCGTCAATCACTTCCTCATTGGTAAGCATACCCTTTAGGTAGTTTGAAAGAGCCTGATTCATCAAGTCACTAAACTTCTGACTTTGCACCACGTTGGTACGTTCAAACTTGCGAATGCGTTCTTTCAACAACTTCTCCAGCAGTTGTACAGCGATATTCTTCTCCTTCATCTTGCGGATTTCCTCAATGAATCCCTCATCGAAAAGTGAGAAATCACGTTCCTTATTTTCAAAGAGATTAATAACACCTGTACTCTGTATGCTCTGTTCCAGCAGCTGGGCAATCCTTTCGTTAATCTCCTTCTTGCTGACTTTTCCTTTCTGTGTGAAGCGACTCAGCATCACCCTTACGGCATCCATAAAAGCCACCTCTATCTTCTCAGGTCTTGTCAGTAGCGAACGGCAAAGAGTCTCAGCATTATGCAATAACTGGCTCTCTCGCTGATAGTCTTTCAACTTGCCTTCATTCTTGGGGTCAAGCAGGAAGTTTACACATCCCGTAATCAATTTTGCACGTTCCCCGTTGGTTCCCTCGAAGAACTTCTCATATTCATATCCATGCAGCAGGTCACGACAAATCTCCAGCTTCTCTTGGAACTTCACCTTTGCAGTTTTCTGAATATCGGGGTCGCCGAAACGCTGTCTGTCTCGACGGGTGTAGTTATACATAGCCTCTTTTAGGGCACTTGCAATACCTACATAATCCACAATCAATCCACCTGCCTTATTAGGGAACACACGATTCACACGGGCTATTGCCTGCATCAGATTATGACCTCTCATTGGTTTATAGACATACATAGTGGCCAGACTTGGCACATCAAAACCAGTAAGCCACATATCCACCACAATGGCAATTTTCATCGGTGAGTCATCATCCTTGAACAACTTGGCATATTCCTTGTTGTTCTTGGCAGATATGATGTCGTGCCATTCGGGTTTATCCTGATTACCGGCACTCGCCACAACATGAACTTTCTCAGTCCATTCGGGGCGCAGTTCCAGCAGACGCTTGTATATCTTCACAGCAGCCTCTTTGTTGTAGGCTACTATCATTGCCTTACCTGTCAACTCATATTGGCGGTTCTCTTCGTAGTGTTTCAGAATGTCGTCGCAGAGGCTATTGATGGTGGCATCCTTACACAAAATGCCCTTGATACCGCTGTTTTCGTGTCGAGTCTTGTTGATTTGCTCCTCCGTAGCACCTTCTTCTGCCAATTCATCAAAAGCATCGTCAAGCTGCTTCAAAGCATCCTCATCAAGATTCAGATTGATTACGCGACTCTCATAATAGATAGGACGTGTTGCGCCATCGGCAACAGCTTGGGTCATATCATAGACATCAATGTATTCGCCAAAAACTTCTTTCGTATCCCTATCTCTTTCCGATATGGGTGTTCCTGTAAAGCCAACGAAGACGGCATTAGGCAATGCTTCACGAAGCAACAGGGCATAGCCCTTCTTCATCTTCTCTGCTTTGTCATCCCAATATTCATCGCCATATTGTGAGCGGTGTGCCTCGTCGGTGATAACAATTATGTTATCTCTGTCACTCAATAGACCTGTGCCTTCCTCAAACTTCTGAATAGTGGTGAAGATAACGCCACCTGTCTCTAAGTCCTTCAGTTTGGCTTTCAAGTCTGCACGTCCTCCTTCTGCAGCTTTCACTTCCTTACCTTTGGCATTCAGCTCGTATCCTACACGTTGTGGTACCTGGCGAATGAACTTGCTGCATCCAGCAAACTGCTCATAGAGTTGCTGATCCAAGTCGTTTCGGTCTGTTACTACGACAACTGTCAAGTCTGACTTCAGCATCAGCAACTTATGTACCAGGAATATCATCGAAAACGACTTTCCTGAACCCTGCGTATGCCAAAAGACACCGCCTTTACTGCTACTCGCATGTTTCGCGTAAGCCACACTATAAACCGCCTTGTTTACTGCAAAGAACTGATGATAAGCACTCATCACTTTCTTTGCCTTTCCTTCCTTGTGGTCAAAGCAAAGGTAGTTCTGCAGGATATCCAAGAATCTCTCTATGGGGAAGATACCTTCAAAAAACGTCTCATAATCAGCTACAGAGGTACTTTCGTAATCGCCGTTCTTCGACTTCCATTCCATAAACCTGTTTTCCGGTGCGGTAATAGTGCCTGCCTTAGTAACTAACATATCACTTATAACACTAAAGGCATTATAGACAAACAGACTTGGGCACTTCTGCTGATATTGCTTGATCTGTCGGAAAGCATCTTCATCATCTGTTTCTTCACGAGAGGGTGATTTCAGCTCAATCACCACCAATGGCAGCCCATTCACAAAAACAACCATATCGCAGCGAATCTTGTCATACTCCTCAACGCTGTACTGATTCACCACTTTAAAATCATTCCTGCTAGGATTTTTGTAGTCTATCAGTTTAATTATTGTAGTTTCTTTTCTGTCACTAATAGTGAAACTCACTTCAACACCATTTTGCAGAAAATCCATAAATTGCTCATTGCGTTGTTCCAATGTACCTTCAAAGATACTGGTTACCTTTCGTACTGCTTCATTAATTACTTCATCATACTCTCTAGTTAACAAAGCTCCTACTCTGACTGCATTAACGCTATACAAACATTTTCGTAGTTCTTCTTTATTTACAGGCTCTCTGTAGTCACGTTCCATTTCTGGACCATATTCGTAATCATAGTCCATCCGCTTAAACAGGTCTATCAACGCCTGTTCGTAGCTATCCTCTGTGAATCGCTCGTTACTCATAAGCTGTTTTCTATTTCATTTACTTTCAATTCACCTGACATAAGGTGAGGGAGAAGTGTATCGCGAAGTTCGGCAAGACATTGGTTCTGCGTACCATATGTCTGCATTTGCATAAGAATTGTATCAACTAAATGTTGGAATTGAGATATAACTTCTTTAGGCGGTATCACAACTGGTTCAAGCGCAGTAAAGTCCTTAATCCGAAAATTCTTAATCCCAGACGTACCGTTCTCATATCCAAACATTACCTTGTTATTGTATTTATAAAGCCATGAATAGTACAGAAAAGCACCATAACCTGCTATAGGTCTAACTACTCTGCAAAAATTGGTACATACAATGTTACCATCAAATTTGTCTATAAGCAGCTGAGATACAGGGCATACTCTACCTGTTGAGACTGTGGCAGTTCCTCCTGATATTTCAACAAGCATATCTTTATCACAGAAATGTTTGTTCTGATAGTTTTTTTCTAAAATATATCTTTCAGGTGTTTTCCCTCTCAAACCATTTTTTATATCTTGGAAATCACAACCTCTAATGCAAGCAACTTTATGAGTATAATTGCCTTCTGAAGTTTCTTTACCCCAATCACCGGATATAGTTTCTTTAATAATATCGTTGTAACATCCAACTCTCCACCCCTTTGGAATTAATCCTGCTTCACTTTTTTCAAATCCATCTTTTTTGAAAGGCTCATAATCAATAAACCAAGACTTAAACAAAGTTTGCGCTTGCTGCTCTAAATTGTCATTTATCCGCCTGTTCACTTTTATCTTCTCATCAAGGGGAAATAGTAGGGAGGCTATTTTATTCTGATGGTTTATGTTTGGGATCGATATTTGCCATTGCATTATCAGACTCTTGTCGCCACGAGGCATTTTTGTTCCTTTTGCCCCTTGCATAACATAGTCAAAGAACAAATCCTGACTCAAAAGATAATAAAGGAAAAGAGGGTCAACTTTATTAGATGCTCTCAAACAGATGACATCCGCAGAGCAACCACCAACTTTGTCTGCCCTCCATATTTTCTTAAAGTAAGGGCGGATATTGGATATAAGAACATCTCCGTTTTTGAACTTGATTGCATTGCCTGAAGGAATACCAGACGATAGCGTTACCCCAGCCTTATTAGGTAACATGTTTTCAGTCGAGATATAAGAAGAACTATCCAAACAAGATGTTTCTATCCTGTCTCTTACTGGTATTGCTACTTCTCCAAGCTTATATTTTTTCCACTCTTCCATAAATGAGAATTTAACTAATTGCTAATTCCTTTTTAATCTTCTCCAATCGCTGAATGCTGGAGTTTAAGAACCGTACTTGTTTATCGAAAAACTCTTGCTCATATTCAAGATCGCGTTTCTTTTCATTCCTATCTTGCATCCTTGCAACAATTGCATTATATGGTATACCCATCATTGCAAACCGATCATCAGTATTGTCAAGGCATTTTTGTTGTATTTGGTGATTCATTTGTTTTGCTTCCCATAATTCTTTATCAAGGATTAAAGAAGTTGTTTCTATCTGTATCTTTGCCAATTGCTTCATGCTATCTATCTGGCGATTAGTGCTTTCCTCTAAAGCCGCAATCTGCCTGGCAGTTTCTTTCGCACTACTATTACTCGTCCATATTGCGATGATAACAGCAATTATTGGACTTAATATCGTTGCTATTAGTATTATATCCATATTAATAAAAAGAGAATTCGTTACCACAATGATTACAATGACACTCAGTGCGTTTACGACATAAGAAGCCAAATAATAAAGTACCAAAGATATGCATGAAAAAACCACCCCAGAAACCCGCTTTATAATTGAAGGTCTCTGTACTTGTGTAAATATCAATGCTACCACAGAATGGGCAATGCAAATCCTCGTACATACTTAATCAATACTAAACCCAATATTTCCTAATTGCTTCTTAATCTCCGCTTCCAAGCGGTGGCTCTCAGCAAAGAGACCGCCGAGTTCTATTGTCAGACGATCCATCTTTTCTGTAAACGTCTCGCCATCATCCTCCTGCTCGGCTATGCCTACATAGCGGCCTGGTGTGAGAATATAATCCTGAGCCTCTATATCTGCAAGCGTCTTTACGGCGCAGTAGCCAGCTTCATCTTCGAGCGTGTCGTTTCTGAATGCCTCAAAGGTTTCTGCTATCTTCTTTATTTCCTCATCGGATAATTCCCTGAGGGCACGAGTCACCATCTTTCCCATGTTTCGGGCATCGATAAAGACAACCTTACCGCTCTGTTTCTTTTCGCGAGAAAAGAACCACAGCGATACAGGAATCCCCGTGCTATAGAAAAGCTGAGAAGGCAACGCAATTATGCCTTCAACCAAATCGGCCTCTACTATCTTTTGACGGATAACACCTTCGCCTCCTGTTTGCGAACTTAGGGCTCCATTTGCCAAAACTAATCCAATCCGACCGACAGGCGAAAGATGATGAATCATGTGCTGCATCCACGCAAAGTTGGCATTTCCAGATGGTGGAATGCCAAACTGCCAGCGCTTGTCATTCTGCAATTTGTCTGCACCCCAATCTGAGAGATTGAAAGGTGGATTAGCCATTATGAAGTCAGCCTTCAGTGTTGGATGCTGGTCGTTAAAGAAAGTGTCAGCTGCTGCGACTCCGAGATTTGCCTCTAAGCCTCGAATGGCAACATTCATGTGGGCCATCTTCCAAGTGCTGGTGTTGAATTCCTGGCCATAGATACTGATGTTATTCAACTCCTTCTGGTGGCTTTTGAGGAATTTTGCACTCTGTACGAACATACCGCCTGAACCACAGCAGGGATCATATACACGACCTTCGAAAGGTTTTAGTATTTCTACAATTGTGCGAACGATACAACTGGGCGTATAGAATTCACCGGCATTCTTGCCTTCCATCGATGCGAATTTCTGCAGGCAGTATTCATAGACACGACCTAACAGATCTTTCTCATCGCCCGAAGAATGCATCTTGATATTCGAGAAGAGATCTACTACATCACCTAACCGACGCTTGTCAAGTTCTGGTCTTGCATAGTTGCCGGGAAGTACTCCTTTCAATTTTAGATTCTCTTTCTCAATAGAGTGCAAAGCATTATCGACCACTATGCCGATTTCTGGTGTATGGGCCGCATCTTCAATGACAGACCATCGAGCGTCTTGGGGTACGTAGAACACTCCATCGGCTTCGTATTCATCCTTATCTTCTACATCAGCGTATTCGTCCTGTTTCAGCTCCTCGTATTTCTCTTCGAACTTATCACTGATATACTTCAGGAAGATCAGACCCAAGACCACGCCTTCATATTCAGACGCACTTAGGTTGCCACGCAACTTGTCAGCTGCCCTCCAGATGATTTCCTCAAACCCAATCGAGGTTGTATTTTCTTTTTTAGCCATATATCTTGTTTTTATTACATTTCTTCTTAAAACCCTGCGGGCATCCCTGCAGGCAGGGTTAAAACTACATATTGTAAAAGCGTCACTGTGGAGACATCCACGAGTGCGTAACAATTGTCACATTTTCTCCTGATACCGGCGTGACATTGCCTCAAAAATCATCCTTAATGATAGTAAATGACTCCAAACCTGATATTACATCTTGAACTGCATTGTATTCACCTTGATACAAGGCGTTCTCAAAATCTATCATTTCCTGATATTGTTGCTTCTTACTCTTCCTTGCGTGATTCATCTCTTTTGTAAGACTATTCACTCGTTGCCAATGTATCATATTTGAGGGTCCTTTATCCTTACCGTCCCCAGGAATACGATAACGATCAGTAATAAAGTTCGATAAGATATATCTGTACTTCTTATCTTTAATTTCTATCAAGAGATTAAATGAAATGGTACTTGCTGCTTTTTCCCACGTTCCAACATTACCAATAGATATGTATTTTTTCCCAACTTTTAATTCAAGATCACAACCCAGCTTTGTAATCCCTTCCATCTCATTAGAAACATTAGCCTTGTATTTTTTTGATATAGAGTACATAAACTCTTTAGCCAAACCCATAATGGTGTCTGCAGATACATTAGTTTTAACTACGACTCGATATTCTTCAGGGAAAAGGCATTCACCAACGGGTCCATTAGTATCGAAAGCGTAATTCATAAGGTTCTGAGCATTAATAGGACTCAAAACCGAAATAAGCAACAATGGTAATAATATCTTTTTCATTTGGTTCATTTTTTCGCATCATATCTTGATATAGTATTCCCGGATTGCTCCTTCCCATTTGATTTCGGTACCCAAATGCATGTTCATGCGCCTGAGTAAGCGTTCGATAGTATTCACTTCATTGACTGTGATGCCTTTAAGTTCCAGCATTTGAGCTCTGGAAATACGGATCAGGTCGAAGAGTTTGTAGATATTATGACGGTTCAGCTTCTCAATCAGATCGGCATTTAATGCGTAGTTTCTCAGACTGCTGTCCAGGCTTCTCTTTAACCGGGAGTCGACAATCATGTAATGATTCTTCTGGTCTTCATCGTCAGGCTTTGATTTCCTGATGATATTACGAAGCCGGTCGTTTTCCTCTTTCAGCTCCTCCAGCTCCTCGGCCTGAGCCTTTATCCTTGTCATCATATTGCTCCGCTCGTTGGCCTCTTCCAGATCACTCACTTTCTGCCTGAGGCGCTCTATCTCGTCGTGCGGCTCCTGCCACAGCATGATCTGACTGGTAAGGGCGTCGATGCACTTGTAAAAGCGATTGCGAACGGCTGAATGGGATACATGTTGCAGACGGGACACTTCCTTGAAGCTTCCGTATTTCATGACATCCTCCACCGTCTCCTTCTCGACGAATGACAGATTGGTATAGTGATCGTCTATCATGTTGAGCAGCTGACGTATCAACTTGATGATGTGCGGACTGAAATGATCGGGACCTGCATCGTCTGCAGCCGATCCATCCACTATAGGAAGGGCGAGGGCAGCCTTCTTTTCTGCCTCGATGTTCAGCTTTCTGGAATATTTATCGTTCGTTGCTTTCATAGTTCAACACACAAAAAACTGCTGCCCAAGGCGGGAGACCCGGGACAGCAGAACTCAAAAGAAAAACAATAAACTCAGATGAAGAGGATTCCGAGTTTGGGTTATATTTTTTCGAGACTAAATTTTGACATTTACCCCCCCCCTAAAGCGCGCGAGAAGCCTTTATAGAGGGCTTTCTGAGCCTTCTGTGACTGTTTCGCGGAGGTGATAATTTCGTACATCATTATAGTCCCGGTTTCATATTCCAGATGCAAAGATAAGGATTTTCTGTCAAATCTCCAAATTATTTCGAGAGAAAAATAGGGGCGGAGATTGTCATGATTGTCATCAGTCGTGTCTGCGCTTCGTTCATATCCTTATTGATTATTAAATTCGTGATAGCATGCCATATTTCATTTCACTATAAATCTTCCAATAACTTATCAAAATCAGAGAGGAAAGTCTGATCCTGAATTCTCCAGAACTTCTCGTATTCTCCTAAAGCTTTGGCCTCAGCCTCTTCATGGGTTACGGAACCAGCGTCTGGCAGAATGTCGCGGTCAGAGAATTGCAAGTAACGCTCCAACAGAGCTTTCCAGTCGGACATCTTCATAATAATGTGACGACGGGCCCTGTCTTCTGCCATATCGAGGAAAGCTGTCGTCAATAAGTTCAGGCTATCCACCTCTTTCTCCGATAGATAGTTCTTAGCTATGGTCACATCGCTCTTTACAATCCTTCCGTCAGGAGCATTCTTCCAAGTCATCAATCCCATGTGGGGCTTCTCTGCATCTGCACGGTCATACACTATCTCCGCTGCCGTCTGGTGAGTAACCGCATAGTGCATCATGTTCTGAACCGTCTTGTAGAACATCATCGTGACTTCACTCTTGGAATCGTAGTCACTACTACATTCAGCATAGATATCAGTAATCTTTTGGTAGTAATGACGCTCAGACAAGCGAATCTCGCGAATACGGTCGAGCAGGTCTTCGAAATAGTCTGCACCAAAGGGATTCTTGCCTTTCATTCGTTCGTCATCTAATACAAAGCCCTTGACGATATATTCTTTCAATACCTCTCGGGCCCAGATGCGGAACTGGGTGGCCTCATAGCTGTTTACACGATATCCCACAGCGATGATTACATCCATATTATACATCAGGATGCCCTGTTCATCCCATTTTTCCGACGGAATTTGAATTTTTCGAATTGCTTCGGACAAATGGACTTCACCGCTCTCATCAATTTGCTTCAGATGGTAATTAATGGTAGATACATCAACAGCAAACAGTTCAGACATTCGTTTCTGAGAAAGCCACAAGTTCTCGTTATTAAACACAACAGATACATTGACTTTCCCTGTGGAAGAACGATATATAAGCACATTACCCTCAACGCTTGTAGCAAGATCTTTTGAATCCATTTTGCTTGTAAAGAACTCCCTTGCAGCCTTTACAACGGGTTTCTTCTGGTCAGCATTGATGGAGATAGCCATACATGCAGTCCGTGAGAGCATAAAAGACTTCACCTGCCTTGTAGTACCAGAGCCAAGCTTTGCCATCTCCTCTATCTCCACCATGTGCTCCTTCAGGTCCAGCCCCTTCTCTTGCTGCAAGAAGGTGGCAACCTTATCCATCAGCCGTTCGAAGTTCCAGTACTTCTGATAGCCCATGAGCCGCGCCAGTTTGCGTGAGTTCCACCACTCACGTCCTTCAGCGTCCGTCTCCTTGATGGTCTCAAAGGGCGATTGCATCTCCTCGGGGGAGAACATTTCTATCTCATTATTCTTATCTGACATACTTATTCAAATACTTGTCGTAATATGGCTTGTTTCAATGCGTCGCACTCCTTAGAAATCTTGTCGTAGTTCTCTTGGAGACGGTCAACCTTGAAGGTGCATTTGATTTATTTATAATTTGAGCAGAATTTATACTTAAAGAATCTCTATCAACAGAAGATAAATCAATATAAGAGAATGATAGTTCATCGCCAATCTCTTCCCATCGGATATTCTTGCTTTTTTCGCAAACTTCTCCCAACTTCTTATATTCCCACCCTTCTTTCATGCCTTGTCCTCCTTCTTGACAACTTCCCAATGACCAGTCTTGTCAGAACCAACACGACAAATGTACTCGCGGCTTTGCAACGTCTTAATGGTTCTCGCAATAGTGGGACGAGAAAGATGACAGAATTCTGCCAACTTCTCGTAAGAATAGTCAGGGAATGAACCGATAGCAGCCAACACCTTTTGCTCTGTCTTAGACAATGCAGACATATCTGATTTTACAGTATCATTTACAGTATCATTTACAGTATCATTTACAGTATCATCATCCCTCATCAGTCTCAGCAAATCGAGCTGTGTGGCTATCACACGGTCAGCAATAAAATCCGTGAACACCTCTGGACGCGTATGGGCTGTTTCGAGCGAATAGATGTATTCGTGACGCAGAATAGCCGGAATAATGGCGATGGTAAAACCATTACGCAACAAGGCGAGGTTCATCAACAGGCGTGCCACACGGCCGTTACCATCCACAAAGGGGTGGATAAATACAAAACGCTGATGCAATGTAGCAGCCAACTCTATGGGGTGCAACTTCTTTTCGTTGGCATTATACCATTTGACAAGTTTCTGCATCTCTGTAGGAATCTTCGAGACAGCTGCAACTGCATAGCGGCTACCACTGATATATACCTTTACATTGCGATAGTGCCCTGCCTTTTCAGCATCAATCTGCTGATAGAATAGGCGGTGAAGATTCAGAATATTCTCTTCTGTAAGCCCTTCCTTTTCCGTAATCTGATAAACGTAATCGTATGCTTTGGCATGACCCACAGCCTCGTAATGGTCGCGCAGGGGCTTGCCCTCTATCGTCAACCCGTCTTCAATCACCACCTTGGTTTCCGATTCCGTCAAGCTGTTACCTTCAAGGGCATTACTTGTATAGGTAAGACCCACGCGATAATACTCCCGCAACGACTTGAGCGTTTCAGGTGGCAAAGGCCTGTATGCTGATAGCATACGGTTATTCTCGTCGGCTTTCCGGAACTTATCTGTTATCTCATTCATTTCACCATCTCCATTATTTCGTCAATAAGAGTCTGATTCGGTTATAGCCCCAACGATATCCACAATAGAGAACCACCATGTGGACTTTTCTTCATCCCACACAGCCCTGACCTCATGGTCTTTATAGAATCGTATCGACTTCTTGTTCATATTCTAGATGCAAA
>JAEEGG010012647.1_pt1 | contig 18174 bp, 11 predicted proteins | sample 9134161 | NCBI WGS metagenome assembly JAEEGG01 (sample SAMN16246543, study PRJNA631951) | gut metagenome | biome: gut microbiome; feature: rumen; material: CR-attached | host: Bos | place: Iran: Karaj | collected 2018-10 | reverse complement strand
AACCTTCTCGCCGCGCTTGATGGCATCGGTGATGGGGTCGAAGTAGAAGTGGAACTCCTTGGGGTTGAGCTCCATATAGTTCATTTTCCAATCCTCTTTTTGGATGCGGGACTTGAGTTGCTCACGGATGGCGAGCAATGCCCACTGGCGGAAGCACTCCACGTGGGTGACCTCCGGAATCCATTTGGTGTGGGCCACGCCCTTCACCTCGATGCGGGTGCCGCCCTTGCAGCTCACGTTCACGTCCTGCCGTCCCGCGCCGATGCCCGTGCGCACGCGGCCGGTGCTGCGGTTCAGGAAGCGGATCACGTTGCCGGCCTCCTCCACCTCGTCGGGGTTCACCATGTCTGGGTATGTAACCGTCTCAATCAGAGGCATGCCTAAACGGTCGGTGCGGTAGATGCGGGTGTGCCCGATGTCGGAAACCTCGCGGCAGGCGTCTTCCTCCACGCTGAGCTGGATAAGGCGCACCTTCTTGTGGCGCAACGGAATCTCGCCGTCGATGCCGAGGATGGCGGTGCGCTGGAAACCCGTCGGGATGGAGCCGTCGAGGTACTGCTTGCGGGTGATGTGGACCTCGCCCACGACCTTCAGCTTGGAGGCGAGGGTGATTTCGAGGGCGTACTGCAGCGCCTCGGGGTTGATGGGGAACGGAGGGGTGTCATCGACCTCGTAGGTACACGCCGTGCGGTGGGCGATACGGTAGATGATGTTCTTGCGCGTCTTGAACTCCATGAGCGCGGTGCCGTCGTATTCGCCCATCTCCGAGAGAGTGGGGCGCATGTGACGCAGCAGCTCCGCGTCGAACTGGTCCGGTTTCTGGAAGATGCCGGCGGGACAGCGGCAGAACAGTTTCTCCTTGGTGGCCAGTTGCTGGTGTACTTCCAGTCCCGACATGAACCCGATGCGGTCGTAGTCGGCCTGGGTGGCCTCCTTGCGGTCCACATAGCCTATCGCGGCACGTGTGGCCTCGTAATTTTCTTGGGGATTGATGGTTTGCATATCGTTTATAGTTTCAAGTTTCAAAGATTCAAATAGTTTTCCTTGAGCAGCCCCGTCAGGGGCAAGAGCTTGGTAGAACGATTAGGTTCAAAGTTCAAAGTGGGTTGTCTTTCAAAAACAAGCCGCAAAAATAGAAAAATATTTTTTTTGTTGGATGATAATGGTGAGAATATTTACAAAGATTGGATTATTTTTTCTGCATGTTTTTCATTTTATGCCATGCAAGAAGAAAATATGTATTTTTGCTTTCGATTTTGGATTTGTCTGAAATATTGATAATTCACATTGAATTTCTCCATTAAATTCCGATAAAGAATGAGAATTAAAGGTTTCATGGTTTTTGTTTTGGTTGTTTTGATCGTGCCGCTGTCGGGACAAGTGGTTTCGCATCCGATTGCGGAGGATTGGGAGTCCGGGGATTTCACGTCCCTTTCGTGGGAACGCCCTGGCTCGCAGTATCGTTGGGAAATCACCAGCGAGGGGGCGCACAACGGCCGGTATTGTGCCCGAAGCGGCAACTACTACACGCTGAACACGGAGTCGGTGTTGCAGATTGGGGTCTATCTGACGGAGAGCGGGAATCTTTCGTATTACCGCAAGGTTTTCTCGGCTGTGGGCAGCGGCGGATTCCGCTTCTGGTTAGACGGGGAGTTGCGCGACTCGTTAGCGGGATTTGTGGAGTGGAGCGAGTTCCAATGCCCCATCAGTTCGGGTTACCATGTGCTGAAGTTCTGCTACACCAAGAACCAGACGAAAAGCAAAGGGTCTGATTGCGTGTGGATTGACGACATACAGCTGCCCGACGGCATCATAGCACAGTGGCAGGAGGATGCTTGTGAGACCCCCAATGCGCCGCAAGTTGTGGCTATTGACAGTCAAGTGGTGTTGTCATGGGACGGTGCCTACCATGCGGAAGAAATCCTGTTTTTTGATGATGTGGAAGGACATCCATACGGGGCAGTCAATTCACCTGGCACGTTGGGATGGCACTATATCGACGGCGACGGGGCACCCACGGCTCCTTTCGGCGTTTTAAGTTTCCCCAATGTGGGGTCGCCTATGGCCTTTGTGGTATTGGACGACTATCTACTCGTTGGGAACCAATACAACACCACTGCACATTCGGGACATCGGTTTCTCGGGAGCCCTTTCCATTCGGATGTTACCAACGATGACTGGATTATAAGCCCGGAGCTGGACTTCACCGAACCGTTCACCTTCTCTTTTTTCGCCCGCAGCTTTGCAAACCGGTTCGCGGACGAGAAATTCGTGGCGGCCTATTCGATGACGGACACGAATGCCAGCAGTTTCATTCCCTTGCATAGCGACACCGTCACAACCATCGCCGAATGGAACGAATACTCCTTCATGGTGCCCGCAGCGGCCAAATATGTAGCGGTACACTGCGTGTCGCACGACCAGTATATGTTTTGCTTGGATGACCTCTCCATACGTGGCCGAAGGACGAGCGGACATCCATGTAACGTATATCGCGACGGGGTGTTGATTGCCTCGGGGGTAACCGATTCGGTGTATGTGGACCACTACGCCACCGGAGGAGATCATTGTTATTCGATAACCTATAGCTGCGGCGGTATGGAGTCGGCACATTCCGACACCGTATGCGTCCATCTTGATGCCGCGCCGGCAGTGGCCATATCGGAGGAGCGGGACGCCCTACCATACGAGCTGCCGTCTGAAGGCAAAGATGTTAGTAACAGTCACATGGCCAGTACGTTAGAGGAGATGCTGCGGTGGAACAAGTATCCGACTTATGAGGTTTATACCCAACTTCTGCAATATTTTCAGGACTCCTTCCCGAATCTTTGCAAGATAGACACCATTTTGGAGGACACGCCCCATCCGGACCTGCATCACTCCATCTTCGCCATTCACATCAGCAACACGTTAGGGCAGACCACCACAAAGCCGGCCTTCCTCTATTCGTCAACGATGCATGGTTGGGAAACGGTGTGCTACTACATGACGCTGCGTCTGGCGGACTACATCCTGAACAACGCGACAACCGACACTGCTGTTCAGCGGCTGTTGGACAGTGTTGACCTATACATCTGCCCGTTAGAGAACCCCGACGGAACCTATTATCTGACCAACGACCTGATCTTGAAAGACGGGATCCATTCCATCTATCACAACTACAACGATGTGCAGCTGAACCGCAACTACCCCTACCTGCCTGGGTTGGAGGGCTCGGCAAATATCCAACCCGAGACGCAGGCCATCATCGATTGGGTCACGCCGATCCATTTCGTGATGTCGGTGAACTTCCATTGCGGCGCCGAAATCGTGAACTACCCGTGGGACGCCTGGACCACTCAACAGCGCGCCCATGCCGATGCCGACTGGTTCCGATACACTGGCCAGAACTACGCCTCGCTGTGTCACGCACAGGACACCGCCTATCTTTATGGCGATTACCGTGGGCGTTCGGTCATTGAAGGCGCCGACTGGAGCCCGCTCGTTGGTGGCCGGCAGGATTACATGACCTATTACCAGCATTGCCGTGAGGTGACCATAGAGATGAGTCACATACCGGTGATAACGGACACTATGTTGTTGCCTACCTACTGGGACAAGAACAAGGATGCTCTGTTGAGCTATGCGGTGGAGAGCAGCTACGGATTCTGGGGTGTCGTCACCGATGCAACAACCCACGAACCCGTTGAGGCTATGGTGAAAGTGCTGAATCACGACCGTTTTAACTCCGAGGTCTATTCGCATTTGCCTTTGGGTGTATATCACCGCCCGATTATGGCCGGCACCTACATGGTGGAGGTGTCCGCTCCCTGCTATCAGACGGAGACGTTTACGGTAACCACTCGTCCGGGTGTGGGAATCCGCCACGATGTGGAACTCTATCCGCAGGTTGAGGCACCTGTTGCCTTCGACCAGTACATCTTGCCGGGAATGCAGACGACGGTGGTCGCATTGGCACAAAATGAGGTGTATTGGTATGATTCCGACACCGCCTCGCAGGCCATCACCGTGGGTGATTATTACACCACGCCGGTGCTTTTTGACACGACAACCTACTATCTTGAAGAACAGTATCAGAACGACACGCTCCTGTGCATAAGCCCGCGCAGTGCTGTTACTGTGTATGTCCTTGACAATCTTTCTGTTTCAGAGTATGAAGGAGATTCGGAACTGAAGGTTTTTCCGAACCCCACGGGCGATTATTTGACGATAGAAGCAGGTGACGATGCCTTGCGTACCGTGTCGGTCTATGATGCGGAGGGAAAACGGGTGTTGACGAAGAACCTTTCCACGTCAGGGATGCTGGATGTCACGTCTTTGAACCCTGGAAGCTACTTTCTAAGGGTGGAATATGCGGAGGGACGATGGCAGTGGGCAAAGTTTGTGAAGATTGGGGACAAGTAACGGGAAAAAGAAAGTTTCAGTCGGACATCGTTGTGATTCTCATGCAAACACCGCCACTTTCCCGCATTGTTTGAGGAAGTCGGAGATGGTCTCTTTCGCTTTCTCTTCGGCTTTCGTTCGGTTTTCGGGTGTGTTGTAGCGGTTTCTGATTTTGTTCTCTACTTTCTGAATCAGGGGCTTTGCCTCGTATTGCACCGCGTTTTCCTCGCTTTCGCTGTCCGATTTGAACCAGGCGTTGAGGGTTGATTGCGTGAATTCCACATCGGGAAGCGTGACTTGCACAGTGTCGGAGTTTTCCACGATATGGTACTGAACCTTGTCTAAATTCATGGTCAGACTCACCTGTTGCCTCATAATCTGCACACAGTCATGTTTCTTTTTGAATAGTCCGTTGTTTTGGCCAAGCACGGAGCTGCCTATGCCGCTGCCGTAGAAGGCGTCCTTGGCATAGTCTTCCGTGACGGTGGTGTAGAGGTACAGCACCCCGATTGGCCGTGTGGCTTCAATGACCGTTGGTGTGTCTTTCAGGGTGAGCTCGTCTGAATCCTGAGGGTGGCTGAGACGGCTCAGCAGCACCACTCCTGCTGTCAGCAGGATGATGATGATGGCGTATTTGAAGAATCTGGTGTTCATAGTGAATGGTGAATAGTGAATGGTGAATAGATGCTCTAATGAACGAAAACGGGGTGGAGGCCGATGGCGTTGAGCAGGGAGGTAAAGACGGCTTCGGTATTGTGAGTGAGCTCATCGGCAAGTTGTGCTTGGAGCTCTTTGTCCTGGTTCACCACCTCTTCGAAGGCCATGGCTTTGATTTGCTGGATGGTGGTTTCGCCCACCTTGTCACGCAATCCGGTGGAGAGCGTCACGATTTCATTCTGATTAGTGACGGGATTATACGATTTGTCAATGATTTTCGGCTTGGGCAGTCGGATCAGCAGCGAGTCGTCCCCGACAAACTGCAGGTCGGATTCTTTGAGCTCGTTGAGGTCGATGCCGTAGCGGATGGTCACATCCACGGGGATCACGCAGAGCCGCTTGCCGAGTTTCCATTTGGTGGGGTTCAGCGAGGTGAGTTGTGTTTCGGAGTCGTAGATGCCCATCTTGCGGATGGTGACTTCCGTGGTGGCGATTTGCGACTGGGCCTGCAACACACCTAATATCTCGCTTTTCTCCGGCAGCACTCTCTCCTGTTTTTTCGCTGGCCAGAGCAGTACAATTGCCAGCAAAACTACGCTTGCAGCCAAAATTATCCAGTGCTTTTTGTTCATAATGCTCACTGTTGTTGTAAAGTTCGTGTTTCGATTAACCGATATTGTATATAGACTCGGATTAAGACTAAAGATTAAACTTGGATTTGGACTTAGACATAGACTTAAACTTAGTCCATTGACAAATCACAGATCACAAATCACAGATCACAAATCACAGATCACTGATCACAAATCACTAATCACTGTTACTATTTTTCCCGCAGTGACACGGCGAAGCCGCCGCACGGAGCCATCCGCAGTTTCAAGGCGCTCTTGGCCGTCACCGTTTTTTTGGAGATGGTGTAGGCTTGCGGGTTGTATTTCAAAGACACATTCTGATTCCTGAATTCAGAGTTGTCCGGTAGGCCGCAGGCATCAGAGTCATCGGCATAGATGGTAGCATCGTATTTCACGCCGGGTTTCAGGAAATCCAGCTTAACCTCTACCTCACGTGCGTTTTCATCGGTGATGCCGCCCACGTACCACACGTCACGAGGTTGCTGTAGAGACGCGCCATGGCACGTCTCTACGCTGTCGGGAATGGCATAGACGAACCGCGTGGCATTAGCAATAACGCCCGTTTTTCCGTCCGCTAACGTCCCGACACCGTCGGCGGCCTTGTTCAGCGAAGAGATTTTCGGATGACGGGCCGTCACAATGTAGTCGCCCGGTTCGGCCATGATATAGATGCTGGTGTCCCAATCCACCGCCACGTCCTTGATGAACTGGAAAGCGGCCATGTAGGGTTCGTAGTGCTCTGGAAAATCGGCGGCCATTTGCAATGGCGAGTAGAAGGTGACGTAAAGACCTAATTGGTTGCAAATTGTAAGATGCATGAGCTCCTTGCTCCATGGGGCGTTTTTGCTCATATCGGGCTCGAAAATGCCGGGCGTGTAGTCCATCGGGCCGCCCTGCAAACGAGTGAATGGCAGGATGGTGGTGTGACCGGGATGGATGCGGCCGCGGAATTCGGTACCCATGGCGCTCTCGTTGCCAATCATGTTAGGCCAGGTGCGGCACAAACCGGTAGGTCTTACCGCCTCATGCGCGTTGACCATGATGTGGTGTTTGGCGGCCTCCACAATGGCGTAATGGTAGTGGTTGTTGATAGGCTGGCTGTAGTGGCCTTCGGCAAATGGGATAATGGTGCCCACGTAGCCGCTCTTTACAGCATCATAGCCGTACTTGTTCATCAGTGTGTAGGCTTTCTCCATCCAACGTTCGTAATTCACGGTTGAGGCGGAACTTTCGTGGTGCATGATCAATCGGATGCCCTTCTCATGAGCGTATTTGTTGAGTCCTGGAAGGTCGAAGTCAGGATAGGGGGTGAGGAAGTCGAAAACGAACTCCTTCTGCTTGCCGTACCAGTCTTCCCAGCCGATGTTCCATCCCTCAATGAGGAGTGCGTCGAAACCATTGGCGGCTGCAAAGTCGATGTAGCGGCGCACGTTCTCGGTGTTGGCGGCATGACGGCCATGCGGTTTCGCTTTCGTGTAGTCGGTTTCGCCAAGCCGCACCGACGGGAAGTCGTTGGTATAGCTCCAGCAGTTCTTGTCGGAAATCATCTCCCACCATACTCCCATGTATTTCACGGGGTGAATCCACGAAACATCCTCCAAGGCGCATGGCTCGTTGAGGTTGAGGATGAGGCGCGAGGCGAGCACGTCGGTGGCCTTCTCGCAGACCATCACGGTGCGCCAGGGAGTGTGACAAGGTGCCTGCATACGACCTTTGTATCCGGCAGCGTCGGGGCAGAGCCATGCCCGAAAGGTATAAGCTTTTGGCTCTTGGCTATTAGCTTTGGACTTTTGGTGTGAGAATGCAGACATCGTGTCCCAAGGGTTGATAGACAAGTCATCCATGAATTCGAGGTGCATGGTCGGATAGTCGAGGGTGGCGGCCTCGTGGATGTTGATGTAGAGACCGTCGTCAGTTTTCATCTGCAAAGCGGTTTGCACACCGGTCTTCGAGAATGCCGTCCACGGCCATCCGCCGTTCTTGTGCCCCGCATCCCACAAGTCGCGGATTTCGGACAGCTTTGACTGCGTGTAGTTGTATTCTTGCGTGTCAAGGTCGCCGGGAATCCACCAGGCGGTGTGGTCGCCGGCCATCGCGAATTCGGTCAGCTCCTCCTTGAACCAGAAGCAGACCAGCGCGTTCTCCATCGGGAACTCGTAGCGGAATCCGAGACCGTCATCATATAGGCGGAATCGGATTTGCATGACTGTGGCCTTCTTTTCGGTGGAGTGGTCCATGCTCTCCACACTGCCGATGGGCTGTTCCAAGGTCACCAGCATCTCGTTGTAGTGGTTGCGGATGTGCGCTTCTTCGCCCCACACGGGTTCCCACGTTTCATCAAAAGTGCTGTATGCTTTGTCTTTGATGACGAAGGCGTGCGCCAAATCGTCGCGCCATTCGAGGGTGAAGCCCATGCGTGAGGGTAATATCACGGGTTTGTCGGAACGGTTGAGCGAATATTGCGGTACACCGTTCACCACAGCGAACTTCAGCTCCAACTGGTGATCAGGACTTTGCAGTGTCAGTGCATCTGCGGGCATGGCAGGTGCTTTGGGGTAATGTTGGGCGAATGACGGCAATGTTAAAATTGCCGTGAACAACAAGATGAGAGCGCATATTCTTTTCATAATCAGAATTTTTTTCGAGTGCAAATGTACATAAATTACGAATATACACAGACAGATAAAATTGACGCTGTAGAGACGTTGCGCGCAACGTCTCTACAATTTCAGAGCGCAACGTCTCTACAATTTCAGAGGAAAAATATAAAATTATTCTTTGTTTTTCTGCTGTATGAGCCTTGTCATTTGGGCAGTATGACCTCCATTTTCTGTAAGGGGATGAACTCGCGGGAAGAGAGACGGACGGGAATGTTGGCGGGCTTCCCATTGGGCCGCAACATCCTCAACCCGTTGACACTTACCTTTCTGATGTAATCCACCGGTTTCTTTAGCTCACTAAGGGTTCCAGTGGGTTCGTATAGGTTCATTACGCGCACAATGCCCGGCACGATGACGGTCATGTTGGAAACAGTTATGTTGGGCCAGCACTTGCGACTGAGCTCGGGACGACTGTTCGCAGCAGTGTCCAACAACATCACATTGACTAACGAGTGGTGGCGCATGGTGAGCTCAAAAATGCAGTCGCGCATCACGATGTCGAAGGGGGTGTAGGCATTGTAGCTGGAGCGGATACGCACGGGGATGCAGTCCACGAAACGGCAGGAGTCGAAAGTGACGGTGCCGTACATGGAGGAAAACTGGGTTTGTCGCTGCCGCAGAGTGCATCGCTTGAGCAGGACGTCCCGGCCGTAGCAGTGGATGTCGAAGCGGTTGATGTCACAGTCTGTCAGCATAGTGTTGGAAAGGTAGTTTGTGCCGAAAACCCCCCAGTTACCGTCAGCGGTCACCCGTTCGAACTTAGTGTCCCACAAGTTGTTGAGGGCGAAGGCGTAACCACAGTCGCGCCAACGTCCGTATCCGGAATAGGTGCCGTCCACAGTCACATCACGGAAAGTAATGCGTGCCGAACTGCTCACGTTGAACACTCCATCGGAAATCATCTTGCTCTTAGGTGTCGTCACATGCACATCTTCCACCAACACATTGAACTGTCCATTCAAGTAGAGGCATTCGGCCCTGAAGGTGGAACCTTCCCGCCGGTGCAGAGTCAAATTTCGAAAAACTTTCAGCGAGGTATCCACATCGAAGAAAGATGCTTTTAGGCGGGTGGAATCCGTATTCCAAGAAGCAATAGGTGTGTTCATCCCTTTCCCGTTGTGAACCCAGATGATATCCCGCCTGAACACGCGATAACCATAGCCGATGCGTTCTGTCCAAAGATTTTCGTCTTTCAGAACCAGTAGTTTGTCCCCTGAGGACAAATCCGGCACCATCCGGAAGTCCCCAGCCTCGACCTGTTGTTTGGTCATGGTCAGCTCCTTCTGCCTGTTAGGCATGGTAAATAGGGATCCATGCCGTGCGTGGTTGGTGACGTAAAGCACAAGGCCGCCGAAATCGGTGCGCGGCCCGAGTGGGATGCTCTTGAAGTCGGCTGGCAGCTCAATCTCCAACGTGTCAATGCCTTCGTAGCACACTTCGAGCCCGCGTGCGAGTGCCTCAGCGTGTGCGTGATATAAAGCCCAATAGCGGGCGGTATCATTCTCCGCTTCTCGTAATCCGAAATCAAAAGGGGAAACTTGTGCCATTATGGTGGGGATTTTCATACTGATCAGAGTCAGCAAGACAGCGACCATCCAGACGGGTGTTTTCTGTTTCATAGCGATATATCCAAATGAACTTTTTCATTCTGATTGATTATCAATCTTTTACATTATAAAATGGGGACTTGAATTCAAAACACAAAAATACGATAATTTATGTATTTTTGCCGCTATGAAAAAACTGATTGTTTGTTTGGCGATATTGGCTGTGTCGCTCACGGCTGTGGCACAGGAGAAATCGGAGAAACCGGACAAGTCGCGGTTTTATGGCGGCGTACGCGTAGGTTTTACGGCATCGCAGATTTCCGGCGATGACCTGTCGGGGTTTCACCAGATTGGTGCTGCCGCAGGCCTCTTTGTCAACCACGTCGTGAACTCCTCCGGCAGTCTGAAATTGCAACTGGAGCTTGACTTCACGATGAAGGGCAGCCATTCCTACACGCCACCCAAGCAGGAATACGAGACGGAATTTTATTCCTTGCGGTTGGGTTATGTGGAGATGCCCCTGCTGCTGGAATGGGCGGTCGGGAGATGGACGCTGTGGGGCAAGCCGTTCCAATTCGAACTGGAGGTCGGACCCGCCTTCGGAGTGGTCGTGCTGCAGAAGGAATGGGAGGGCACAGGGCTGATTGTCGGAAGACCCCCCTTCCGCCGTTTCGAGTTTTCGGGCATGGCCGGCTTATCCCTCAAAATCGCGGACCATCACAGCGTCAACCTGCGGTTCAGCAACTCCATAGTGCCCGTGCGCATCCCCACATGGGTGTATGGCCGCGTGGTCAACAAGCAGTTCAACACATTGCTGATTACAAGCTACTGCTATCAATTCTGAAGGTTTTATTATTTTGGTACGGTGACCATGCCATTCACCAGCGTTCCGAACAATTCCATTCTATAACCTAATAAAAAAGTGTATTTTCGCATTTCAAAACCAAAATAACCTATGGCTTTAGAGAACCTTCTCGAAATAATTGAAAATAAGAAAGTTATAATCCTTGGCTTCGGCAAGGAAGGGGTTTCGACCTACCGTTTTATACGACGGCATTTCCCGAAAATGAAGTTAGTTGTCGCCGACGGCAACGAAAACCTGAACACGAACGATTTCGCGGACGACAAGCACCTCAAAATCATCAAAGGGAAGGATTATGACCGCAACCTGAACAACTACGATCTCATTTTCAAGAGTCCAGGTATCAGCTTTAACAGATTAGACTATTATATTGAAAATGAGCGAATTACATCACAAACAAATCTTTTTCTGGAATATTATCACCAACAGGTGATCGGCATCACCGGCACGAAAGGCAAGAGCACGACGGCCTCGCTAATCTACCACATCCTGAGCCATTCTCGCGAAAACGTCTTTCTGGCGGGCAACATCGGCACGCCGTTCTTCGACATCGTGGAGCAGCTTTCGCCCGAATCGCTTGTGGTGGCGGAGCTTTCGGCACACCAGTTAGAGTTCACGCACCATTCGCCCGACTACGCCGTGCTGCTGAACATCTATCAGGAACATCTCGACCACTTCAACTCCTTCAACAACTACCAGAATGCCAAAACGAACATTTTCAATTTCCAACATGCAGGTAACTTCTTGGTTTACAACGGCGATGACGAGCACATTCCCGGCTGGGTGAAGGGCAACCAACCCGAAAGCGACACTTGCGTCTTCGGCACGCAGATCCATCCGGGGCTGCACGCCCGCTGCCGCAACCACCTTGTCCGCTTCTTCAACGACGGCGAAATCATTGACGAGTACGACCTCATCGACTACAAGAATTTGCCCGGCACGCACAACTACTTCAACATCATGGCCGCCATTGCTATCTGTCGCAGATTGGGCATCAAGCATCAGGATATCATGGATGCCTTGTTGACCTTCAAGGGTTTGCCGCACCGCATTGAGTTCGTGGGCGAGTTCAAGGGCATAGAGTTCTACAACGACAGCATCTCCACCATTCCCGAATCGGCCATCGCGGCGGTGAAGGCTTTGCGAGGGGTTGACACCCTCATCCTTGGCGGCCACGACCGCGGCATCGACTACCAGGTGCTCATCGACTTCCTGAAAGAGAATCCGATTGAGAACATCGCCTTCACGGGTCCGGCCGGCCACCGCATGCTGGAGATGTGCCGCGAGCAGGGCGCGATGCCTGCCAACCACATCGAAACCGACGACTGGCAGGTCATCGTCCGCTTCGCCTACGACAAGACACCCGAAAACGGTGTCGTCCTCCTCTCCCCCGCCGCCGCCAGCTACAACCAGTTCAAGAACTTCGAGGAACGCGGTGACGTTTTCAAACAATTGGTAAGTAGCAACGAGGGACAATGATGAGAGGATGAGAAGATGAGAGAATATGATGATAAGATAATTGATGATAAGATAATTGATGATAAAACCAATAACCTATGAAAAAGTACCTTCTATTTACCCTCCTCGCAGCTGTCATGTTCACCGGCTGCGGACAGAAAAAAACAACAGAACCACAGACGGGCGAAGGAACGGAAGCCAAGACTGAGGGCAGCTACGACTATCTGAACCCTTCCGATGAAGGACAGACGACTGCGGCAGAAAACCTCTCCGGCAAAGTCATCGCTCTCACCGCCGAAGAGTTCCGGGAGCGCGTCACCGACATCAACCCCGAGCTCGGACTCCGCTACAAAGGCACTACTCCCTGCATCGTGGATTTTTACGCCGACTGGTGCCGCCCGTGCATGCAACTGAAACCCATCACCGAAAAACTGGCTGCCAAGTACAAAGGTCAACTGATTATCTACAAAGTGAATGTTGACAGGGCGGAGGATATCTGCCGAAGCCTTGACATTCAAAGCATCCCCACCCTCTTCTTCTTCAAGCCCAACACACAGCCCGGAAAGATGGTTGGGGCGCCAACGGAGGCAGAATTCGAGAAATTAATTCAGGATTTCATCAACAAGTAAATATATGTACGTAGAGGCGGATAATCATTCGCCCCTGCCACCCTTAAACCATTCCATGCGGAAAATAGAGTTCTTCTTTGTGATGCTACTCACGTGGGTGGGAACAACCGCGCAGGTGCCGGCGGATTCGCTGCCGAACATGTTCCAGCGGTGGGACACGCGGATAGGCGAGCTCAACTATGAGGATCCGGAAATCGTGTCGCTGCACTACCTCTTCTTACGTGACATTCTCAAGGAGATGGACAAAATCGGTCAACAGTTGAATACCACGTTGGCACGAAATCCACATCTGGACTTTTACGCCACCAAGCAAACTTACGTGCATGTTCGCAGCAAAGCGGAACAGATGAACGAGATTTTCTCCATACGCAAATCGATGGTTGACCATGTGTTCTACCTCAGCGCTGTGGAGGAGATGGCCTATCTGGACACGGCATCGGCAATGTACCATCTGGAACGTTCCTTGCAGTATAATCCGCACAACCCTGACGCCATGTTGCTGAAATGCAAAATCCTGCTGGCGCAACACCAATACCAGCACTGTGTTGACCTCATCCACAAAGTCTATACGCAAACCGCACTGACAGAAGAGCAAGAAAAAGCCGTTTCCGACTTCACCCTGACACTTTACGATCGGCTCTACACGCATGGCAGCGAACTGGTCAAAATCGGACGGGCGGCGGAAGCTCTGGAGGTTTTTCTCGCTCTGGAACATTTCTGCAACAACATGCCCAGCGGCTACTGTAACGACGACTATTACCAAGGCATCCTGCGCTCTCGCGAAGGTGTCTATGAATCGTATATCACCATCGCCAAAGAGGCTGAAAAACGCGGCAACCGCGAAATGGCAAAGAAATTCTACCAATATGCGGAAGAGTACCTGCGACGGAATGACGAAAACTGACGTGGCCTTTAGCTATTGGCTATTAGTTTTAACACTTTGAACTTTGAACCTTGAACCTTGAAGCTATCACATCATAAACCATAAATATGAAACGAACCATCATCTTCAACATCATTGCCTTGATATTAGCTACGGCGGCTTATGCCCAGGCTCCCGCGAAGTACTGGGTGGCGTTCACCGACAAAAAAGGCACCCCCTACTCTATCGACAAACCTGAGGCATTCCTGTCGCCGCGTGCCATCGAGTTGCGCAAAGCCCACGGCATCGCCATCGACGAGCGCGACCTGCCCGTGAACCCCGACTATGTGCGGCAAGTGCTCGCCCTTGACACGGCTGCCCGCTGCTTCACCACTTCCAAGTGGCTCAACGGCATGACGGTCTATGCCTTGCGCGAGGACATGAAGGAGGCCATCGAGAAACTGCCCTTCGTGGATTCTGTGCAACGCACCGATGTCCCAAAGGACACCCTGCTGCCGCCCTGGGAACCCGCTTACGTCTTCCCGGGGAGTGGTGGTCAACCCATCTTCTCCTATCAGTCTGATGTCTTGAAAAACAACGACTTCGACTACGGCAATGCGGCCCAGCAGGTGCGTGTAAACAATGTGCAGTGGCTGCACCGAATGGGCTTCCGTGGCGAGGGAATGCAGATGATGATCCTCGACGGCGGATTCCAAAACATCGACACTATCTCCTGCTTCAAGACCATGCGCGAAGACCACCGGCTGCTCGGCGCCCGCAACTTCGTGGAGCCCGAAAAAGACCCGATGCGCAAGCACTCGCATGGCACAATGGTACTCTCCTGTATCGCCTCGTATCTTCCCGGTCTGCTCGTCGGCACCGCCCCGATGGTGCAGGTCTATGTCGCACAGACCGAGGAGTCCGGCAGCGAGGACCGTGTGGAGGAGGACAACTGGGTAGCTGGTTTGGAGTATGCCGACAGTCTTGGTTGTCAAGTTCTTAACTCCTCTTTGGGTTACACCACCTTCGATGATTCCATTAACCAGCGCACCTACGCCGACCTGACCGGTGAGGTAAGCCGTGCTTCGAGAGGCGCAACCATCGCCGCGAGCAAAGGACTGCTGATCTGCAACAGCGCGGGCAACGAGGGCGGTAAAAAGTGGAAATACATCGGGGCACCGGCAGACGCGAAGGACATCCTCACCGTGGGAGCGGTCAATGTCAAGAGGAAAAGGGCCTATTTCAGTTCGTTCGGTCCCACCGCCGACGGCCGCATCAAGCCCGACGCGTGCGCCGTGGGCCGCAACACCTACGTCAGCACTCCCGCCGGCATCATCACCATGGCCGACGGCACCTCCTTCTCCTCCCCGATGCTCTCTGGCATGGTCGCGTGTCTGTGGCAGGCCTTCCCTGAAAAGAGCAACTACGAGATTATGGAGGCCGTGCGCCAGGCCGGCGACCGCAACTTGGTGATGAACGGCAATGTCTATGCGGCTCCCGACACAAATGATGGCTACGGTTACGGCATCGCTGATTTTCTGAGAGCGTACAATATCCTGACCTTTGGCGGTGAAAACGACGTGCTTTTTGCTGCCTACTCACATGAGATGAACACCAAGACGAGCAACCAGTTTGCCGTTATCGTCAAAAGTGCTGAAAAACAAATGTACAGTACCTTGACGATTACGGCTACACCACTCACCTACCACAACGGTAAAACCACAGAGGGAAAGCCCGTAAAAGTGAAAGTGTTTCAGCATCATATCGATGTGGATGATGAGTTGTCAGGGCTTGTCCACATCATCACCCTCCCGAAACTGCCGAAAAGCAAGCCCTACCAGCTCTACCGCGTCGATTTCGTCATTGACGGCAAGACGGTGAGCAGGGTTGTGGGATTGGAAGCTATCAACTCCCAACTATAAACAACATTGTAACTCCCGATTTCTATCCCTTACTTCAAACATTCCGCAAAAAATGCTATCTTTGCCACCTCGAATTTAATCAATTAAACCCTATAAAAAATGAAAGACTTAAGAGCAGAATTGCAAGCGCTGGGCATTGAAAACCCAGTTGAGATTTACCACAATTTGTCATACGACGAACTGTACAAACATGAAACCAACCCCGCTCTGACGGGTTATGAAAAGGCTTACCTGACCAAATCGGGTGCCCTTTCCGTCGATACCGGCATCTTCACTGGCCGTTCGCCCAAAGACAAATATATCGTGAAAGACGAGAACACGAAAGACAACGTGTGGTGGTACGATCCCAACAAGAAGGGTTCCGACAACAAGCCTATCGACCACAAGACTTGGGAGCATTTCCGTGTGCTCTGCCAGAAGCAGCTTTCCGGCAAGAAGGTCTATGTAATGGACGGTTACTGCGGCGCCAACGAGAACTCCCGCATGAAAGTGCGTTTCGTGTCGGAGGTGGCTGGGCAGGCCCACTTCGTGAAAAACATGTTCATCCGTCCCTCAGAAGAGGAATTGGCCGATTTCGAGCCCGACTTCGTGGTGCTGAACGCCGGAAAGACCACCAACCCTGACTGGAAGGAGATGGGGTTGAACAGCGAAGTCTTCGTGGCCTTCAACCTGACGGAGCGCATGGCCCTCATCGGCGGCACCTGGTACGGCGGCGAGATGAAGAAAGGTATCTTCTCCGTGATGAACTACTTCCTGCCGTTGCGCGGCATGGCTGCCATGCACTGCTCGGCCAACGAAGGCAAGAACGGCGACACCGCCATCTTCTTCGGCCTCTCCGGCACCGGCAAGACAACGCTTTCCACTGACCCGAACCGCGCCCTCATCGGCGACGACGAGCACGGCTGGGACGACAACGGCGTCTTCAACTTCGAAGGCGGTTGCTACGCGAAGTGCATCAACCTCAGTGAAGAGAAGGAACCCGACATCTTCCACGCCATCAAACGCGACGCTCTGTTGGAGAACCTCGTAGTCGATGCGGAAGGCAACATCGATTTCAACTCTGCCGAGAAGACCGAGAACACCCGTGTCTCCTACCCTATCTACCATATTAACAACATCGTGCGTCCTGTGTCACGCGGCACCCATCCGAGCAAGATCATCTTCCTCTCCGCTGACGCTTTCGGTGTGCTGCCTCCCGTTTCCATCCTCAACAAGGAGCAGACAATGTACTACTACTTGAGCGGTTACACAGCTAAACTAGCTGGTACGGAGCGCGGCATCGTGACCCCGCAACCGACCTTCTCCTCCTGCTTCGGCGCAGCCTTCCTGTTGCTGCACCCCACAAAATACGCCGAAGAACTGGCCAAGAAGCTCGAAGAACACAACGCCACGGCTTACTTGGTGAACACCGGTTGGGCAGGCGGCGGTTACGGCGTCGGTGAGCGCATCTCCCTGAAGGCCACCCGTGCCATCATCACGGCCATCCTCAACGACGAGCTGAAGAGCTGCGAGACCGAAATCGTGAAACCCTTCAACTTGGTGATTCCCAAGCATGTCACCGGTGTCGATGACAACATCCTCAACCCTGTCAACAGCTGGGCTGACAAGGATGCCTTCCAGAAGAACGCCAACGAGTTAGCCGCAGCCTTCATCAAGAACTTCGCCAACTTCAGCGACACCGAGCAAGGCAAGGCGTTGATTCCATTCGGCCCGCAGATTTAAGGCAACAGGCAACAGGCAACAGGCAACAGGCAACAGGCAACAGATTATTGCGAAGTCCCAAACTATTGCCTTTTGCCTTTTGCCTTTTGCCTTATAACTTATAACTTAACAACCAAATATTTACGAATTATGAAACTGTTACTAATAAGCAATTCAACCAACTACAAGGAACCCTACTTGGGTTGGTGCCAGCCGTTGATTGCGGAGTTCCTGCAGGGCACGGCTGATGAAATTTTGTTTGTGCCTTACGCCGGCGTGGATGTGGGCGGCAAGGTCTATCCCGAAAGCTACGACAGCTACACGGCGCGTGTGCGTGGTGTGTTCGAGAAGTTCGGCAAGAAAGTTGTTTCCGTTCATGAGGTCAGCGACCCCGTGGCGGCGGTCAACGCGGCGAAATTCATCATGGTGGGCGGCGGCAACACCTTCCACCTCGTGGCCGAGCTGCACCGCAACAAGCTCATCAAGCCCATCCGCCGCAAGGTGATGGAGGGCACGCCCTACATGGGCTGGAGTGCGGGTTCCAATGTGGCCTGCCCTACCCTATGCACCACCAACGACATGCCCATCGTGATGCCGGAGAGCTTCGACTGCTTCGACCTCGTGCCGTTCCAGATCAACCCGCACTACATTGATCCCTACCCAGAAGCTATCAATGACAGCATCCGTCACGGCGGCGAAACCCGTCAGGTGCGCTTGAACGAGTATCTGGCCGTCAACAAGGAGAAAACCGTTGTGGGTCTGCGCGAAGGCACCGCCCTCTGGGTCGAGAACGAGCGCATCACCCTCAAAGGCACGCGCAACATGATTGTGCTCCGTTACGGAAAAGAGCCGGAAGAGATT
>JAEEGG010012645.1_pt1 | contig 18176 bp, 8 predicted proteins | sample 9134161 | NCBI WGS metagenome assembly JAEEGG01 (sample SAMN16246543, study PRJNA631951) | gut metagenome | biome: gut microbiome; feature: rumen; material: CR-attached | host: Bos | place: Iran: Karaj | collected 2018-10 | reverse complement strand
CGGCTGTCCGACTCGCGTAGCCCTGTGTGGCCGTTGGCGGAGAAATAGATGATGCCTTTGTCTTCGTCGATGTGGTCGATGGACCGGACATAGAAGTCACCTTTCGTTATCTGACGGATCAGCTTGCCTTTCTTCTTGTCGTACAGATAGATGTGGTTGTAGTTGTCGCGCTCGCTGGTCCATACGATGTATTTTCCATTCTTGAAGTCGTGGCGGTACAGGCGGTTGTAGTTCACGTATTTATCGTTGGTTTCTTCAATAATGCAACGCACTTCTCCTGTTTCCGCATCAAGTTCCAGAAGGCGGTAGGTGTGGTGGCCGCGCTCGTTGAAGGCGAAGGTCACGTGGCGGTTGTCGTCCTCCCATGATGGGGCATCCACATAATACTGCTTTTCAAAGAGGGCAGTGCTTGGTTCTGTCACCTTTCCAGAAGCCACCTCCACAATCACAGGCACTCGGTAGTTCAGCGAGTCTCCAGGCTTTGCATATTCCTGTTTGTGCAGCTTTGGCTGAAGCTGGTCGGATGGGGAAGACTCCACGTAATAGACATAGCGCTTCGGTGCTGGTTTGATGCGTACGGTGGCGTAATATTTTCCATCTTTCGAGAATCGGCCGTAAGAGGAGTAATAGTAGGTGCTGTCACCGTTGGTGGTCAGCTGGCGCACCGACTCGCGGTTCGATGTGCTGCGGGTCCATAGGTTGTTGTCCTTGTGGAAGATTTCCAGACTTCCATCAGGACTGCGCTGAACACCGTCTTTCTCGTCAGGCACCTCCATCCAATGACGCTGGCGTCCCCATGGACGATACATGCGTTCTCCGTCGGACAATGTGGCGGAATTCAAGTCGTAGGACCAGCGGCGGCCGTCGAACTCAAACGACAGGATGTCGGACTTGCGGTGCTCGTCTGCCTTGAAATAGCGCAGATTGCCTAAGGGTAGTCTGCGGGCATCGACTTGCTTGCCACTCTTTTCCGAAAGCTGACGGCTCAGGCTCTCGCTGTCAAACAGGTCGGTGAGCTGCTGGTTGTCGCTGTCAATGAGCTTGTAGGCTGTTCCTTCTTTTGTGGTCTCGGTGTACCAGAATTTGTGTGTGCCGTCGATGGCATGAGCCCGTACGTCGCCGTTGAGCATCTTGCCTGAGTATTTTCCACGGATGGAATAGGCACGTTTGTAATCCTCCACCGTGCCCTGTCCGTAGCCATAGAGGCAGGCGGTGAGCAGGGCCAATGTCAATAGTCTCTTTTTCATTGTGGTTATTGTGTTGTTGCGAAATGATCTGACTGATAGGGAGCTTTATTACTTCATCTTGGCGTCCTGTGCCTCTCCCATGGCTTTCTCAAAGAATTCCTGCGGACTGATGCTAACAGGCTCCACCATGAATTCAGGCACGTTGTAGGACTTCAGGAAGTATTTGTAGAAATCCGGGTCTTTTTGTGGCACTTCAAACGGTTTGTGAGCTTTGCCGTTCTTGTCGAAATAGGAAATGTAGAGGCGGCTGTAGTTGCCGTCGTCGCGCCGGGTGGCGAACATGATCCAGCGTCCGTTGCTCGACCACACGTGGTAGCTCTCGGCTTGGTCGCTGTTGGCTTCGCTGAGCGGACGGGTCTCCATCGTCGTCAAGTCGGTCACATAGAGGTCGGCATCGGGATGCCAGATGTGGAAACAACCGAATTCACCCAGTCCGAACAGCAGGTAGCGGCCGTCTGGACTGATGCGTGGAATCGTGGCGCTCTTGCCTTCACCGGCTGCGTCATAGACCATCTCTTTCTCACCGAAGGTCTTGGTTTTCGGGTCGAAGGTCTTGCGGTAGATGCTGTATTTGATATCCTTGTAGCGTTCGATTATCTGGGTCTGGTGCTGTGCCAGTTTCTTGTCCTTTGGTGCGCCTGCGTTGCCATACACGTCCTCTGCCTTGGATTCGGTGTTCGTCACCGAGTCGTTGAACTCAAAGTGGGCGGAGCAGTAGTAAAGGGTCTTGCCGTCGGGTGCCCACCAAGGAAACACCTCAAACTCGGTGGAGTCGTTCTCCACGATGCTCACCTCATTCTTCTCCACGTCATAGAGAATCAGGTCGCTGGCTGCGTCCTGCACCTCAATCTTTGCCTTGGACTTCGTGTGGAACGACTGGCCTGTGCTGTTGGTGGAGTAGGCGATGAGAGGAAGGGTAGGGTGCCATGCCGGATAAACACCTGCACTGATGGTCTCAGGGGTCTTTAGGTTCACTTTCTTCGGCTCGCCTTTATACACGATCATCGTGCCACCGTGGGCCTGGCGCATGTGGAACTGCATGTTGTCTGTCTTGTAGTTCTGATAGGCATGGCAGTTGATGCACTGGCCGTCACGCTCCGTGGTGATCATCATGTTGTTGTAGATGTCGTTCTCATCAAAGTTCGTGAGGTTGCGCTGGCAGATGCGCAGCTCCTCGTATGCCACATACGATGGGTTGATCAATCGGTAGGAGATATAGTTGTCAATATCTTCTGCCGCCACGTTGATGGCAAACTTCTTGAACGACTTCCAGGTGTCGTTGTCTTTGGCAAACACCTCTACGGTCAAAGACTTTCCTTTGCTGTTCGACAGCATTTCCGACCACTCGTCGGACGGAATCTGAACCTTGATGCCGTCACCGTAAGTCTGCTGGTTCCCAGAAGCGTCGGTCACGCGTGCCACCACTTCCTGACAGCGGTCGAGCACCTTGAAGTTCAGCGGCGCAATGTTTGCAGGAACGGTCACGTCGGTGTAGTCAGGGAATATTTTGGGTGCCGACGATTGGGCTTGGGCGTTTTCAGGCACTTTCGGATGTTTGTTGCAACCCGTCAGCAGGCATGCCGCCATCAAGATGGCTGTCAGGCGGATGACGATATGTTTTGATGTTCTCATGATTGTCTGTATTTCAATTTACATCTTGTCTTTTTTCGTTCTCAGGAATATCAATAGGTGTGTACGCCTCTTGAGAAATAGTAGAACCACCAGTAGGTGTCGCCGAACTGGGCGAAACATTCCTCACCCACCTTGCGTGTCATGCCGTCATCGTCGTCCTTGAATTGCGGCTGGTAGGTGCGCATCAGGTTGGTGATGGCGGTCTTGAACCTGCCGTAGCGTTTCACAATCCGCTCCTGGTCAAACGGCATCTTGCTGATGTCCACCTGGTGCTCCAAATCGCCGAACAGATAGGCTGCCTCCTGGTAATGGATTGGCATGGCTTCCTTCTCATGCAGCGTGGCGTACTTGAAGAAGCGTGGCCAGAATAGCTGGATGTCCTTCTGAATAAGGGCGAAGGCAAGGGTGGCTTCCTGGAAGCGAGGGTTGTCGCTGTGCATGTGGCAGAAATAGGTGATGAGATACATCTCCACCAGGCCTTGGTCGCCGTCGAGCGCATTGCTGAAGGAATCATACATCGGCTTGATGCATTTGTATTCCTCGCTCGCCTCATATTTCTTCTTGTCGTGAAGCATCTCCAGCCGTTCGTCAGCCCAATCCTTATGGAAAGTGGTGGAACGGAGGATGTCAATGTATTTAGCGGCCAGTTTGTCTTCGCCGGTCAACATCGCGCAGCGGATCATGTTCTTGTAGTCATCTACCCGGAACGAGAATTCCACGCCGTTTTCAATACACCAGCGGGTGGCGAAGTTTGTCTTGCCGTACATGAAGTAAAGCAGCGGTCCGCACACGTTGCACAAGTTCACACGGAGGGAATCACGGTCCATGTTGCCGGCAAAGTCGTTTTGCTCAATCTGCTCCTTGTATTTCTCCATGTCCTCAAGCTTCTTGTCTGGGTCTTTCGTGTAGGTCGGCACGTATGGGGCGACGGTCTTGTTCATGTATTTGAACATGTTGTCGCCGATGTTGCCCTGATGGAGCAGCGCCACATTCTGTGCCATGATCATCTCGCGGGTGTGTGGTCCCTCGGCTTTCAAGCTTTCGTCGAGCACGCCCTGCCAGTCGCAATCCTCCAGGTGTTTGTACATCCGGAGTTCGGCCTGGAAGTTCGTGTCGTCAAAGTTGAAATAATCCACGCTGAAGAAATAAACGGCTGCAATAGCCGCCACGCCGGCAATCCACCATTTTCCGCCATGCTCTTGCTCATTCTCTTTCTTGCCTTTAAAGCCGATGGCTGTGAACTGCGAAAGCGCAATCAGCAGCAGTGGGAACAGGGCGATGAGAATGAATGGCAATTGTTTGATGCCTTCCACGAAGCGGTCCGACTGGAACTGTGGGAGCATCACGGTGTAAATCCGCTGAGGAAGGATGGTGGTGTAGTGACTGTAATAATATTGCGGAACCAACACAATGCTGAGAATACCCAGCACCACAAGGACATAGCGGGCATAGTCTTTCGTGTCCCACTTGCCGTCGGTGCGCTGAACGAGGCTTTGAACCACCATGTATGCCACTCCGCAGAGGCACCAGAATCCAATCAGCGGGTAAAGGCCGACTGCGTAAAGCACCACCAGACCGGCTTTCACATAGCCTTTATACAGGTTGCAGATATAGATGCCCAGCAGCATGATGAGAATGGCGGTGGTGATGGAGAACCAATAGCCGATATTTTTGTTGTAGTACATCCAGTAGCCCATGTCAATCTCGCTGATCAGCAGCAGAACGCATGGTGCGAGAAGCAGGATGCTCCACCGCTTTTTCACTGGAAATATTTTCAGGCTGAGAAGGTAAATCAGTCCCCAGAGTGCGATGAGAATCAGGCTTCCGAGCCATGGATGATAGAAATATTGAGTGAAGTAGCAGCCTAACCATTGGGAGAAGCCGCCCACCACGCGCATCTGGTCATCGAAAAACTCACGGTTGTTCTGCCAAATGGAATGTTCCTGACAGCCGTAGAGGTAATCTTTGTTCAGAACGGCTAAATAGATGAATGCCATCAAGCTGAAAAGAAGGAAATAAATCAAGGGAAGCCATCGCTCCAGCTTTGGCAGGATAGTTGAACCTTGCGATGATTTCTTCGATGAAGGCTTTGACGATGCGGCAGGGGAAGTGGACACAGCCGGTTTCTGCTGCTTCTGATTGGCGAATTTCTTGTTTTTGAAATTCTGGTTGTTCTTTGACATGGGGTGTTCTCGCTTTGTTTATACCCATTCACGCCCTCTCCCGAAATGGGAGAAGGGCGTGCCGTGGATAGGATAGTTGTTCGTTGGTAGTAGCATTAGTAGTTGGATTGCCATGCCCAGGCGTCCAGGTTGCAACCTTTCTCCACCGCATTCTCCAAACGGTCGTTCAGGTTGCAGAAGAAGTCGATTCCTGTCATTTCCTCCAACTCATCCACGCTGATGGCATATTCTTTCAATGCCTGGGCGGAAGAGTAGGAGGCTGGGTAGAGACCCTGCTCCATCACGAAGGCGATGGACTGGAAGGTGTCGCTCGGAGTGCGGGCCAGGACGGCCATGAAGTAGTAGCGGGGAACCACCACGGTCACCGTCTTGCCTTCCACGTTCTTCGTGGTGAAATGGTTGAAGAGCTGGTCGTTGCGGATCGTGCCGCCCTTGCACACATAAAGTTGCTTGAAGGTGGCTGATTTGGCCCAGTTCTGAACGATGGACTCCAGCACAGCCCAGTGGTAGGAGTTGAAGTTGTAGAGCTGGGGCGACATGTTGCTCATGTTGAATGTCTGGTTGTTGGCCTGGGTGGAATACAGGCGGTCGGCCGAAGCACACAGGTGACCGCGGGTATAGCCCGATCCGGAATAGGCGGTAGGATCCAGCTGCCATGAAGTCGGCAGGCTCATGTCGGCGCTCCAGGTGTCCGTACGGCCCACACTGCGCACGCTCGTCGTGTCGTTGAACGTGAAGGCCACCCAACGGGAGTGGTAGCAGGCAGAGTCATACTCCAGGCAGAAGTTCATCGTAGTCTTGCTGGAGCTGTCGCTCACCTTCGCCCAATGCGACACGAAACGGTAGTCCTTGCCTTGGCGCAGACGCGGAACCTCCAGCCGCAGCACGTCACTGTTGCCTTCAAACACGTTCTGGTTGCTGTTCGGCTGCTGGGTGATTTTGGACTCTATATCCACTTTCCCCGTCTCATTCTCATCGTCGTCGTCACTGCATGAAGTGAATGCGAGAGAGGAGAGACCGCCAAACAGGATGGTCAATATGAAATAGTTGGCTTTTTTCATGATTATCTGCGGTTTTTGCGTTTCTTCACTTCGGGTTTCGTACCCACGGTCTGAACCTGGGTGTCGTAGTTGATTTCAGCATAGCTGAGATTCGTCACGCCGCAAACCTGGAATGCTTTGTCGATGGTGCCGTAGAGTGTCACCTGCCTCTTGTATGCGCTTAAGTTTACGGTTGCGTCAACGAATGGGGCAAGGGCGCGTTTGAACTCGTCTGTCGGCAACTGCACAGCCACACACTTTGTATAGTCTGTCTCATCCTGACTGTCGGCAATCAAGATGTTGTTCGGCATGTTGTCGTTAGGAGTGATGCCGCCGAATACAGCTGTGTTGGCGGTCAGGGAGCGGCTGTTGCAGTAGCCCACCACATAGCCTTTCACATAGCCGGCTTTCGGAGTCTTGCTGTCGGCATAGAGCGAGAGAGCGGCGGTCACGTCGTATGGACTGGCATAGGTACCCTCACCGGTTCCAGCGCTCGGACCGTTATTAACGGAGGTCTTGCCGTTCAGCGAGTAGAGGTAAGCTTCATTTTGCGATGTCTCAGGCGTGTTGCCCTGGTAGTTCACGAGTTTTCCGCAAATCACCACGTTGTCGCCAACTTTCAACACGTCGCCGTCAACGTATTTCTCATTGCCGAGATACAGCACGCGGAAACAATAGAATTGACCGGCTGGGGTGCCGTCGTCGGAAATATAGAAGGTGGCATTTCCGAATTGGCTGTTTTTCTGGTAGTTCTCCTTGATGCTCACCACCTTGCCCTTCACATACACATCGTCACTCTTCTCTGTGCTGGATAACTTGCTGGCGAAATTGTTGGCTGCCACTGAGTTGTATGGGTGATTCAGTGTGCCGCTGCCACTTGGCTCTGGTTCTGGCACCGGCTCCACGGTCTGGCCGTTCAAAGAGTAGAGGTATGCCTCGCCCTTGGCGGTCTCCAATGTTGTTCCGTAGTTGCTGGTGTATTTCATCAACTTACCGTATATCACTACTTCGTCGCCCACTTTCAGCACATCGCCTGAATTTTGGGTCCACTTCGTGTTGCCTAAATAGTTGGCCTGGAACACATAGAACTGGCTCACGGTGCCGCCGTCTTCCGCAATGTAGAAGGTGCCGTTTCCGAAGCCGCTGTCGTAGTTCTCCTTGATGCTGCTCACGATTCCTTTCACATACACGTTTTCACTCTTGCCGCCCGCACTCAGCTTCTCAGCCACTTCATTGGCAGCTGCTGGGTTGTATGGATCTTCGAGCGTACCGCTTCCCTTCGCCTCGCTGGCTGCGCTCGGGTCTGCCACCTTTTGGTCGTTCAGCTGAACGAGGAAACTGCCCTGGGTAATTTCTGGGGTACTGTTGAAGAGTGTCAGCGTTCCGTAGATGGTCACTTCATCGCCTGGCTTCAGGTCGTCTGGATTCTCAAATCCATTGCCGCTCAAACCCATGCCGCGATAAACCTCCAACTGACCAGTCGAGGTGCCGTCGTCGGAGATGTAGTAGGTGAGGTTGTGGTATCTTGCGAACTCATCCTCCTTAGGCTCGTCCACGCGGCTCACGATGCCATGCACGAACACAGGCTTGTCGGAGAAGTTGCCGGTGCTGATCATCTCCTGGGCTCTTGCCACGTTGTAAGGGGAATCGTAGGTGCCTTCGCCGTTTGGCTCTTCCTCGCTCTCGAACGGCCCTGCGTCTTGGCCATTGAGGGCACACAACCAACTGCCTTGGGTAATCTCAGGGGTGTTGTTGTACAAGGTTAGCTGACCCCACACAATCACTTCGTCACCCACCTTCAGGTCGTCTGGGCTGCCAAAGTCCTTGCCTGCCAGGCCGAGGCCACGATAGACTTCCAGACGTTGCTTCACAGATCCATCTTCTTCAATGTCGTCTTCGCTGGCGATGTAATAGGTCAGGTTGTGGTAACGGCTGAAGGAGTCGTCAACTGGATCAATCTGAACCACTATACCTTTTACATATACTTTACGGCTGCTGTAGGTGCCGTTGTTGATCAGGAAGAGAGCGTCGTTCACCGTGTAAGGTTCTTTGTGGTTCCCTTCGCCTGTAAACTCATAATTCTCTTCCTCTGGCATCAGGATGTAATATGGAGACGGCACGTCGTCACAGCCTACGAGCATGCCCAGTGCCAAGATTGGCAACATCAGTTTTGAAAATAACTTTTTCATATTTGTTGGTGTTTTATTTGCTTGTTAACATCGCTTTCTTTTTCTTTATTTTCATATAAACCGTCACTCTGCCGGAGTCACGTCGTCGGCCGAGCGCAGGGTGAACTGCCACGTGTCGCCGTAGCGGGTCAGCACAGCGGTCACGTTGACTTTGCCCTGTGGTATCGGCTCTGAGGAGAAACTGGAGAGGGCACTCTGGCGCAGTGTGTAGTTCTTGCCGTCGAGGATGATGGTGTTGTTCACACCGTTTCCTGCATCGCGGTCGTCATACACGGCATACACCTTGCGGTTGTTGTATCCCTTGATTTCTGCGTCCTCCACGCGCACGAGCATCGGCGACCATTTGTGCATCTGGTTCGTGTTGGAGGCCTTTTGGGCAAGCCAGTCGTTGTCAACCAGCACAGGCTGCACTTCGTAGGCGTCCTTGTTGAAGCCGATGACCTCGATGTTAGTAGGAGCTTTGAATTTGGTCATGCCACCCAGACGTTTGTTGCCGCCAGTGGTGGTGTAAGGGGCGCCAATCTTGGCGAGGTTGCCGTAGGAACCGATGTACAGTCCGTTGAGGTTCACTTTCACGTGGGTTCCGACGGGGTAGGTGGTCCACAGCGAGTTGTCGTTGATGCCGATGGAGATGGCGTCGTCGCCGCTGCGCACGTAAATCGACTGGTAGATGTTGCCCGTGATGTCGTTGGCACAGACATAGCCGTCGAAAATCACGTCTTCGGTCACTTTCGTCCAGAAGTGCTGGTTGCCGGTGATGTTCTCACGGTAGGCTTCCTTCACTGCGGCAAGGGTGGTCGTGGTGCCGGTGGCTTCGGTGTCGCTCATGTAGATGTCGTGCAACACGTCAGGCGTATCGTAGTCGAATTTGTTGCACCCGGCAAGGGCGAGCATCGACAGGGCGGCGCCACATAATATGTAGGTTGCTTTTAGTTTCATCGTTCTTGGATTTTTCTTGTTTTCACTCTGCATTTTTTTTCTTACCGCCTTGGCTTAGAATTTCAGGCCGATGTTCAGGAAGGCCGTGAACGGGTAAGCGTAGGCGTATTTGGAGTTGTGTGAGAACTGGTAAGAACGGACTTTGCCTGTCTTGTCGAAGTCGTCGTTACGGCTCTGCTCCGAACCACGCAGCTTCATGTTGGTGTTGTTCGTCACGTTCGTCAGGTTCAGGTTGATGCTCAGGGAGCGGCCGTGCGACAGGTAGATGAGCTTGCCGATCGACACGTCGAGCATGAATGCATCGTTGAATTTCTCCTGCTCTTTAGGCTGGTATTTCACAATCTCACCTTCGTCGCCTTTCAGGACAGCACCTTTATATTTATCTACTGCCCAAACGGCATTGCCATCCACATCGTAAGTTTTCAGGGCATCTGGCATCACGTCTGTCAGGCGAAGGTAAGGCGAGAAGTAGATGTAGGTGCGGTTGTAGTAGTTCAGGCGGGCTTCAAAGAACCAGCGGCTCACATTGTATTTCGCACCTAAACTCAAGGACGTCAGTGGAGTGCAGCCCACTTTCATGCCTTCTGTGGCCACCTTCAGAGGGTGGTGGTGGGTGGCATCCCACCAGTGAGGCGACTGCAGGTGGTCGGCTTTGTCGTAGCAAATCACGGCGTCAGCATTGTTGTCGTATTTCGCATCGCCCACGGCACCGACGAAGTCCATCGACAGGTTGCTCGTGAAATTGTACTCCACGGTGAACTCACCGCCATAGTGCACCTTGCGGATGCCGGTCATCGACAGGTAGCTGTACTCCTGCTTGATGTCGTCGAAGAACTGCGACTGCTCCGTCACGTCTTTCAACACGGAGTAGTAACCTTTCAACTGACCGTGCAGGCTTCCGAAGCTGAATTTGTAAGATGCCTCACCGAAGATGTCAAGCTCGTCCTTCAGGTTGAAGATGAAGGCATTACGGGTCTGAACATTCAGGAAGCTGTTGTTGGCCAACGGCGGACGGAACTCAAATCCACCACGCACGTTGAACATGTGGTGGGCACCGGCCGACACGCCCAGCTGGAACTTGGCGCCTCCACCAAGGAACTTGGCGGTGCCGCTGCTGCCCTTCGAATGCTCAGGGGCACGACCGTTGCGCATCTTGCCGTAACGCTCTATCGTCGTTCCGTTGATGTTGCCGTTCAGCACGAACGACACATTGCCTTCGTTATAGGCGTAGGAAGACCAAAGCTGGCCTTTGTTCACATATATATTATAGTCATAACCGAAGCGGTCGCCTTTTTTGATTTGGCGGCTCGGATTGTCGAGGTCGTTCTGTGCCTCGCTGCTGTTCGAACCATAGTCGCTGGAGGCGAATCGGTCGATGTCGGTGTGGTAGTTCGCACCGAGCAGGTCGTTCATCGTTTTGAAGTACATGCCGGTGGTGTGATTGAGGTTGATACCGGCATTGAGCAGGTTGTGGCGGTTGATGGTGTGCTTCCATGCAGTGGCGAAATTCCATGCCCATTGGTCGGTGTGGGATTCCTCAAGGAAATAAACCGCCTCACCGCCTTCGTTCACGCTGTTCTGGTTGATCATGTACATCTTGTCCCAGTCAATCTGGCGGTTGCGCTCTGAGGCCTGCCAGAAGTCCACGTAGCTCTTCCATTCTGAGTACTCCCATTCGTTAGGGGCCACGCCGCCATACACGTTGAACACGTTGCTCGGCATGTAGTGGTAGTAGTCCGGACGGGGATCTGCGGCATTGTTCGTGCGGTTGATGTACGTCTGGCCGTATTTGGCATAACGGAAAATATTCGTGGTGGTCAGCGTGTTTTTCTCGTCAATCTTCCAGTCCCAAGTCAGGAATGCGGTCGGCTCCAAGGTCTTGCGGACGCGGGAGCTGCGCTTTTTGTCGCCTTGCCAGCCCCAGTAGGGGTTGTAGTAGTGGGAATTGGCCAGCCAGTAGGCTTCCTCTGTCGTCCAGCTCGAGGTGGCTTGCTCCGTTGGGGAGGCGATGAGCGAGAGCGACAGGCTGTGGTGGTCGTTGAAGATGCGCTCTGCGCCGAGGAACAGGGAGCCGGCATGCATGTAGGTGCCTTTCTGGTTGCCTTCCTCACCGTAGCGGATGTTGGCAGCGCCGGCAAAGGCCCAGCCATTCTTGATGCCGGTGGCATGGGAGAACATCACGCGGCCGATGTAGTTGCGGTTCGTCAGTGCCAGGGAGGCTTTGCTGCCGGCACGGAACTGGGTTGGACGCACGTTGATGTTGGCACCGCCGCCAATGTCGTAGTAGTTCAGCGAACTGTGCTCGAACGTGGTGATTCCCTGCTGGTTGCGGGTCACGTCGCTCAGTCCTCCAAACAGGGAGGAGAAACTGAACTGACCACGGATCACGTCGTTCACAGGTGCACCGTTCACTGTGGTCGTACGGTAGCGTTGCTCATAGTTGTGGGGGCTGTAATAGGAATGGCCGAAACGGAAATTTGTCTTGGTCAAGAACAAATCGTCGTTATAAGAAGCCATCGACGAGGCGCTCTGCGTCACGGTCGATTCTTCGTCGAGATCGAAGTCCGAGATGCCGAATGCCTCAATGTCGTCCTCTATGTCTATACTGTCGTTCGGTGTGGGCGTCTGAGCCAACAACAAAGCCGGCAGCGACAACAGCGGCAAGATTAACAATGATTTTTTCTTCATAAATTTTTTTATATCAATTGATTAGTTAGTGCTTTTTCAAGTGATTTCATTCAATGCTTGCATAGCGGAGGGCTAGTCCTCCTTCCACATTAGACCTAATAACTGCAAATATACGCATTTTTTCATTCATTTAACAATTATTTTGTGAAATTTGATTTTTTTTTGAAAAAAGGAAAAAAAACAATTCTAATGTGGAGAATATTTCATACCTTTGCAATAATAACTGATATTGTCGACTTACAACTCTATTGCTATATGAAAAACTTGAGATATCTGGTTCTCGCCTGTGCCGTGTTGACAGGCGTGTCTATGACGTCTTTGACTAACAAGACGAGTTCGAGGAGATTGATTGTGCCGATTGCTTTCTACAACTTGGAAAATCTGTTCGACACCATACACGACGTGCTGATGGACACCATCAACGGAGTGCCGGTGAAGATTGCAGACAAGAATGACTATGAGTATCTTCCAGATGGCACAAATCACTGGAATACAATGAAATATAATGCCAAACTCAAGAATATGTCGTATGCCCTCTCGCAGCTGGCTATCGACGTCAATGAGCGTGGACCGGCTGTCATCGGAGTGTCGGAGGTGGAAAACCGAAGGGTGCTCGAGGACCTCGTGCAGCAGCCGGCACTGAAGGAGAGGGGATACAAGGTCATCCATGAGGAAGGACCCGACCGAAGGGGTGTGGACTGCGCGTTCATCTACAATCCGAGGATGTTCCGTTACGACCACCATAAACTCGTGCCGTATGTATATCCCAACAACGACACCACACACGCCACCCGTGGATTCCTTGTGGCATCAGGAAAAATCCTACGCGAGGATGTCAGCCTGATTGTGTGCCACTGGCCGTCACGTTTCGCCACCGGTTTCTACCGTGGTTTGGGAGGCAGACAGGTGAGGGCCATCAAGGACTCGCTGCTGAAAGACAATCCCAATGAGAAAATCATCATCATGGGTGATATGAACGACGACCCTGACGACCGCTCTATGGCTGAAGCGCTCGGCGCAAAGCGCGAACGAGACGACTGCGGACCTCATGACCTCTGGAACCCTTGGTGGAACACACTCAGACGAAGGGGTATCGGTACGCTGAAATACAACGGCATCTGGAACCTTTTCGACCAGATTGTCTTCACGGGCAACATGATTGATAAGGAGCGGAAATACGAGTCTCTTTCCTATCTGCGCCATGAGGTCTTCAACCGCGATTTCCTCATCCAGCAGGAGGGACAGTATAAAGGCAACCCGCTGCGTACGCATGGTGGAGGTGTGTGGCTCAACGGCTATTCCGACCACTTCCCTACGATTGTCTATTTCGCAAAGGAAGTGCCCGACAGGCCCGACCGACCAGCACAACCGAGCAACTGATGACCAATCAACCGACAACGCAGCCTTTCTGACAAGTGAGGCTGTTTGTCTTGTCAAGACAACTACTTTTTTGCTAACTGCATTATAATTTAAATATTTAAAAACTAAACGCTTATGAAAAGAAAATTACTTTTTTCGTTTTTGACTGCCTTGTTCGCCATTCCTGTTGTGAATGTGTCGGCTGAGGAGTTTAAACTAGACTTGTCAACTGCCACTTACGCTTCCGCTTCTGAGGAAGAGGTGGTGTGGAAGGCAGATGCTTTCACCATGGTGGCTGAAAAAGCCGGTGCCACCACTAAAGCCAACAACTATCTGGGTGGAAGTGTGAATTCTGATAATGGCAAAACAATCACCAGTTCCCGTTTCTATGCACATAGCAATCTGACCATCACTCCGGCTGCGGGCTATGAAATCGAGACCATTGCTTTCGAGTGTACGACAGATAATTACGCTACTAACCTTGCAAATAGCAGTTGGCCAAATGCAACTGCTGCAAAATCGGGTACAACAGTTACGATTACAGCGATTGACGGAACGAAGGCTGTGAGTGCTGCCATTGGCGGAACAACTGGTGCCACCAGCATGACAGTGGTTTACCACAAGTCAGGTGAGGCTTTCGTGGCTGCACCGACAATCACTCCGGCTTCCGGAACCTATACAGAGCCGCAGACTGTCACCATCACCGTGGAAAGCGGACTGACTGCCTACTATGAGACAGGAAACGGCACATACGTGAAATACACTACGCCGTTCACCGTATCGGAAACAACTACAGTTACAGCATACGCTGAGGATGCTTCCGGGCTCAAGAGTTCGTTTGTCAGCAGCGAAATCAAGATTGTTGATGCTGGAGATGTTGTGGGCAACGGAACAGCAAGCAACCCTTACAATGTGGCTTCAGCTATAAGCTTGATTACCAATAGACTCGCGCCTTCAACTGATGTATATGTGAAGGGAATCATCTCGGAGATTAAAGAGGTGGATGAGACTGGAGAATTCGGCAACGCCACATATTTTATTTCTGACGACGGAACCACAACTACCCAGCTTCAGGTTTACCGTGGCTACTACCTCAACAAGGAGCATTTCGAGAGCGCAAGCCAAATCAAGGTGGGCGACGAAGTTGTTGTTTGTGGAAAACTCATCTACTTCCAAAATGAAACTCCTGAGTTTAACTCTGGAAACTACATCTATTCACTCAATGGCGAGGGTGGTGGTTCAGTAGAGCCAGTTGAAGAAAAAGAGTATAAGACCATCGCAGAGGCTAAGGCTGCAGCCACAGCAACCCATGTGGATGCCAAACTTATCCTCTCTAATGTGCTTGTCACTTATGTGAATGGTTCAAGCGTGTATGTCACTGACGGAACTGACGGTTTCCTGATTTTTGGAAAGGTTAACGTGGCAGCAGGTCAGAGAGTGAATATCACTGTTAACGGCGAGCTGTATCTTTACAACGGACTTCCTGAACTTTCTGTGGCTCAGACCGAAGGTGCCGCCACAGTTGAGCTGATTTCTGAGGGCAACGAAGTGACACCGATCACAGTGGGTGTGGCTGAGCTTAAGAACAACGCCATGAAATATTCCAGCTTGCTGGTGAAGGTGGAGAATGTGTGGATGGACACTGAGGCTTGGGATAACCGAAATGTTACCATCATAGCTGAGGACGGCACTGAGGCTGTCGTTCGCGACAACTGGAAAGTGGCCACCGACATGACTTTCCGTCTGGAAACCGACTACAACGTGACTGGTTTTGTGGCTATCTACAACGATGCAGTCCAGATCTATCCACGTACCGCCGACGACATTGAGATTATCACCAACCTCACCAAGCCTGAGTCTGCTTGGTCTGTGGAGGCATTCACGGCTAAGACGCTCAGCGACGCAGTGCCTACATTCTCAACTAACTCCAACGGAGCAGTCACTTATGCTTCTTCCGACGAATCTGTGGCTAAGGTGGATGCCAACGGAGTCATCACTCTTGTTGGTCCTGGTAACTGTACCATCACAGCAACCACGGCTGAGACTTCAACCTATCTCGAGAGTGTCACCACTCTTCCTGTGAAGGTGGCTATCCTCGAGGGTGAGGGTACCGAAGAGAAACCTTACACTTTCTTCGATGCTGAGATTCTCTACGTTGACGGCGAGGCAACCGAGAAGGTTTGGGTGGAAGGCATTATTTATGGCTGTGCAAACGGCAACTTTAGTAAAATTGCCACTTCTGCTGAAGATGAGACAAACCTCGTTGAGAGCAACATCTTGATTTCTCCTGTATCAGTGCCGGCTGGCGCACCTGCACGTGTGAAGACTGAGGACGGAATTAACTATATGCCGGTAGCTCTGCCGTTCGTGAAGGATGGTGATAACAGCGTTCGCGAGAAGGTGAACGTGAAGACCAACCCTGAGAACTTCGGCAAGCGTGTCATCGTACACGGAACCATCGAGAAGTACTTCAGCGTTTGCGGTATCAAGAACGTGGACGATGTGATCCTCGACGGTGAGCACGTGATCACGGGTATCAACGGCGTGAACGTTGATGCTGCTGCAGCAAAGGAAATCTACACCATCGCAGGACAGAAAGTGAGCACCATGACCCGTGGACTCTACATTGTGAACGGCAAGAAGGTGTTCGTGAAGTGATTGGCACTTCATCAAAATGAAAAAAAGAAGGTGGCACATTAAAGTGTCACCTTCTTTTCTTATTATGATGATTGTCTGCTTTTTAGAAAACTCGGGCTGAATCTGCGATAGGGGGTGCCTTGGTTTCAGTTGCTGAACCGCAGGCCTTCGCCAGTGGCATCTACCACAATCTCATGCTCTTTGTTCACTTCGCCTGAGAGGATCTTCTTCGACAGATCGTTCAGCAGGTAGCGCTGGATGGCACGTTTCACAGGACGGGCGCCAAACTCAGGGTCGAAGCCGGCCTTGCCCAGGAAGGCGATGGCATCGTCGGTCAGCCGCATCTGGATGCCGCTCTCGCTGAGCATGCGGATGATGCCATCTACCTGCATGCGGACGATGTCCTTGATCTGATTCTCGTTGAGCGGACTGAACATGATAATTTCGTCGATTCGGTTCAAGAACTCAGGACGGATCTGTTGCTTCAACATCGACATCACCTCGTTCTTCGTCGATTCCATCAGCTCTTCGCGTTTGCGGTTGAGCTGTACGGTGTTCATCGTGCCGGATTTCTCCAAGTTGTGCAGACCCTCGAATTTCTCCTGGATGAGGTGGCTGCCCATGTTCGACGTCATGATGATGATGGTGTTCTTGAAGTTCACCGTACGGCCTTTGTTGTCGGTCAGACGGCCGTCGTCGAGCACTTGGAGCAGGATGTTGAACACGTCTGGGTGGGCTTTCTCAATCTCGTCGAACAGGATGACGGAATAAGGCTTACGCCTTACGGCTTCTGTCAGCTGGCCGCCTTCGTCATAACCCACATATCCTGGAGGAGCGCCAATCAGACGGCTCACGCTGTGCTTCTCCTGATATTCGCTCATGTCGATACGGGTCATCATGCTGTCGTCGTCGAACAGGTAGTTGGCCAGGGCTTTGGCCAGTTCGGTCTTACCTACACCCGTGGTTCCGAGGAAGATGAAGGAGCCAATCGGACGACGTGGGTCCTGGAGGCCGGCACGGCTGCGGCGCACTGCGTCGGAAACGGCGAGGATGGCCTCGTCCTGACCGACCACGCGTTTGTGGAGCTCTTCCTCCAGATGGAGCAGCTTCTCACGCTCGCTCTGCTGCATTTTCGTCACTGGGATGCCGGTCCAACGGCTCACGATCTCTGCGATGTCATCGCTCGTCACCTCTTCTTTCACCATCGCATCACCGCTCTGGGTGCGCGACAGCTCCTCGTGCACACTCTTGATTTCGGCTTCCAGGGCCTGGAGCTTGCCATAGCGGATTTCTGCCACACGCCCGTAGTCACCTTCGCGCTCGGCGCGGTCGGCTTCAAATTTCAGACGCTCAATCTCCTGCTTGTTGTGCTGAATCTTGTTCAAGAGCGCGCGCTCGCTTTCCCATTTCGACTTGTAGTTCTTCTCTTCCTCACGCAGGTTGGCAATCTTTGCTTCCACGTCTTTCAGGCGTTGGGTGGCGTTCGACTCTTTGGAAGCGTCACCGCCACTGCCGGTATCGACATCCCGCTTGATGGCCTCGCGCTCAATCTCCAGCTGTTTCAACTGACGGCTGATGTTGTCGAGCTCTTCTGGTACAGAATCCCTTTCCATCCTTAATTTAGCTGCTGCCTCGTCCATCAGGTCAATGGCTTTGTCTGGGAGGTAACGGTCGGTGATGTACCGGTTGCTCAGCTCCACGGCGCTGATGATGGCCTCGTCCATGATCCTCACCTTATGGTGATTTTCATAGCGCTCCTTCAATCCACGCAGGATACTGATGGAGTCGGTCACACTCGGCTCGTCCACCATCACGGTCTGGAACCTGCGCTCCAAAGCTTTGTCTTTCTCAAAATACTTCTGGTATTCATTCAGTGTGGTGGCTCCGATACTCCTCAGTTCTCCACGAGCCAATGCCGGTTTGAGGATATTGGCAGCATCCATGGCACCCTCGCCAGCTCCTGCACCCACCAGCGTATGTATCTCATCGATAAAGAGAATGATTCTTCCGTCAGAGTCGGTTACCTCCTTGATGACGCTCTTCAGTCGTTCCTCAAACTCACCTTTATACTTGGCACCTGCAATCAAAGCACCCATGTCCAGTGAGTACAGTTCCTTATCCTTAAGATTCTCTGGCACGTCACCACGGACAATACGTTGTGCCAGTCCTTCTACGATGGCTGTCTTACCGGTTCCCGGTTCACCGATCAAGATAGGGGTGTTCTTCGTACGACGTGACAGGAACTGCAGCAGGCGTCGTGTC